>ERZ1643246.3265-NODE-3265-length-14196-cov-14.449685_pt1 | contig 14196 bp, 13 predicted proteins | sample MGYA00579265_ERZ1643246 | MGnify/ENA primary metagenome ERZ1643246 (study PRJEB29033, sample SAMEA4952261) | chicken gut metagenome | biome: Broiler Chicken; feature: Gastrointestinal Tract; material: Caecum | place: Ireland | collected 2018 | study: Broiler... | reverse complement strand
TTTTCTATACAGCGAGACGCATAGGCGGCAAGCCGATTACCTTTATCCGGATTAAATGTTACGACAGCTTTGATCAGGCCAATTGTTCCGATCGAGATCAGATCTTCAGGATCTTCCTCAAGATTCTGATATTTCTTGATGACATGAGCCACGAGTCTTAAGTTGCGTTCGATCAGGATGTGCTTTGCCTCGAGGTCGCCCTCCGTGTATTTCTGGATGTAATATTTTTCTTCCGAAGGGGTGAGTGGATTGGGAAAAGACTGCACGATGACACCTCTTAGCACATTTAATATAGTTTATGAAAAAAACGAGGGGATTGTGCTTTTCCACGTAAAAGAAGGACACAGTGTGAAGCTGTGTATTGACATTGGACAACTGGATGAAGTATGATTGACATACATTCCCGAAAGAATTCATTTTCGGTAATCTAGCCCTTGAGGGAGGGCATCTGGCCGGATCGGCCGGAAATTTCAGTTATTTTTTCAGTGGTGTTTTGGTGCAGATGATGTGGGACGGGACTCAGGAGAAAGGAGTGCGAATGAGTTTCAGCACAGTTTTATCCGCTGCTATTGAGGGGCTTAAAGTAGAGTTCGTTCAGGTAGAAGCGGATGTATCTAATGGACTTCCGGTGTTTCATATGGTGGGATACTTGTCATCGGAGGTTAAAGAAGCAGGGGAGCGCGTGCGTACCGCGATCAAAAATTCTGGTTTTGAGTATCCGGCAAAGCGTACAGTGATCAATCTGTCTCCGGCTACACTCCGAAAGCGAGGCGCATCGTTTGATCTTCCGATTGCAGTCTCAATATTGGCGTCGCTGGGGCAGATTCCAATGAGAAATATGGGGGAATGCCTGATTATCGGAGAGCTAAGTCTGGATGGGCGTGTAAGAAAAGTCCCGGGCATACTTCCGGTGGCTATGGAGGCGTTAGAAAATGGGATTACCTGCTGTATCGTTCCGAAAGAAAATGAAGCAGAGGGAAATCTGGTCAGCGGGATGAGGGTGATCGGTGTGGAAAACCTGCAGGACGCTGTTGCTTTTTTAAAAGTCGGGAAAGTCTGTGACCTGTCAGATGAAACCAGAAAAAAGAAGAAATGCTATGATTTCCAGTCAATAAAGGAAGAGAATGACAGAAGCCTGCCGGATTTCTCTCAGATTAAAGGTCAGGAAAATGTAAAAAGAGCAGCAGAGATCGCTGTCTCGGGCGGGCACAATCTCTTGATGATCGGACCTCCCGGAAGCGGAAAGTCAATGACTGCCAAGTGCATCGCCGGCATTTTACCGCCGCTGGATTTAAAAGAGAGTATGGACATTACAAAAATATACAGTGTGCTTGGCCTTTTAAAAGAAGAGGCACCGTTGATACAGGAACGGCCGTTTCGAGAAGTGCATCATACAGCAACCAGAGCTGCACTGATCGGTGGAGGCACAGTTCCGCGGCCGGGAGAGATCAGTCTTGCCCATGGAGGTGTCCTTTTTTTCGACGAGCTTCCAGAATTCAGGAAAAGTGTTCTGGAGGTACTCCGGCAGCCTTTGGAAGATAGAAGTATCCGGATCTCAAGAACGTATGGGAATTATGTTTTCCCAGCAGATTTTATGCTTGTGGCGGCTATGAATCCCTGCCCCTGCGGATGCTATCCTGATCTGGAGAAGTGTACATGTACACCGGCACAGATCCAGATGTATCTGAACAGGATCAGCCGGCCTTTTCTGGACAGGATCGATCTGTGTGTGGAAGCTCCGCGCATCAGATATGAGGAGCTGACGGAAGAAAAGAAGTCTGAGAGTTCCGTGGAAATCAGAAAAAGAGTGTATCAGGCAAGAAAAATACAGAAAGAGCGTTACAGGGGGACAGGGATCACGACAAATGCGATGTTGGGAGCTGATGATATTAAGAAATACTGCGGACTGGGGCCGGCTGAAAATAAACTCATGGAACGCGCTTTTACCATGATGGAACTGACGGTCCGTGCATATCACAGAATTATTAAGACAGCACGTACAATCGCGGATATGGACGGCGGGGAGAAAATCGAGGAAAAACACCTGCGTGAAGCTCTTGGTTACAGGATGGTAGATAAAAAATACTGGAGGAGATAGAGTATGGAATATGAATTCTGGCTGGCAGGCATACAGGGAGTGGCTGCACACAAAAAAATCACGCTGAGAGAATGTATGAAAACAGCAGAAGCGATTTATTATATAGAAGAAACACAATTACAGCATTTTGAGTTCTTGAATGAGAATGATCGAAATAAAATTATGCAGGCACAGAAAAACAGCCGTTTCCGCACAGATTATGAGAGAATGAATGAGAAAGGCATACGGTTTGTTTCATTCTTTTCAGAGGAGTATCCCCAAAATCTGAAAGAGATCACCGATCCCCCTTATGCATTATATGTAAAAGGAAGCCTTCCGTCAGGAAAGGCAAAAAAAGCAGCGATCATCGGTGCAAGGCGTTGTACGCCATACGGTGAAAAATATGCCATCGATTTCGCGCGCGCACTGGCCGCGTGTGGCGTAGAAATTATCAGTGGGATGGCGCGGGGGATTGATGGAATGGGGCACAGAGGCGCTCTGCTTTCAGGCGGTAAGACATATGCCGTGTTAGGATCCGGAGTGGATGTGTGTTACCCGAGAGAACATATCGGCCTGTATGTAGATATTTTAGAACAGGGAGGGGGAATCCTATCGGAACAGCCGCCGGGGACAGCACCGCTTGCTCATAATTTCCCCGCACGCAACCGGATCATCAGCGGGCTGTCGGATGTGATCCTGGTTATGGAGGCAGGGAAAAAGAGCGGTTCGCTTATTACAGTAGATCTGGCGCTGGAACAGGGACGCGATATTTATGCCCTGCCCGGGCCGGTAAACAGCGCCCTGAGTGACGGATGCAACCGTCTGATCCGGCAGGGAGCGGGGATACTTCTTTCTCCGGAGGCGCTTTTAGAAGAGTGGGGAATCGAAAAAAGCGGCGTTTCAGAGGGGAGTAAAAAGAAAATCAAAAATGAAAAAATGCTTGAAAGTGGTGAAAAATTGGTGTATAGTTGCCTTGGTCTGTATCCCAAGAACCCGGATCAGCTTGTCAGTGAAACAAAGCTGAATATCAAAGAAGTTCTGGAGAAATTGGTTTCCCTGGAACTGCAGGGATATGTACGTGAAATATCGAAGAATCATTATATTATTTCAGAATAAAAGGCACAAGCGGGCCTATGGAGGGAGTCAGTTTTATGGCGCATTATCTTGTTATCGTGGAGTCTCCTGCGAAAGTGAAGACGATCAAAAAATTCTTGGGGAGTAATTATACGGTCGCAGCGTCTCAGGGGCATGTGCGGGATCTGCCGAAGAGTTCGCTCGGTATTGATATAGAACATGATTATGAGCCCAAATACATCACGATACGCGGCAAGGGAGATATTCTTGCAAGTCTGAGAAAAGAAGTCAAGAAATCCGACAAAGTATTTCTGGCAACTGACCCTGACCGGGAAGGAGAGGCAATCTCCTGGCATCTTGCTGCTGCCCTGAAGCTGGATGAGAAAAAGATGCGCCGCATCACTTTTAACGAGATCACGAAAAATGCTGTGAAAGCATCGCTGAAAGCTCCGCGAGATATTGACATGAATCTGGTCAATGCACAGCAGGCAAGACGAGTTCTTGACCGTATGGTCGGATATATGATCAGTCCGCTCCTCTGGGCGAAAGTAAAACGGGGCCTGAGCGCTGGCCGTGTCCAGTCAGTTGCGCTCCGCCTTGTGGCTGACAGAGAAGAGGAGATCAATGCATTTATTCCGGATGAATACTGGACACTGGATGCAGTCCTTAAGATCAAAGGGGAAAAGCGTCCTCTCGTTGCGAGATTTTACGGGACAGATAAGAAAAAGGTTACGATCCATTCAGAAAATGAATTAAACGAAATTGTTCATAAGATAGAGAATGCAGATTTTAAGATTACGGACATCAAGACGACAGAGCGCATTCGCAAGGCGCCGCTTCCGTTTACTACGAGTACGCTGCAGCAGGAAGCTGCAAAGGCTCTGAACTTCGGAACACAGAAGACCATGCGTATTGCCCAGCAGCTCTATGAAGGTATTGATATTAAGGGCAATGGAACTGTCGGTGTTATCACTTATCTGCGTACAGATTCAACCAGGATCGCAGATGAGGCAGATGCTGCTGCAAGGGAATATATTTCGGCGAACTATGGAAAAGAGTATGCTGCAGCACGGCATGAGGCTCCAAATAGCGGTAAAAAAATACAGGATGCGCATGAGGCAATCCGGCCGACGGATATCACGAGGACGCCGGCGTCTCTGAAGGATTCCCTGACCAGGGATCAGTTCAGGCTGTATCAGCTGATCTGGAAACGCTTTGCCGCAAGCCGCATGAATCCGGCACGTTATGAGGCGACTTCCGTCAAGATAGGTGCAGGAGAGTATTGCTTTACTGTGTCCGCATCTAAACTGTTGTTTGATGGTTTCCGCTCTGTGTACACGGAAGCAGATGAGGAAAAAGAAGAGAGCAATGTGCTCGTTGGAAATCTGAGCATGGATTCTGTACTTACAAAAGAAGAACTTGATCCGAAACAGCACTTTACACAGCCGCCGGCGCATTATACAGAGGCGAGCCTTGTCAAAGCTCTTGAGGAACTGGGAATCGGACGTCCCAGCACATATGCACCTACGATTTCCATTATCCTTGGCCGCCGGTATGTGACGAAAGAGGCAAAAAATCTCTATCTTACTGAGATCGGGGAAGTAGTCAACAATATGATGAAACAGTCTTTCCCAAGTATTGTCGATGTGAATTTTACTGCCAATATGGAAGGCCTTCTGGATATGGTAGAAGAAGGAAAAGTAGAATGGAAAGAAATTATACGCAACTTCTATCCGGATCTTGAGGAGGCTGTTAAGAAAGCCGAAAAAGAGTTGGAGACGGTAAAGATAGAGGATGAAGTGACGGATGTGATCTGCGAGGAATGCGGCAGGAACATGGTCATTAAATACGGTCCGCACGGGAAATTCCTTGCGTGTCCGGGCTTCCCTGAATGCCGCAACACCAAACCGTATCTGGAAAAGATAGGGGTACCATGTCCGATCTGTGGTAAAGATGTAGTAATCCGCAAGACGAAGAAAGGCAGAAGATATTACGGCTGTGAGAACAATCCTGAGTGCGAATTTATGTCGTGGCAGAAGCCTTCCAAAGAGAAATGTCCGGAATGCGGCGGCTATATGGTGGAAAAGGGAAATAAGCTGGTATGTGCAAATGAAAAGTGCGGATATGTCACATCATTGGATAAGAAGAAAGAATAAAAGATTGATTGAATTGCATTGCTATTCTGAAAATTGTGTGATAATATAAATCTATCTAGCAATTTGCCTGGATTTGTATATACAATTGCGATATACAGAGGATATGCGGAGGAAATAATGAGTGTACAACTATTAGACAAAACAAGAAAAATTAATAAGCTGCTCCATAATAATAATTCGAGTAAGGTAGTGTTTAATGATATCTGTGCAGTCCTTACAGATATTCTTGACTCGAATGTACTTGTGGTCAGCCGGAAAGGCAAGATTCTTGGTGTGAGTAAGTGCCCGAATGTAAGAGAAATCCATGAACTGATCACTGAGGCAGTGGGATCTCATATCGATTCGATGCTTAATGAGCGGCTTTTAAGCATTCTCTCGACCAAAGAAAATGTCAATCTGGAAACTCTTGGTTTTTCACCTGAGGCGGTGCAGGGCTGTCAGGCAATCGTGACACCGATTGATATTGCAGGGGAGCGTCTCGGGACATTATTTATCTATAAACAGGATTCTGCCTATTCAATCGATGATATTATCCTCAGCGAATACGGCACAGCAGTAGTAGGACTTGAAATGCTGCGTTCTGTAAATGAAGAAAATGCGGAGGAGACCAGAAAAGAGCACATTGTACAATCAGCTATCAGTACGCTGTCCTTCTCTGAACTGGAAGCGATCATACACATTTTTGATGAGCTGGGCGGAACAGAAGGTATTCTGGTAGCCAGCAAGATTGCAGACAGAGTGGGGATTACCCGTTCGGTGATCGTTAATGCCCTGCGTAAATTCGAGAGTGCGGGCGTCATTGAATCACGCTCTTCAGGTATGAAGGGTACATACATCAAAGTACTAAATGACTATGTGTTTACTGAGCTTGAGAAAATTAAGAAAGAGCGGATGTAGGCTGGAGGGTTAAGATATGTACGAAGGAAATCCCGTTGATCTCAGAATGGAAAAGATTCTTTCTGCTGACGGCATTTTTGATGATTCGACCAGGCAGTGCAGAGTGCGCAAATATGATCCGGAGGAAGATTTTATCTATCTTGAATTGAAAGAGGATAAGCTGGAGACGATTTCTCTGGATGCTAAATACAGATGTTACATATCAACGAGAACAGAACTGCTGTATTGCACCGGCGTGGTAAAAGAGCGATATTGTCAGGAAGATAAAAAGCTTTTGAAATTCAGAATAGAAAACGGCTTTTATAATGCATACGAAGGAAGAAAAATGACGAAACGTGCCTGAAATGGTGCGTTTCTTTTTTTATAAAAACCTTGTAAACTATGTTGACAAATTGAAAGCAGAGTGCTATTTTATATTCATGAGGTTTAGCACTCGTGAGAAATGAGTGCTAACAAAACAAAATCAAGGAGGAATCACAATGAAGTTAGTACCATTAGGTGACAAAATTGTTTTAAGACAGTTAGAAGCAGAAGAGACTACAAAGTCCGGTATCGTTCTTCCGGGACAGGCAAAAGAGAAACCACAGGAAGCAGAAGTTATCGCTGTAGGACCTGGTGGAAATATAGATGGAAAAGAAGTAGTAATGCAGGTTAAGGCCGGCGACAAGGTAATCTACTCAAAATACGCAGGAACAGATGTAGAGCTGGATGGCGAGGAGTACATCATTGTAAAACAGAATGATATACTTGCAATTGTTGAAGAATAAAAACATTAAATAAGGAGATGTATTGACATGGCAAAGGAAATTAAATATGGAGCTGAAGCCAGAACAGCACTTGAAAAAGGTGTGAACCAGCTGGCAGATACAGTAAAAGTTACACTTGGACCGAAAGGAAGAAATGTTGTCCTTGACAAATCATTCGGCGCACCGCTGATCACAAACGATGGTGTTACGATCGCGAAAGAGATTGAGCTGGAAGACGGATTTGAGAATATGGGAGCACAGCTGATCAGAGAAGTTGCTTCTAAGACAAATGATGTTGCCGGAGACGGAACTACAACAGCTACAGTCCTGGCACAGGCTATGGTGCATGAAGGTATGAGAAACCTTGAGGCTGGAGCAAACCCGATCGTCCTGAGAAAAGGTATGAAAAAGGCCACAGACAAAGCTGTTGAGGCAATCCAGGCTATGAGCAGCAAAGTAAAAGGGAAAGAGCAGATTGCAAGAGTTGCTGCTGTATCATCGGGTGATGAGGGCGTAGGACAGATGGTAGCCGATGCCATGGAGAAAGTGTCCAATGATGGCGTTATCACGATTGAAGAGTCCAAGACAATGCAGACAGAACTGGACCTTGTAGAAGGTATGCAGTTCGACCGCGGATATATTTCAGCTTATATGGCAACAGATATGGAGAAGATGGAAGCGGTTCTTGAGGATCCGTACATCCTGATCACAGATAAAAAGATTTCCAACATTCAGGATATCCTTCCGCTTCTTGAGCAGATTGTCCAGTCTGGTGCAAGACTTCTCATCATCGCTGAAGATATCGAGGGAGAGGCTCTGACAACTCTGATCGTAAACAAACTGCGTGGTACATTCAATGTTGTTGCAGTTAAAGCACCGGGATATGGTGACAGAAGAAAAGAAATGCTTCAGGATATTGCAATCCTGACAGGCGGACAGGTAATCTCTGAAGAGCTCGGACTTGACCTGAAAGAGACAACAATGGATCAGCTCGGACGTGCAAAATCCGTTAAAGTACAGAAAGAGAACACAGTTATCGTTGACGGATGCGGCGACAAGAATGCGATCAATGACAGAGTCGCACAGATCAAGAAAGCAATCGAAGAAACAACATCTGATTTTGATAGAGAAAAACTTCAGGAGAGACTTGCAAAACTCGCTGGCGGCGTAGCGGTTATCCGTGTGGGTGCAGCTACAGAGACAGAGATGAAAGAAGCAAAACTTCGTATGGAAGATGCCCTGAACGCTACAAGAGCAGCAGTAGAGGAAGGAATTATCGCAGGCGGCGGTTCTGCATATATCCATGCTGCAAAAGAGGTTGCTAAGCTGACAGAAGAACTTGAGGGCGATGAGAAGACAGGCGCAAGAATTATCCTGAAAGCCCTTGAGGCTCCGCTGTATCAGATTGCTGCAAATGCAGGCCTTGAAGGCGCTGTTATCGTAAATAAAGTAAGAGAGTCAGAGCCGGGTATCGGATTTGACGCTTACAAAGAAGAGTATGTAGATATGGTAGAGAACGGAATCCTTGATCCCGCAAAGGTTACAAGAAGCGCGCTCCAGAACGCTACAAGCGTTGCATCTACACTGCTCACAACAGAGTCTGTAGTATCCACTATCAAAGAGTCACAGCCGGCTGCACCGGCAGGCGGCGCCGGTGGAATGGGAATGATGTAATTTCGATTTCTCGGACTGAACGCCGATAATATAATGATCTAAGATCCGAAAACGGACGGAGATGAGGCACGGAAATACTTCTTCGAGATGACCGGCATGTGCTTCAGGCTCCGCTCCGTAATTCGGGAAAAATTAAAGGTTCCGAAAGATGATTAAATGCAAAGCCTGAAAATGGAGAACTCGGCTTCGCCTCAAACACTCCATTTTCAGGCTTAACATCATCTTCCGGAGCCTTAACTTTTTCCTTCGAATTCCTTCGAAGTCGCCTTCCTCACATACCGGTCATCACTTTTAAGTCTTCCTGTGCCTCATTTCCGCCCGTTTTCTGCTTTGTCGAATCCGGCAGTCAATCCGACAAACCTGGAAGTTAAAGAAACCGGTTGAAATAGGGACGTAGTCGATAAAGTTTACCCTTTCAATCGGTTTTCTGTAAATTCGTGGTTATCGGAGAGGGACTTCCGATTGGTTGAACGCAGAAATTCAAACGGATACAACCGATATGATGCACCTTTCGGGGCGGGCGGGGAGGGGATGCTGACGGTGACTGTGGAGGGGGCTTTAACTATATCTTATGCCCTGTAACCGGAGCCGGAAACATTACGATCCCGACTGATTCGAATACGTGAGTCGTTCCACTGTATTCGAGTGATTTTCGGACGTTTTCCCGAGGAAATACCTCCCCGACAAACACGAATATAAGCTCTACTTATAAATAAATCTTAAAATAAATCAACTCTAAATTCCCCCGGCCCCGCCGTAAAATGGTTGACATCTTTCGTGAATTTCGTTAGTATATCAGTTAAATATTTACAATTATTTATGGATTCAAAAGAAAGAGAGGTCAGCAAAATATGGGAAAGATTATTGGCGAGGGAATAACATTTGATGACGTTCTGCTTGTACCGTCGTATTCAGAAGTGATTCCAAATGAGGTAGACCTGTCAACATACCTGACAAAGAAAATCAGATTAAATATCCCGATGATGAGTGCGGGAATGGATACGGTTACAGAACACCGTATGGCAATTGCAATGGCACGCCAGGGCGGTATTGGTATTATCCACAAGAATATGTCTATCGAGGCACAGGCTGAAGAGGTAGACAAGGTGAAGAGATCCGAGAACGGCGTTATAACAGATCCGTTTTTCCTTTCACCGGAAAATACACTGGAGGATGCCAATAATCTGATGGCAAAATTCCGTATTTCGGGTGTACCGATCACGGAGGGACGCAAACTGGTCGGAATCATTACAAACCGTGATCTGAAGTTTGAAGAAGACTTCTCTAAGAAGATTAAAGAATCCATGACTTCTGAGGGCCTGATCACAGCAAAAGAGGGTATTACGCTGGAAGAGGCAAAGAAGATCCTTGCAAAAGCAAGAAAAGAGAAACTCCCGATCGTAGATGATGAAGGCAATCTGAAAGGTCTCATTACAATCAAGGATATTGAGAAACAGATCAAGTATCCGCTGTCTGCAAAGGACTCTCAGGGACGTCTGCTCTGCGGCGCAGCGATCGGTATCACTGCAAACTGTCTGGAACGTGTGGAAGAGCTTGTAAAAGCGAAAGTTGATGTCGTTGTGATGGATTCCGCACATGGACATTCTGCAAACGTGCTGCGTACAGTCAGAATGGTAAAAGAGAAATACCCGGATCTCCAGGTTATTGCAGGAAATGTGGCAACGGGCGAGGGAACAAAAGCATTGATCGAGGCCGGAGTGGATGCTGTGAAGGTCGGCATCGGACCGGGATCGATCTGTACGACCCGTGTTGTTGCAGGTATCGGTGTTCCTCAGATCACAGCGGTTATGGACTGCTACGAGGCGGCAAAAGAATACGGTATCCCGATCATTGCTGACGGTGGTATCAAGTATTCGGGAGATATGACAAAAGCGATCGCAGCAGGTGCAAATGTATGTATGATGGGAAGCATTTTTGCCGGATGCGATGAAAGCCCGGGAACATTTGAACTTTATCAGGGAAGAAAATATAAAGTATACCGTGGAATGGGATCCATTGCTGCTATGGAAAACGGAAGTAAAGACCGTTATTTCCAGGAAAATGCGAAGAAGCTCGTTCCGGAAGGTGTTGAGGGACGTGTGGCTTACAAAGGGACAGTAGAAGATACTGTGTTCCAGCTTATGGGAGGTCTACGTTCCGGTATGGGATACTGTGGAACTCATACAGTTGAGGAGCTCAAAGCAAACGGAAGATTTATCAAGATTTCCGCTGCTGCCTTAAGAGAGAGTCATCCGCATGATATCCACATTACAAAAGAAGCTCCGAACTACAGCGTAGACGAATAATAAAGTTTTTTATAAAGCACAGCCGCTGGCATTCTGTTATCATCCTGGATCATCAGGGGAGATTGAAGTGTCAGCGGCTTTTATTGCGATTACGACTGTTTACACTACAGTATTTTATAATTTCATAAGATTTTGTTCATGATAGCTACAGAATTGTGTGGTATCATCATAGTTTGGAAGGCGGAACTAAGGATGAACACATACAAAGGAAATAGGAGTGGAAACAGAAGAGGAACCGGCAGGAGTACAACAGCCGGGAAAGGGAAAAGAAAAACCAAAAGGAAAGCAGTTGGGGGTTCGGGAAATACCTGCATAAAGTGGGGAATCCTGATACTGGCTGTCCTGACACTGGTGCTGGCTGTAAGAGGATTTGCAGTACAAGGCAGTAAATATGTAAATGTGGATGCCTCGGAGCCGGATATCGATGTGCAGCTTCTCGACATCAATCCCTATTCCAGGCCGGGAATCCAGAGTAATGGGATTACGGGGATAGTGATACATTATACGGCAAATCCGGGAAGTACAGCACAGGAGAACCGGGATTATTTCAACGGCCTGCAGTATTCACATGAGACTTCGGCGAGCAGTAATTTTGTCGTAGGGCTTGACGGTGAAATTATCCAGTGTGTTCCTACATGGGAAGTGGCTTATGCGTCAAATGACAGAAATTATGATACTGTATCCATTGAAGTATGTCACCCGGACGAAAGTGGAAAGTTTACAGATGAGACATACCGTTCTCTTGTGCAGCTTACGGCATGGCTTTGTGTGAAATTTAATCTTACATCGGATGATGTGATCCGTCACTATGATGTGACCGGGAAGAATTGTCCGAAATATTTTGTGGAACATGAAGATGCATGGGAAACTTTTAAGGAAAATGTGAGTCTTGCTATCACATCTGAAAATTGATATAATATGATGGTTGTATATATGCTGATTTTTACAGATGTGGAGGAAGAACATGAACGATTTGGAAATGTATCGGGAGCAGCTTGCGCTCTGCGACGATAAGATCATAGATGCCCTCGTAGAACGTAACAGCATTATCGAAAAGATAATGGCTTATAAAGAGACATACGGGATGCCGATCCTGCAGCCGGCACAGGAAGCAAAGCAGAAGAAGCAGCTTGATGAAAAGCTGAAAGACAATAAATATCAGGAAGAAATCCAGGATGTATTTCGAAGGATCCTGCGGAACAGCAAAAGGATCCAGGCGAGGAAACTGTTTTCTTACAATATTGTCCTGATCGGTTTTATGGGAGCAGGTAAAACGACGATATCAGACTATCTGAGCACAATGTTTGATATGAGACTGGTAGAGATGGATCAGGAGATTTCCGAACGTCAGGAAATGAGTATACCGGATATCTTTGCTACATATGGGGAAGAATATTTCCGTAATCTGGAGACCGAGCTTTTGAGAGAACTCCAGACAGGAAAAAACTGTATTATATCCTGCGGCGGAGGTGTCGCTCTGCGTGAGGAAAACGTCGTGGAGATGAAAAAGAACGGCAGAGTGGTCCTTCTTACCGCAAGCCCTGAGACAATCTACGAGCGTGTCAAAGACAGCAATGACAGACCTCTTCTCAAAGGCAACAACAATGTGGAGTTTATTGCGGATCTTATGGAGAAGCGCAGAGAAAAATACGAGGCGGCAGCAGATGTTGTGATACAGACAGACAATAAGACAATCCTCCAGATCTGTGAGGAATTGATCACAAAGCTTACGGAGTTGGATAAAAAATAATGTTTGAGAGATTTTTCCCGGATGAATATGTGGAATCCACATATGTCATCCCGTTTGAAAAGCTATATAAACAAGGCTTCAGAGGAGTGATTTTTGATATCGACAATACGCTGGTGCCCCATGGAGCACCGGCGGATGAACGTGCAAAAAAACTGTTTCAGAGACTTGAGGATATCGGGTTTCATTCCTGTCTGATCTCCAATAATCAGGAACCGCGGGTAAAGATGTTCAATCAGGATATCGGAACGGAATATATCTATAATGCACATAAGCCCTCAACTAAAAATTATATCAAGGCAATGGAGATCATGGGAACTGACCGCACGAACACGGTTTTTGTCGGGGATCAGCTTTTTACGGACGTATGGGGTGCTAAAAGAGCCGGAATCCGCAATATTCTTGTGAAACCGATCCATCCGAAAGAGGAGATCCAGATCGTGCTCAAGAGATATCTTGAGAAGATCGTTCTTCATTTCTATAAAAAAGCATTGAAAAAAAAGGAAAATTAGTATAAAATTAATTAATGGAGTGCCGGTATGGCGCGCAAATCGAAGGAGGAAGATAAATGGTCGCAGCAGGAGATTTTAAGAATGGCATTACCGTTGAGATTGACGGAAATATTTATCAGATTTTGGAATTTCAGCACGTGAAACCGGGAAAGGGAGCAGCGTTTGTAAGAACAAAGCTGAAAAATATTATCAGCGGCGGTGTAGTTGAGAAGACATTCCGTCCGACTGAGAAGTTTGAGAATGCTCACATCGACAGAAAAGATATGCAGTATCTTTACAAAGATGGAGATCTGTACAATTTCATGGATGTTGAGACATATGATCAGATCGCACTTGACTCTGAGGTGGTTGGAGATGCTCTGAAATTTGTTAAGGAGAATGAGACAGTTAAGATCTGTTCTCATAAGGGAAATGTATTTTCTGTAGAGCCGCCGCTTTTTGTGGAGCTGGCGATCACAGAGACAGAACCTGGATTTAAAGGTGATACAGCACAGGGCGCTACAAAGCCGGCTACCGTTGAGACGGGCGCAGTTGTCAATGTGCCGCTGTTCTGCGAGACAGGCGATGTGCTTAAGATCGATACCCGTACAGGAGAGTATCTGTCAAGAGTATAGTCTGCAGGAATTGCAGAGTTGGTTTTAGAGAATCGGGATGTACTTATTTAAGGTACATCCTTTTTTTACAATTTCCTTTGTGAAATAGGGAGAAATTTCCGTAGACTTTTTGTGAAATATGTCTCATTGATTTTGTTCGGAGACTCGTCTATAATCAAGAACACATAATATTGTTCATATATTTTTTTCATCGAATTCATGAGGCAGATGCCTTCATGGGGTACATTTCGTACCGGATTTCTCATTTTAATTTACAATGCACCGCGTTATGGAAAGGAGAAAAATGGATTACAGGACATTTACGTGCGCGGTAGAGAAACAGATGAATCAGAAGATGACAGGAGCTTCCTGTATAATACAAACATAGAGGATTCCAAGAAAGGTGGTTGATAA
>ERZ1643246.3262-NODE-3262-length-14212-cov-5.066398_pt1 | contig 14212 bp, 16 predicted proteins | sample MGYA00579265_ERZ1643246 | MGnify/ENA primary metagenome ERZ1643246 (study PRJEB29033, sample SAMEA4952261) | chicken gut metagenome | biome: Broiler Chicken; feature: Gastrointestinal Tract; material: Caecum | place: Ireland | collected 2018 | study: Broiler... | reverse complement strand
AAATCAAGAGTTATGATTGAATATTTAGAGCAAATATTAAGTGATAATAACATATCAGGTAAAATGATTTTTAGTTCAAATAAAGTAGATGGGGAAAGAGAAAAGATGTGTACTGTAGATATTATTTTAAATAATGGTACTGAAAGACATTTGAATTTAGGTATTCCAAGTATTCATAGTGATGTTTTTACCAAACAGTTTACTAATGATTTAGTTGATAGGTTTGCTAAAGATAATATTATGGGAGTAACTCTATTTTTTGAGATTAAAAGTATGCCTCCTATAAGTAGAAGAGGAATGGATGCTATAAGTATAAATGAAGAAACAGGAAAGATTAATAATCATATAAAAATAGATTTCTATTCTATTGGACAAGATTTTTATTCTATTATGAAAGAATATAATGAGAAGTTAAAGGAATCCCAAAATGAAATAGAAGAAGAAACAAAGATAAGAAAGTAATTATCATAATATTAAATATTAAAAAATAGAAAGGTAGGTTACTATATGGTTACTAAAGAAATACTTAATTTTTATAAAAAAACAAGCTTATATACAGATTTAGGATTATATGCTGATTTTGCTAAATCTTTACCTAATGATATTAAAGAATTATGTTATCTTCAAAGACATCAGATTATTCATCCTTTTGATATGAAAGATAAAGAAGAGAGAAATAATGCTAATTCTTTCTATGGAGATATGACTAAAATAAAAGAAACAAGCCCATGTTTTGAAAATGATTTATTTCCTACTGCAATTTCTATGCTAGCAGAACTATTAAGAAGAAATAAAAATTATACTATAGATAGACCCGTAGAAGATAAAATACACGTTTGTTGTAGAGAACAAGCTATATTATTAGCATCAATTTTAAAAGCTAAAGGAATACCTGCAAGAGTAAGAAGTGGTTTTGCAAACTATGCTTGTCTGGGAAGCGGAGCAGGAGATCACTGGATTACAGAGTATTACAATGAAGAAAAGGAAAGATGGGTTTTAGTAGATGCTGATATGTATTTTGATGATGAAACTTTAAAAGAATATAAAATAGATTTTGATTTATTAGATATACCAAGAGATAAATTTATCTTTGGAGCAGAAGCATATTTAAAGTTAAGAAATAAAGAAATATCTGATAAAGAAATTTATTACTCTTCAACACCAAAAACTTATGGTTTAAAAGGAGCTCTGCATGGGTTATTTTATGATTTTCATTCTTTAATGAATAATGAGATAATATTTTTGCATTTACCAAAATATATTATTGATAAAAATCTACAATTAAGTGAAGAAGAATATGTTGAGTTAGATAATCTTGCTAGATTAATGTTAGATCCTGATACTAACTTTGGAAAGTTAGTAGAAATATGGAATAATAATACAAAATTTAGAATTATGACAGGTGGAATGAATTAAATAATTTATATAGTTAAATGCAAGAAAGGAAGTATTATGAGAATTGGAATTGATATAGATAATGTAATATCTAATTTTGATGAAGTATTGAAGAAAGAGTTTTTAATACATGATAAAGATTTAAGGAATACAGGCATTGTTGATGAAAATCTTTATATTACAGAGGGAATGTTTGACTGGAGTAAAGAAGAAATTAATAGTTTTTATTATCCTAATATAGAAAGAATTGCTAAAAGTTTAACTCTTGTAGATGGATCTAAAGAGTATATAGATAAATTAAAGAGTGATGGACATTTTATTTGTATTATTACTGGTAGAGATAATGAAGAATATTCTAATCCAGTAGAAATGACTAAAGAATGGTTAAATGATTATAATATTTATTATGATGAACTTATATTTACTGATGGTAGAGAAAAAAGTTCTAAAGCTAAAGTTTGTACCAAAAATAGTATAGATATTATGATAGATGACTCTAGTAAAATATGTAAATCTTGTCTTGATAATGGTATAGTCTCTCTTTTAATGGATAAGCCATGTAATAGAAATGTTAATATTCCTAGAGTTAAAAGTTGGGAAGATATTTATAACTTTATTTCAAATTATAAAGATGAAAGATTAAATGTAATATTGGATACTGATACTTATAATGAATGTGATGACCAGTTTGCACTTGCATATCTATTAAAATCACAAGATAAGTTTAAAATTAAGGCAATTACTATCGCTCCATATTCTCATAAGAAAATTAATATTACTCCTAAAAAAAGTCAAGAATTAAGTTGTAAAGAAGTACTAAAAATATGTAATTATTTAGATTTTGATACTAGTTTAAAGGTGTTTAAAGGTTCTACTGATTATATAACTAATGGTTATGATGAAGAAAATGAAGCGGTTAATAAAATAATTCAAGTTGCAAAGAAAAATGATAAGACTTATATAATGACAATAGGTGCGATTACTAATGTAGCAATGGCAATAAAGAAAGCTCCTAATATAATAGATAAAATTGAAGTAATATGGTTAGGTGGTAATAGCTTTCTACAAGAAGATAACTTAGAATATAATTTTAGACAAGATATTGAAGCAGTTAGAATAGTGTTTGATTCTAAAGTTAAATTAACTGTTATTCCTTGTAAGAATGTTGCTTCTAATCTTGTTACATCTATTTATGAGTTAGAACATTATTTGAAAGACAAGAGTGAATTAGGTAATTATTTAATTAAGAGATTTCATGATGATGGTTATCATGAAATTAGAAATCGTAGAGTTATTTGGGATATAGGTGTAGTTGCATACCTTATAAATAAATCTTGGTTTAAGGTAAGCGAAGTTAGTTGCCCAAAGATAGCTGATGATACTTCTTACATAAAGACAACTGATAGACATTTAATAACTATAGTTAATTATTTAGATGTTAACAGTATTTATAACGACTTATTTAGTAAATTAGAAAGGGAAAATTAATTATGAAAATATTAAGTTATAACATTTATGGAAAGAAGGATGTTGAAAGCCCTGTTCCAAATTTTAATATTAGAAAAAGAAATCTATATAATAATATAAATATGATTTTATTAGATAAAGAAATTAAAGTATTGTGTTTTCAAGAAGTAAATCAAAATAATATGAAACTAATTGAAAGAATATGTGCTGAAAATAATTTTAAAATTTTAGATAAATTTCCCATGAAAACTAGAACAATTAATCAGTATAATATTATTGCTATAAAAAATGAGAAAGATATTAAAATAAATGATATTTATTGTCTTCCTCATGGAAAAGATAATGAATATAAGCCTATAGAAGAGCAAATAATAGATTATGGCATGAGTGATTATAGAACTACTTTATTTGTAAGAGTTAATTATCAGAATAAAATATATTTAATAGGTAACATTCATACTGATTATAAATCTTCTGAAGGAATAATAAAAGGTACAGTTAAATCATTAAATTATTTAGATAGTATTGATTCTGATTATAAATTAATAATAGGAGATATGAACATGGTCCCTCATATGAGTGAAGCCAATGAAATTTTGCATCAAAAACCTAATTATACTACTATTTCTAAAAATAATATTGTAGAAAACTCTTATCATGGTTATGGTGTAAATGAATCTGTTAATGTTGATTTTGCATTTGTTGAAAAATATAAAAAAAACTTATATGAATATAAAATTCTAAAACAAGAGAATATAATGGATGAAGGTTCAGATCATAGACCAGTTATTCTAACAATAAATTAATAAAAATCAAAGAGGTGCAACTATGAATTTAGAAAATACTATAAGAAATTACATAATAAATTTTGATGGTAAAATAGCAGTTTATTATGATGATTTAAAAGGGAAAACTTTAGCAATTAATGAAAATGGGTTATATAATGGTGCAAGTTGTATAAAGGTATTTGTTTTAATAGAGTTATTTAATCAATTGTATAAAGGTATTAAATCAAGAGATGATGTATTAAAGTGTGAAGAAAAACATTATGTAGATGGAAGTGGAGTATTACAATATTTATCTAAACATATTGAACTAAATGTATTAGACGTTGCTACCTTAATGATGATTATAAGTGATAATGTGGCTACTAATATGCTTATTGATTATTTAGGAATAGAAAATATAAATAGAGCGATTAAAGAACTTGGATGTGATAATACAAAATTATTAAGTAAATTTAAACTAGGAAAATATGAGCTGTTTTCTGTAATAACTGCTAAAGATTATGCTAATGTTTGGAAGAAAATAAATAATAAAGAATTATATGATGCTAATATATCCAAAGAAATCATTGATATATTAAAACATCAAAAATATCATGAAATGGTTTTAGATGGAATTGATGATGTTTACAAAGATGTAGATAATAGTGTAATAAAATATATAGCAACAAAGAGTGGTAAATATAAAAATGTAAGAAATGATGGAGGAATAGTGTCAACTATTTATGGAGATTATATATTGGTTATTTTTATAAAAGATTTTAAAGATGAATTTTATATGAATGATAGTTATGCTTATGAGTATGGTAGAAAAATTAGTAATATAATCTTTAACAATTTTATTAATAGAGGGGAATGATAAAAGATGAAGTTGACTAGCAAAGAAGCTTTAAAGATGGTAGAAGATTTTAGAAGAGAGTTAGGTAATCCATATTGGGTAGAACATTCTGTTTGTGTTGGAAATACAGCAGGGGGTATTGCAAATGCTTTGAATAAAAAAGGCTATAAAGTTGATGTAGATAAAGCCATTGCTCTTGGATATGTTCATGATATTGGTAAATATAATGGTAAAGATCATGGTCATGCTATGAGTGGGTATGAATACTTAAAAGAACAAGGTTATGATGATGACTACTGTAATGTATGTTTAACTCATTCATATTTAAATAATGATATTACTTGTACTGCTGGTGGTATCCCTAATCCTAATGATAATCCATTTTTAACAGACTTTATAAAAAATCATGAATATACATTAGAAGAAAAAATAATAAACTTGTGTGATTTAATGTGTCCTCATGGAGGTAAAGTATTTACTGTAGATAAGAGACTTATAGATCTTATTTTAAGAAAAGGTGCTTATTCTAATACACAGTATCATGTCAAAGAGACTTATAATTTAAAGAAATATTTTGATGACTTATTAGGTTATAATTTATATGATTTGTTTCCTGAAATTAAGGAAAATCTATAAATAAAGGAGTTTTTTAGATATGGATTCGAAAAAGCTATTAGTAAGTGACTATGATGGAACATTTTATATTAATGATTTAGATATTAAAAAGACTATAGGTAATATAAATAATTTTAGGAAACTTAATAATTTGTTTGTAATTGCAACAGGTAGAAGTTATATAGACTTAAAGGAGAAAATAGATAGATATAAAATTCCCTATGATTATTTGATTTTAAATCATGGAGCATTACTATTATCTAAAGAACTAACCGTTATTAAATCGTTTTTTTTAGATGAAGAGCAAGTTAAAAGTATTATTAATTATGCTAATAAAAAAGATGTCTCTGATATAATTCTAATTGACAATTTTAGGAAAAATGTAAATACTACTTTGTATATAGTTAAGATTATGTTAAAGTTATACAATTTTGATGAAGCTAAAGAAATTAAAAGTTATATAGATAGCAATTATACCAATATAAAAAGTTATTTTATATGTGAAGATAGTCACTATTTGGTAGAAGTTGTATCTAATAAAGCAAGTAAATCTACAATGATAAAAGAAATAATAAAAATTGAGGATATAAAAACAACTAATACTTATACTATTGGTGATGGTGTTAATGATATAGATATGATAAAAAAATATAATGGATACAGAGTTAAAAATTCATGTGAGGAGTTAGTTTCTGTTGCTAATAATTGTGTTGATAATATTAATGAATTAGTTGAAGAAATAATATAGTAGTTATTTAAAAAGTTTAACTTGTATTTATATAGATATTAGCGATACTAATAAAATTGTTCTTGAACTTTATTAGAAAAAGGAGTATATTATAAGAACTTATAAATTAAGTAAAAAAATTATGTAATGTTATAGAGGGGATGAGTATGGAAACATTAATTATTCGAGGTTATCCAGGAGTAGGTAAATCTTATGTAGGTAAAAAATATGACTATATTATAGATTTAGAGTTATCTGATTATAAATGGATATATGATGATAAATCAATAAATATGAATAAAGAATTAAGAAAAACTACTCCATATAAACAGTTAAACCCAGAATATCCTAATAATTATATTAATAAAATAAAATCATTGATTGGTAGTGTTAAAGTTATTTTAATAGCACCAGATGAAGATATTAGAATTGAATTAGATAAAAATAATATAGAATATACAATTTGCATTCCTGACAAAACTTGTAAGGAAGAATACTAGAATCGTTTTATTAATAGAGGAAACACTAAAGAATTTATTGATATTAGAATTAATAATTTTGATAATAGAATAGAAGAATGAATGAATCAAAAACATTCTTTAATAATACTTAAGTCTAATGAATATTTAGAGGATTATTTAAAAGAAAAAGTCATAGAATTATGTAGTATCAATGATATTAAAGATGAAGAAATTTTAACTAATTGTTTTAATGTTATTGATAAATATTTATCATGTGATGGAAGCTCCACTGAATACTTATTATATTATTTAGATTTTGCTATTGAAAATCAAGCTTGGTTATATTTTTGGCTAACAATAAAAGAAGAAACAGATAAATTATTGAATTGTGAAATTGATAATTCAAAAGAAGATGAAATATTAATAAATTATAATCCTATAAACTTAGGAGAAAGATTTTTAACTAATGATGAACTAAACAAGATTAATATAGATTTAGGAGTTATTGATAAATATGGAGTATATCATACATCTAAAAGAGAAGGCGTTATGCCTTTTAAATATCCAGATCATAGAAAACTTGCAAACTATTTGAATTTGCAAAATAAAATAACTGATTATTATATGAGAGTAGGATGTATTTGTGGAGAAAATGATGAAATAATTTGTGCTGAATCACTATTTTATGGTAATGAATATCTTTTAAAACATTTTCTTTTTACAGAAGAAATGTCTATTGCATTATATAATGCTGTTATGAGTAAAAAAGATTATAGATTTACAACATTTGAAGAAAAACTAAGTTATTATGGAACTGAATTTGGTTATTATTCAATTAAATATGATGTGTTCCCTCGAATTTATGATAAGGAATTATTTAATAATAATATGAAAGTATTGTCCTATACTTTAGGAAAAAGATTTGATAGAAAATATTTTTCTGATATTTTAACAAGATAATTTCAAATAAATAGTATTAAAATAGATTTCTAAAAGTGAAATAATTATTTAAAAGAAAAAGGAATTAAGACGAATAAAATGCAGTTAGAGGAGTTGAAACAAATGAAAGAACAAATTTTAAAACTTGGTAGTGTTAGTAATATGAATGATTCTATCGAAATAGTTTATAGAAAATTTGCAGGTAGCGAATATATAGGAGCTGTTGGAAATTATGCATTATTAGTATATAAACTAAAAAACAATGACATAGTGGGTATTAATCTTGGATTTAAAAAAGAAAATGATGTTATTTATAATTGTGATATAGAAGCAGTTATTAACATTTTATATTATTATGGAGTTGGAGAAGAATTAATAGAAAAATATGATGTAGAATATGCATCTAAGAAAATGGTAAAATGTGTTGCGGAAGTTTCCTTAGGTAATGCAGTTGACTTTAACGATAAATATTTGGACTATGTTCCACAATTATATAAAGATACTGAGAGATTAAATGAAATAATTAAAAGCCATTATACTTATACAGAACAAAAAGAAAGTGAAAAGGTTAAAGAGCTAAATTAAGGCTCTTTTTTGATAGATGTAAACATATTAATAAAAAGATAAACACAATAGTTTAAATATGTTAAAATTATTTTGAGGGATTAAAATGGATTATAAAAATATTTTTATAAGTATTGAAGAATTTTTCTATTATATGCAAAACAAATTTGAATATGGCTGGATTGATAAAGATGGAAATAAACATTATGGAGTTAATGATGCTAAAACATATAGATTACAAACCCCTGAAGAATTATTAACAAGTCATATTGGAATTTGTTGGGATATGACTGAATTATATAGGTGTTTTTTTGAAAGTATGACATCTTTTAGATATGAGACTTATTATTTATTTTATGATGATAATAAAGGGTGTCCTAGTCATTCTATTTTAGTGTATTATGATAACAATAAAGTATATTGGTTTGAGCCTATGTTTAATGATAATACTTGTCTTTATAGTGGTATCCATGAATATAATAATATTACTGAATTATTAAGAGACTTTAGAAATGTTTTTATAAGAAATTCATTAAGTAAAGGTGACATTCCTAATGATTATAATTTTAATAACATTAAAATATATAAATATCAAAAGCCTAGGAAACATATTAATGGGTATGAAATGAGAATGCATATTGATAATAGTAAATTAATAATAGTATAAAAAGTTGAAAGATTAAAATTTTAGATTTTAAGTTATATTAGTTAAGTTAGTGAATTTGACATCTAAACATTTTTATTATATAATATGACTCATTATTGAGGAGGGATAATATGTCTGACACATTTTTTTCTACTACATTAACAGCTGCACTTTGTGGACCTTATTATACTACAGCTAGTACTATGAATGATGATGGACAAAATATTTTACTTACTACATATGCTTCTGCTACTACAAGTATATCATCAAATTTTAATCCTGGGGATCATATAAATATCACAATAAGTTGTGCAGAAGAATATATTGATTCATTATCAGATGAAGAACTTGAGAAGCTAGTAGCATTAACTGATGATAAGTTAGTAGAATTATCAGATGATAATAGTGTTGCAAAAGTTAAGACATTAAAATAATTTAAAAGAATATATTTTTTTTGGGGGGGAAATGTGATGAATATTAAGAATGATTTTAAATTAATATTTAATTCTAAAAGTATTACTATTCCTGAAGAATTGCCTGATGAAGAAAAAAGTAAATATGCAATAAAAATATATAAAAGAAAAAAAGAATTGCATGAAAAATTAGGAGCATTAAAATTTAGAGAGATAGTATTTATGCTTGAAAAAATAAAATTTAAAGTTATGAAAAAAATATGTCCTAATTTTATTACTTATTATGAAAAATGGTGTGATTTTAATACTAAAAGAATGGTTGGAAAAGCTAAAAACAGTGAAGAAGCAGAATTAATAGAGATTGTTAATAAAATGTCTAAGTTAAAGACTAAAAAAGAATGGAATAAAGAAGAAAATAGAAATTATCATATAGATAACAAGTATCCAACACAAATTATTAACTATTTAAATTGGAATAAAGCAATTCATCAAAAAAGTTTAAAAAAAGATCTTGTAGCTATTTCTCTATTAAGTTTAGGAACATATTGTTCGCTACCATTAATGTTACCTTTATTAATAGTAAGCTGTACTGGTGCTATTATTGATTTGGAGTGTATAAATTTACAAGAACATAGTATTGCAGAATATGAGATTTGTAAGCCAATGTTAATAAAAAAAGAAGAGAAGGCATCATTAAAACGTAAAAATGAATATATAGAAGCTAAAAAGGTAGTTGGAGAGGCTACTTTAAACAATAGAAAAATTTTAACAGTTGAAGAAGTAGTAAATAGTATCAAAACTAAAGAACAAGCAGAAGAAATAAAAAAGTGGGCTATGTCTATGCAAAAGAGAAATAATTTACAGAGTTCTAAGAGAAAAGTTTTATAAAATAGTATATAAAGAAATGATAATGTCATAGATGGTAGGATTATATGTGAATAATATATGGTTAAAGAATATTTATTACAATTAGGTTATAGTAAAGAAGAAATTAAGACTATTTTAAATAGTTATCCTTTATGTAATTTAAAAAAAAGATACTTTACTTTTAAAAATAAAAGAGGTTTATTATTTGTTAATTTCTTTAGGATATAGCCATGAAGATGTCATAAAAATGACTAAAGTATTGCCATCTTTATTTGGTTTAAGTATAGAAAATATCAAACAAAAGATAACTTTTTTAAAACAAATAGATTTAGATTTTATTGCTGTTGATGATACTAAAAAATTAATGCAAAGTATTGATTTAACTTATGCTAGATATATGTTTTTTAAGGATAGAGGTATAGTAATAAATGAGGAAAATTATCGTCGATTATTTTATAATGCTAAACAATTTGAAAAACAATATGGAATTGATAAAACTACTTTATTAGAGAGATACAATTATCAAGAGTATATTAATATTAAAAAAAGTATTAGTAAGATTTAATGTTATGTTACTTAATTTTTTCCATAGTATAAAGATTAGTTTATATTTACTAGTCTTTTTTCTTTGTTTTCTGTTATAATTGATACATGAATGAATATAGAGGAGTAGTTAATATATATTTTATATAAAGTTTAAGAACATTAGTAGTAATGTTTTATAAAGATATTAATTACTATTTTGCTATTAGTATGATAAACTTATATTAAAGTAAGAGTGGTGAGAGTAATGATACGTGAGTATTATCATTTTATAAAAGACTATTTTAAATTAGCTCAGTTTAATAAAAAATATTTTATTATGATGTTAATAACAGCATTTCTTTATAAAGGAGCGAATCTCTTAATACCTTTAGGAGCATCTTTAATTATTAAATATATCACTTTAAAAGATTATCCTATGACTTATTTAAGCTTAGGATTTTTGGCATTGTCATATTTTTTGTATCGCCTTTTCTTTTTTATAAATCATAAGTATTATGGTAAAAATAATCATTACTGCTATGTCCATTTACAACAAAAAATATTTGATAAAGTAAGTATGATGGATGATAACTTTACTAAACACGTCAATAAAGGAAAACTTTTAAATAGTGTTAATGGCGATGTTATGGATATTGGAGATATGTGTGATAGAATATCAGAGTTAATAATGAGTATTTTAGAGTTTTTAGTACTTATTATAATTATAATTAATTGTAATGTTTTGATATCTTTCTTTTTCATAATTTTTACAACACTATATATATTTATTAGAAATTATACAGATAGAAAAGTAGATTTTTATTATCGTAAACAAAAGCGTAATGTTGATGAGTATAGAGTTTTATTTTCACAAATAACTAAAGGTTCTAGCGAAGTTAAGAGTTTTGGTATTATAGAGCCTCTAGAAGAAAAATTAAAAAAGATTAATAAAGATTGGAGTAAAGCTTATAATACCAAAAGGAAATATGTAATAGTAAGAGATAATGATGTTAATTTTTTAACTTATGGATTTAAAATATTTATATATTTCTTATGTCTTATATTATTGGTAAAAGGAAATATTACGGTAGATATAGTTGTGTTAATAATAGGTTATTTTGATTCTTTATGTGTGTCACTGAGAAAACTTATTACCACAACTACGACAATTAGAGAGGTTAATGTTGCTGTTAATAGAGTACAATCTATTCTTGATTATAAGCCTCATTCTATTCCAGTTGGTAATTATTTTAATGATGTTATAAATGGTGTTGTTAAGTTTAATCATGTTTATTTTTCATATAATAATAAAACTACTTTAACTGACATTAGTTTTACAGCTAATCCTCATAAAATAACTACACTTGTAGGACATACAGGTAGTGGTAAAACAACAATTTTTAATTTATTACTTAGATTTTATATGCCAGATAGTGGTGATATAACTATTGATGGTAAAGACATTTATAGTTATGCTAAAGAAGTTTATAAGAGCAATGTTTCTATTGTTAACCAAAGACCTTTTGTTTTTAATATGAGTATAAAAGCTAATTTTGATTTAGTTGATAAAGATAAATCTAGACAAATTGAAATGTGTAAAAGAGTAGGAATACATGACTTTATTATGAGTCTTCCTAAAGGATATGATACTGTCTTAAGAGAAGATGCTAAAAATATAAGTGGCGGACAAAAACAGTTAATCTCTATCGTAAGAACTCTTTTAACAGATTCTGAAGTCTTACTTTTTGATGAAGTAACATCTTCCCTTGACCCTGATACAGCTTTAAAGATAGAGAATGTTTTACAAGACTTAAAGAAAGACCATACTATTTTAATTATTACTCATAAGAAAGAGTTAATGAAAAAGTCTGATTATTTAATAGTTTTAAATGAAGGTAAGATTGTAGGTATGGGTACTCATAAAGATTTAGTAAAAACTAATAAATATTATCAAGATTTAATTGCTAGAAAGTCACCTAGTAAGGGAGGTGTATTTGATAATGAGTAGATATTTTAAAATATGTAAAAATTATTTTAGTCTTGGAGCAGATAACAAGAAATACTTAATACTTTTGTTTATAACAGCCTTTCTTAGAAGTATTACTTTTGCAATAACTCCTATTTTTGCAGCTAGAATAATTGATTTTGCTACATTAGGAGACTATGAAGAAACTTTTATTAATATAGTCTATTTAGGAATTAATTATTTAGTTTATCTAATTTGCCATCATTTAAACTTTGTTGTTTATGCTAAGAATACAGACTATGTTTATAATAAATTACATCTAATAATAGCCTCAAAAATAGCACAATATGATGAAGATTTTACAAAAAAACTACCTAAATCATATTTAGATAATACTGTTACTAGTGATGTAATGGACGTTTGTATGTTTACTGATAGAATGATAGATGCGCTTGCTCATTTTTTTACAGATGCAATGACTTTATTAATTCTTCTTTTCTACAATTTGGAGATAGGCTTAATCGTGTTAGTATTTAATATCATCTATCAAGTTATGCTTGCAAAAGGTCAAAAAAAGAAAGATTATTACTTTACAGGCCAAAGAAGAAACCAGGATAGAATAACATCTTTATATGAACAGATGTTAGATGCATCTCGTGAAATAAAAGCTTTTGATATGAAAGATAAATTAAATAATTATTTAGATATTTACAAGAGAAGTTGGACTAAACAATATTTCTTAAAAAGGAAATATTGGGACAGATCTAAAGTTTTATATCCAGTTATTATTACTATATCTAAATTTATCGCTTATATAATAGTGATAAAACATATTATGGATGGTGTTATGAGTGTTGGCGATTTAGTACTAATTGTTACTTATATAGATCAAATAGAAAGAGAAAATTTTGATTTCTTTGAAAAAGTTAATAAGGTTTGTAATAGCTCTGTTAGAATAGATAGACTTTCAAGAGTAATAAATTATCATAATAAAAATATGCTAGAGTTTGGAGATTATTTAGAAGATAATATTTTTGGAGATATTATATTTGATAAAGTTACATTTAAGTATGAAAATAATATAAGTCTTGATAAGGTGAGTTTTGAAATAGAACCTAATAAACTTACAGCAATAGTAGGAGAAAGTGGCAGTGGAAAAAGCACGATTTTTAGAATTCTTTTAAGACTATATAAAATAGAGTCAGGCAATGTTTATATAGATGGCATCGATATATATGATTATGAAAGTAAGATATATCCATCCAATGTATCTATCGCTACCCAAAAACCATTTATTTTCAATATGAGTATTAAAGATAACTTGTCTTTAGTTGACAAGAATGTGACAAACCAAATAAAAGCTTGTAAGAGAGTAGGAATACATGACTTTATTATGAGTCTTCCTAAGGGTTATGATACAGTGTTAAGTGAAGATGCTACTAATATAAGTGGAGGGCAAAAACAATTGATTTCAATGGCTAGAACACTTTTATCTAAAGCAGAAATTTTGCTTTTTGATGAAGTAACTAGTGCTTTAGATCCAAAAACAACAAAGCACATCATTAAAATATTAAAAGGTTTAAAGAAAGATCATACAGTAATTATTATTACCCATAAGAAAGATTTGATGAAGGTTGCAGATAAACTTATTGTTATTGATAAAGGTAAGTTAGTAGGAATAGGCAAACATAAGAAGTTATTAGAAGAAAATAAATATTATAAAAGATTATTTAAACAAAAAAATTAGTAATATAATTATAATTATCATAAAAAGTGGTGGGAAACACGAGATAAAAATAGTTGAATTTTAACGATAACATCATCGAAAATCAAAAAATTATTTTAAATGAAACCAATGATAAGAGTTGAGGTGCAGTAAAAATGAAGTATATAAAAGAAGTGTATAATGATTTTAAAGTAGTACCATTTAAGAAGTTTATGACCTTTCTTTTCTTTTTTTTTTTTATTTTAGGCTATGTTGTTATGGTATTATTTTCTTATTTT
>ERZ1643246.3261-NODE-3261-length-14227-cov-3.683672_pt1 | contig 14227 bp, 16 predicted proteins | sample MGYA00579265_ERZ1643246 | MGnify/ENA primary metagenome ERZ1643246 (study PRJEB29033, sample SAMEA4952261) | chicken gut metagenome | biome: Broiler Chicken; feature: Gastrointestinal Tract; material: Caecum | place: Ireland | collected 2018 | study: Broiler... | reverse complement strand
CACTCCACCACCTCTGCCATGGTGACGATGGCCGCTGTGTCAAACCCGTACAGCTCCTTCACCTCGTCCAGGGCCTTCTTCACGCCACCCTTTCCGACCTCCATCCGGTCCAGGGACACCATGAGGCCCACAATGGTCACATCCGCCGCGCCTCTCACCTTGGGCACAGTCTCCTCCATGGATTTCCCGGAAGTAGTCACATCCTCGATCATGATAACCCGGTCGCCGTCCCTCAGACTGCTGCCGAGGAAGCTTCCCTTGTCCGCGCCGTGGTCCTTCTCCTCCTTGCGGTCTGAGCAGTAGCGGATCTCTTTTCCGTAGAGCTCACTGTAGGCGATGGCTGTCACCACTGCCAGGGGGATTCCCTTGTAGGCAGGCCCAAAGAGAACGTCAAAATCATCCCCATACCTGTCGTGTATAGCCTTTGCGTAGTACTCTCCCAGCTTCTTCAGCTGAGAGCCTGTCACGTAGGCGCCGGCGTTCATGAAAAAGGGAGATTTCCTTCCGCTCTTCAGAGTAAAATCTCCAAATTTCAGCACATCGCTGTCCACCATAAAACGGATAAATTCCTGCTTGTATCCTTCCATATCTATAAAGCCTCCTGTGATCTGTGAGTATTTAACATGAATTTTTCTTTTCAATTTTAACATAGGTGGGATGTATTTTCAATCGGTCTGTTGGGGCAATATCTCTATCCTGTTTCTCAAACAAAAACAGCTCCGCAATATGCTCTCCCGATCATACGCATATTACGGAACTGTTTTTATTTTTTACACCGCGCTTGCTCTGCACTGCACATATTCTCAGAGGTCCGAAACAAGCTCCCCGTAATCCTTCTCTATCCTCTCCCACAGCTCTGCGAATACAGGAACATATTTTTCCAGGATCACCTTTACCATCTGCCGGGCCGCCTCGCCGACTGCCTTCTATCTCACAGCTCCCACCATGTCCTTCACGGTCTCAAAGCCATACTTCTCCATATACTTCCCGATGCCGTCAATGACCTTCAAGGTCACGGCCGGGTCGTGGAAGTTGGCTGTCCCCACCGACACGGCGCTGGCCCCGGCCAGGATCATCTCGATGGCATCCTCCGCCGTGGCAATGCCTCCCATACCGATGATGGGGATGCGGACTGCCTGGGCCGCCTGGTACACCATGCGCACGGCAATGGGGTGGACTGCCGGGCCGGATACGCCGCCGGTCTTATTGGCCAGGGCGAATGTCCTGCGGTTGATGTCGATCTTCATACCGGTCAGTGTGTTGATAAGAGAGATGGCATCCGCGCCGCCCGCCTCCGCCGCCTTCGCAATCTCTGTGATATCCGTCACATTGGGAGTCAGCTTCATGATCACCGGCTGCTTTGCGATCTTTTTGATCTGCGCTGTCAGCTCCTCCACATGTCCCGCATCCTGCCCGAAGGCCAGAAATCCCGCGTTCACATTGGGGCAGGAGATGTTGATCTCCATCATGTCGATGGGCTCGTCCTGAAGCCGCTCCACCACTGCCAGGTACTCGCGTGGCCGCACACATTCACGATGATCTTTGTATCAAACTGCTTCAGATAGGGGATATCCCTCTGGCAGAACAGCTCAATCCCCGGGTTCTGCAGGCCGATGGCGTTCATCATACCGCCGTACACTTCCGCCACACGGGGCGTCGGGTTGCCGCTCCAGGGCACGTTTGCCACGCCCTTTGTGGTCACAGCTCCCAGACGGTTCAGATCCACGAATTCTGAAAACTCTTCACCGGAACCAAAGGTGCCGGAAGCCACGGTCACCGGGTTCTTCCACTCTACACCCGCTATATTTACTCTCATGTCCATCAGATCTCCACCTCCGTCGCTAAAAAGACCGGTCCGTCCTTGCAGATCCTTTTATTGTTCACATTACTGTGGGCGTCCTTCTCCTTTGTCTGGCACACGCACCCGAGACAGGCGCCGATGCCGCAGGCCATCCTCTCCTCCAGGGAAATGTAACACTCGGTTCCCCTTTCCTGCGCGTACTGCTTGATCGCCCGGAGCATGGGTGTAGGGCCGCAGGCGTAGATGATATCCGCCTCCAGGCCGAGCTCCCGCACCGCGTCCAGCACGTTTCCCTTCACGCCCTCGCTTCCGTCCTCTGTGGAGATGTAGAGCTCTCCGCTCTTTTCAAATTCCTCCCGCAGGAAGGTCTGCGCGTCCCTGTACCCGGCAATGATCTGCTTTTTCCCACAGTCCAGCTCCTTTGCCAGCTCCAGGATGGGAGGCACGCCGATGCCGCCGCCCATGAGGAAGGCCTTTTTCCCTTTTGCCCTTTCCAGCGGGAAGCCGTTTCCAAGGGGGCCAACAATGAAGAGGTTATCCCCTGCCTTCATCCGGGAAAACTGCTCTGTCCCGGTATGTTCTCCTGTCACCCGGTACACCACCCGCAGCGCGCCGCCTTCTCTGTCGATCTCGCAGATGCTGATGGGTCGGGGCAGCAGCTTTGTCCCGTCATTTGTATACATGGATATAAACTGCCCGGGCTTTGCTGCCTTCGCCGCCTCCGTTTGTATCCACATGCTAAAGATCCCCTCCGCAAGCTGCTCCTGGGAGATGATCTGTACCTGTTCTTTCTTCCTTGTCATCTTTTTCCTTCTCCTGTTTTTCTGCTGTATCCGCCCTTCCGGCGGATACCTGCGCCGACTCTGCTTACCGGTTCTCCAGTGCGCCTCTGATGTCAGCGATCATGTCCTCCACCGCTGCCCTGGAGGCGTCGCCGAAGGCCTCCGCTCCAAAGGAAGCGTATTTTTCCTGCTTGTAGGCGGCAATGATGCCTCTGGAGGAGTTGACGATGGCTCCAAGCCCGTCCTCGTTGAAGAAGTGCACCAGGTCTTTTCCCTGGCCGCCCTGGGCGCCGTAGCCTGGCACAAGGATGTAGGCCTTGGGCATGATCTTGCGCAGCACCTTGCCCATCTCCGGATAGGTAGCGCCCACAACTGCGCCCACATAGCTGTAGGAGCAGCCCATGCACTCCTGGCCCCACTCATTAACCTTCTCGCCCACCAGCTCGTAGAGCGGACGCCCGTCGATGAGCTGATCCTGGAACTCCCCGCTGGAGGGGTTGGATGTCTTTACAAGAATGAAGAGGCCCTTCTGCTCTTTCTTGCACACATCGATAAACGGCTTCACGCCGTCAGAGCCAAGATAGGGATTGACCGTCACAAAATCCTCGTCAAAGGGAGCAAAGGTGTTGCCGCCCACCTGCACCTTCCCGATGTGCCCTGTAGCGTAGGCGGCGGAGGTGGACCCGATGTCCCCTCTCTTGATATCGCCGATCACAACCAGCCCCTTTTCCTTGCAGTAGTCCACCGTCTTCTTGAAGGCTGTAAGTCCCGGGATGCCGAACTGCTCGTACATGGCAATCTGGGGCTTCACAGCCGGGATCAGGTCGTATGTCTTGTCCACGATCTCTTTGTTGAACTGCCAGATAGCCTCTGCGGCTCCCTCCAGCGTCTCTCCGAACTCGGCAAAAGCCTTCTTCTGCACCTGCTCCGGGATATAGCTGAGCATGGGATCCAGTCCCACCACAATGGGAGCCCCTGTCTTTTTGATATTGCTTACTAACTGATTAATCAATTGTCTTTCCTCCTTCGTATACGATCCGTCCGCCCACGATGGTGCAGCGCACTTCGCCTCTCACCTTCCTGCCGTGGAAGGGCGTGTTTTTCCCTTTAGATAAAAATGTGTTCTTGTCAATGACATACTCCTTCTGCGGGTCAAAGATCACCACATCCGCGATCTTGCCTGCGCTCACAGAGCCCTTGTCCGAAAGCCCCAGAATCCGTGCCGGATTATAGCTCATCTTCTCCGCCATCTGCATGGGGGTGAGAACGCCTTTTTCCACCAGCTCTGTGTAAGTCAGGGCCGCGGAGGTCTCCAGGCCCACGATGCCGAAGGCCGCCAGCTTCATGGAGCGGTTCTTCTCCGCCTCTGCGTGGGGCGCATGGTCTGTGGCAATGACGTCCACCACGTCATTTTTCAGGGCCTCTCTTAAGGCCTCCACATCCTCCCTGCTACGAAGGGGCGGGTTCATCTTAAAGTTGCCGTCGTCCTCCCTGATGTCGTCTGTGGAGAGGATGAAATGGTGGGGGCACACTTCCCCGGTCACGGGAAGCCCCTCCTCTTTTGCCAGCGCCAGCATCTTCACGCTGTCCGCTGTGGAGCAGTGGCACAGGTGGAGCTGCACACCGGTCTCCTTGGCCAGCAGGATATCCCTGGCCACGATCACATCCTCCACCGCGTTGGTGATGCCCGGAAGCCCCAGCTCCCTGGCCTTCTCATCTGCGTTCATGACACCGCCCTCCACCATGGTAATGTCCTCGCAGTGGGCGAACACGGCGATGCCTTCCTTTTTGGCCGCCTTCATGCCCTTTCTGTAGAGAGAAGCGTTCATGACGGATTTCCCGTCCTCGCTGATGGCATGGCAGCCGTTCTCCGCCATACCGTTAATGTCAGCCAGCTCCTCGCCCTTCTGTCCTCTCGTCACGGCCCCCAGCTGGATCACGTTGGTGAGGGACTCTCTCTTGGCCCTCTCCATGACCTCCCGCACCTTCACGCCGTTGTCAATGACCGGCTTTGTGTTGGGCATGGCGCACACTGTTGTGACGCCTCCCCGGACAGCCGCGCGGCCGCCTGTTGCCAGTGTCTCCTTGTACTCCAGTCCGGGATCCCGGAAATGCACGTGGAGATCGATAAAGCCCGGCATCACCCAGCATCCGCCGGCGTCGATGACCCGGTCGCTCTCTGTCTCAATGTTCTTTTCCACCTCTGTGATCCGATCCCCGTCGATCAGCACGTCACATATATCATCCAGCCCTGTCCCGGGATCAAGCACATGTCCGTTTTTAATTAAAATCGTCATAGCCTGTATTCCTTTCTAAATCTCTTTTACATCTATCCTGGCAACATTTTATCATACCACTATAAGAAATGGAACGGGAAATTTCCCGTTCCACCTCTTTCGCAGGGACTGCCGCTCACTGCTGCGCCAGGACCTCCATGGCCCTGTCAAGCTGATTGTCAGCCTCCGGATCATTTTCATCATACTGGTATTCCACTTCCACGTCCGGGGTAATGCCCTCACCGTCGATGCTGCGGCCGTTGGGGGTGAAGTACTCTGCAATGGTCAGCTTCACGCTTGTGCCGTCCTGCAGGTCAAAGATGCTCTGCACAACGCCCTTCCCGTAGGACTGGGTCCCCACGATCTGCCCCAGGCCGTAGTCCTGGATAGCGCCTGCAAATATCTCCGAGGCGCTGGCGCTGTAGCCGTTCATCATGACCACCAGCGGTTTGTCAAACTGATGTTCCTCGTCAGATGTGTACTCCTCCCGCTCCCCATTCTTATCCTCGGTGTAGACGATCAGTCCCTCCGGCAGCATCAGATCCAGGATATCGCAGACAGTATCCAGGTTGCCGCCGGGATTGCTCCTGAGATCCACGATCAGCTTCTCCATGCCCTGGCTCTCCAGATCCTCCAGCGCCTCCTTGTACTGGTCATAGGTCACGGCGTCAAACTCCGCGATGCGGATGTAGCCCACATTGTCCTCCTTCATCTCGTGGGAGACCGTCTGGGCCTGGATGGTATCCCTTGTGATGGTCAGCTCTTCCTCCTCGCCTGTGTCCGCCCGGAGGACTGTGAGGGTCACCTGGGTGCCCTTCTCTCCCTTCACCTTGCTCACCACATCGGACAGGTCCTCCCCGATCACCTCTTCCCCCTCCACCTTGTAGAGGGTATCGCCGTCCCGCATGCCGGCCTCCTGTGCCGGGGAGCCGTCATACACCTGGAGCACCGTGATGACGCCAGAGTCCCTGTCCTGGCTCATGAGGGCGCCCACGCCCCCGAACTCGCCGGACAAACTCTCGTTCATCTGCTCTGTCTCCTCCTCGTCGTAGTAGACTGAGTAGGGATCTCCCAACCCCTCGATATAGCCCTTGTAGACTCCCTCAGACAGCTCCGCCTCATCCACATCGCCGATATAGTACTGGTCGATGAGGCTGTTCAGAAGATCCATCTTCCGTCCCTCTTCACTTTTCAAAATCCCGCAGGAGACAACTCCCCCTGCCAATAACACAACGAGGGCGCCAGCAAGCGCCCCCTTTAAAAAACTATGATTTTTCATATATGAAGTCCTGTTCTCCATCTATTCGTCTTCTACAGATATAATCTTGGGTCTACCGGTGTACCGCCCACCCACACTTCAAAGTGGAGATGAGGTCCGGTGGAATTACCCGTAGAACCGACTGCCGCAATATTAGCACCTGCCCCTACCGACTGTCCTACACTCACAAAAATAGCGCTGCAATGCTGATAGAGGGTGGAAATATCTCCATGGTTGATAATCACATAATTTCCCCTGGCGCCACTGTAGGATACGGTTGTAACTGTACCGGATGCCGCAGCATAGATCGGTGTGCCGGATGCCGCAGCATAGTCGCGTCCCTTGTGGTTTGTACTTCCGATGCCTCCCGGAGACTGACGTCCGCCGAACTCACTGCTGATGTAGGCCGCCGGGCAGGGGTTCTGCAGTCTCCCTGTTCCGCCGGAAGGCGTATAGGATGGCCCTGGTGTATAATCGTTATCATTACTATTGTTATTATTATTATTTGAATTCTGAGCTTCCCTCTGCAGTCTCGCCTGCTCTTCCGCAGCCGCCTGCAGCTCGGAGATCTTGGCGTTTGTAGCGCTCAGCTCGGACTCAAGGCTGGCAATCTCACTGCTCTTGCTGTCCACCAGAGTCTGGAGCTCTGTCTGCTGGGTCTGGAGATTTGTCTGCATCTCCTCCAGCTCCGCGTTCTCCTTCTCCAGCTCCTGCTGCTGCTCCTCCACTTTATCCACAATATTCTGGAACTCCACATGCATGTTCCTGTCATACTCGGAAATCTGGTTGATATACTCCGCATTGCTCAGGAACTCCGCAATGCTCTTGGATTCCAGCAGTGTCTCCAGGAACTGCCCGTTCCCGTTCTCATACATATACTGTATGCGGAGCTTCATGCTCTCATACTGGTTATTCTCGTCAATTTTAGCGGCATCGAGTTCATCTGCCTTTTTAGCGATCTCCTCCTGCTTTGCCTCGATGTCGGCCTGGGTCTGCTCCATATCCGCCACAATGCCGTCAAGCTGAGCCACCAGCTGATCTTTCTCCGCCTGAGCGGCGTCCAGAGCACTCTGCTGCTGGCTGGCCTTGTTCTGGGCGTCCTGCAGATCGTCCGCCTTTACTGTCACATTCACCTGCAGGCCCATGCCTGCCACAAGCGCTCCTGCTAATAAAACACTGACTATCCTTTTCTTAACCATAGCTCTTTTCTCCCTTACTTTGTACCCCTTAGTTTCCCCTGTATCTGTTTCTTGGTTCCGTAATCTATCACAGACAGATGCACGCGCACCTGTTTGCTACACTTTCAGGTGTTTGCGGATCGTGAAGAAGCTTCCCACAAATCCGATGCCCACACCGAGGGCAAGCCCAACCGGGAGCAGGACCTTGTAAACCTCTGTCACCGGAAGGAAATCCAGAATATTATTTAACAGATTAAATCGTGTGAGGATGTATGAAACTGCTTTTCCATACATAAAATATAACAGTACAAGCGGTATGATGGCTCCGATCAGTCCGATGACCACACCTTCGATAACGAAAGGTGCCCGGACGAATCCGTCCTTCGCTCCTATATATTTCATAATGGCGATCTCCTCACGCCGGACCGTGATACCCATAGTAACGGTGTTGCTGATCAGGAAGATGGACACAGCCAGCAGGATGGCGATAATGGCGATGGAAACATAAGTGATCAGCCTGTTGACACTGCTGAGCGTATCTGCCACAACGTCAGACTTGTTGACCCTTCTGACGCCGTCCAGGCTCTCCGCAAAGCTTACTACGTCATCCTGCTTGGAGACATCTTCCATATACACTGCGTAGTTGTCAGAATTGGCCAGCGGATTGTCATCCTTGAAACCTTCCGCCAGGCTGGAATCCTCGCCAAAATATTCACTCTGGAATGACTCCCAGGCATCGTCCGCGGATACATACTCCACATCCAGCACGCCGTCGCATTCTCTCAGCTCGTCGCCTATCTCATCGACCCGGGACTGCTCCAGCCCCTCCTCGAAGAACACGGTGATGGCCACGCCTTCCTCGGCTTTCTGGACAATATAGTTAAAGTTCATAACAATTGCAAAGAACAGACCAAACACAAAAATACATGCCGCCATGGTCGCAATGGACGCAATGGAGAACAGCTTGTTACGGGCAATGTTCTTAAACCCCTGTCTTGTCGAATATCCGACTGTACTAATCTTCATTATTATACCCACCTTTTTGCTCGTCGCTGACAATGACTCCCTTTTTCATTGTCACTACTCGTTTTCTCATCTCGTTTACGATCTCCTGGTTATGTGTCACGACCAGGACAGTCGTTCCCCTCTCATTGGCCTCCTCAAGAAGCTTCATGATCTCCCAGGAATTGGTCGGATCCAGGTTTCCCGTAGGCTCATCAGCCAGAAGGATCGCAGGCTCATTCACAATAGCCCTGGCAATGGCAACCCTCTGCTGCTCACCTCCGGAGAGCTCCTTTGGATAAGACTTATATTTCTGGGCAAGACCTACCAGAGAAAGAGCCGCAGGCACTTTCTTCTTGATGATCCTGGGCGATGTCTCCACGACACGCTGGGCAAAGGCAATATTCTCATATATATTCCTGTCCTTCAGAAGACGGAAATCCTGGAACACGACACCCAGACCCCTGCGATACATAGGGATCTGTCTGTGTTTCAGCCTCTCCAGATTCTGTCCATTCACGACGATCGTACCGGAAGTCGGTTCCAGTTCCTTCATGATCAGACGAATCAGCGTGGATTTACCCGATCCGCTGTCTCCGACGATGAAGACAAACTCACCCTGCTCGATCTTCAGAGTCACACCGTTTAGCGCCGCGACTCCCTTCGAGTATTCCTTCGTTACTTCGTTCAGTTCAATCATATTTTCCTCCTAATTATCAATACTCCAGTGATTCCATGTATTTCATGTACTTCACTACCATCAGCGCGATCTTGAACGTGATGGCATCCTCAAACACACGGAGGTCAAGCCCCGTGCTCTTCTGCAGCTTATCCAGCCTGTAGACAAGCGTGTTGCGATGGATATAGAGCTGCCGCGATGTCTCGGACACGTTCAGACTGTTCTCAAAGAACTTGTTGATCGTCGTCAGTGTCTCCTCATCGAACTCATCCGGCGATTTCCCCTCAAAAATCTCACGGATAAACATCTTGCAGAGCGGAATGGGAAGCTGATAGATCAAACGCCCGATCCCCAGCGTACTGTAGGCAATGACCTTCCGGTCATCAAAAAAGATCTTCCCCACATCCAGGGCAAGCTTTGCCTCCTTGTAGGACTTTGACACTTCCTTGATGTCATTGATCACAGTTCCGTAAGCAATGCGGATATCGTCATCATCCTCCCCTTTCAGGAGTTCCAGTATAGTCTCAGCCGTCTTCTCCAGTTCCGCGTGACCGTCTGAAGGTGCCAGCTCCTTTACGATTATAATATCTTTCTCGTCGACCGCAGTGACAAAATCCTTTGTCTTGTTGCCGAGAAGGCTGCGCACATGGTCCAGCATGCTGCTGTCCTTCTCCCGGGCAGTCTCCACTATAAAGATAACACGTCTGACTTCTGTGTCAATATGTAATTTTTTTGCACGGTTATAAATATCTACCAGCAGCAGATTGTCGAGAAGGAGATTTTTGATAAAATTGTCTTTGTCGAAGCGCTCCTTGTAGGCAGTCAGAAGCGTCTGGATCTGAAACGCCGCCACCTTCCCGACCATGTAGACATCATCGCTCCCGCCGTTGGCGAGAAGGATGTACTCAAGCTGATGCTCGTCAAAAATCTTAAAAAACTGATAGCCCTGGATCACCTGGCTGTCCGCCGGCGACTCCACAAAAGAAAGTACAGATGCCTCGTAATTCTCCTGTTCGGCAAATGTGCTTGCTAGAGATTTCCCGTCTGTATCCATGACACACAGATCAATCCGCGTGATCGCTTTTAAGCCATCGATGGTATTTTGTAGTATTTGATTAGATATCATATTCCATCTCCTCCACTCATTTCAATATGCATTTTCCACAATGTATTTGCGCACATTTACCGCTTTTTGCATATTACTCTTTTTTATACTAATATAAATTCACAAAAAAAGAAAGAGGAAATCACACATTTTTGTTAATTTCCTCAATTTTCTTCCTCTATTTTCTTTAATTTTCCACCCCAAGGGGCTATACAAATTGCCTTGAAAATGTCAGTGCTCCGAGGCTGTCTCCAGCTCTTTTTTCCTGTTTTTTTCCACCTCGTGGCGGAAAAGCCTGTGGTTGATAAACTGGACGATCCGCTCCAGCCTGCCCCGGCTTCTGTAGATAGGGTTTTCGCTCTTCCCCACTCCAAGCCAGACCCGCGCGTTCAGCAGCAGCCTGTTCCGGGCAATGAACTCCTCCTGGCCCGGAGAAGACAGAGAAGCGATAACACAGTCGATCTCAGCCCCGTTGACCGCATTGACCACCAGGTCATCGGCCTCATCCGCAGGCGACACCTTTGCCATACCGGCAATCTGGATCCCGCTGTAGTCTTCCTCGAGAAAGCGGTAAAATCCCTCCGCCTCCTCCTCTGTCTCCACCAGGAGGAAGACTCTGGAATGGTTCTTGTGAAGAAAGCGAAGGAACATTTTCAGATAAGTCCTCTGCTCGATCTCCTGGAGCTGTCTCTTCTCGCGCACATCCACACCCTCCAGGATCTCCTTCTCACCTGGGATCACGAGATCGATCTTCTCTATATTTTCACGCAGGGAAGGATCGCCGGAGGCATACATCAAGGTATCCACCGTGACCATCTCGATCACATTGATCGCTTCAGTCCCCATATATGCCACAGTCTGCTTCATGGCCTCCTTGGCGGTACAGTCATCTATGTCAATATTCAGCACATGGATCTTTCCGTTCATTGATAATCACCCGCAATTCCCTCTGGCTGTCGATTATAACAAAATGACCTGTCCTTTTCAACCTTTGACACTAAATCTTCACACTTCGTAATATTTTTAACAGTTTTGTCACTTTTGGGTTTTCTGCCGTCTTTTCTTGGTGATCAGGCCGCCGATGCGGCCCGTCTCCTTGGACGACAGAGACTTCCACCCTGTTTCCATGACTTTGTCAAGCAGCCCCAGCTCCTCCGCGATCTCGTACTTCAGCTTTTCCTCCTCTGTAAGTGTGTTCAGATCCACCGGCTTTTCTTTTTTCTTTCCCATATGCCTGCCCCTTTCCAAATAGATTGCTATCTGGAAGTATTGACAGGATGGGCTGTTTTATACAGTTCTTTTACTGACGGGGATCATCCGGTATGATGATGGCCGCGATCAGATAGGCCAGGAACCCGCTTCCTCCCGCAAAAACAAACAGGACAAAGGCCAGCCTTATAAGGGTCGGGTCGATACCGAAATACTCGGCCACGCCTCCGCACACACCGCAGATCATGCGCTCTCTTCTGGATCGGTAAAGTCTCTTTGTATCCATAATCAATCCTTCCTTTCTACGATTCTTCAAAATAAATTTCTGTGCTTCCCACATCGCAGGAAATATCCATTGTCCTCTGGGCCCTGTTGTCGATTGTCCTCTCTACGCCAAGTCCGGAGTAGCTGCTCTCTCCAATATTCAACTCTCCAACACCGCACTCCAGCCTGTAGTTGAAATCTGTCTCTTTTCCCGCCGCCGTGTAGACAAGGCTGCCAACGCCACACTCCAGATCCGCCTTCTGTCTGGTATCGCCGGACACTTCAACAGTGCCCACGCCCACCTCTATGTCCAGCTCATCCGCTGTGAACCAGTCCAGGGCGGCGGAGCCGGCGCCCACCTCCAGCTTCAGCTCTCCGGCGTCTATATTTTCCACATAGAGCTCACCTATGCCCAGCTGAAGATCCGCTGTCTCAAGCTGCAGCTCCTCCGGAACATAGATCCACACATTGCCGTAATTTCCCTTGTTCATCCGCCAGGGGAAGCGGCGGGCCGTGGTCTCCACCGTCAGCTCTCCGTCCTCCTCTGCCACCTGAAATTTCAGGGCAGAGTAGACGTCCTCCGTCTGTACGGTGATGCCGTCGCCGGTGCCCTTCAGGATCTGGACATCGAGTCCCTCTGTGTCCAGCTTCAGGGAGCGGACATCATAGTAAGTCTCATCCGTGTCCGCCTCCAGGGGAGTGTCGCCGTAATCGTAGGACACATCCACTTCCCCTCTTCCCGGGCCGATCCAGTCCGGAATATAGTGATCCATGACAGTCAGGGTGGCTCCCATCACTTTTCCGCTGATCAGGCACACGCACCCGATGCCGGCCACCACGCCGCAGGTGATCCAGAAATTTTTCCATCCTCTCTTCATTTAGCCCACCGCCTTTCTCCTATGAAACGGACGTCTGCAGAGTTCTACAAAAAACCGGAACAGGCCCGGCAGCACGATGATGCAGAGCCTTACGGCCGCCACGGTCAGGATCGCTCCGATCACTGCCAGGATCATGCCGCTGCCGATCAGGGCCAGCCCTGTCGGCAGATCCGGCACCAGGGCCATCATCCCGGCAAAGAAGAGGACGATACCCACAATAGCCACCACGACAGCCGCCAGAGCGAAGGCAAAAAAGACAGCAAAGGCACCGATGGCAAGGCCCATCACAACGCAGAGGAGGGCCAGCCCTACCGGGACCACGATGGGCGAGCAGACAAGCAGGATCAGCACGATCAGGATGATCTTCCAGGTCCGGCTCCTGCGGGGCTGGCCGTAGTCGCCGGCGTTTGAGCTATAGCCCGCCGATGGCCCGCCATTTTCAGGTCCAGGCCCCGGGCCGCCTCTCTGACTGTCCGGGCCCGGGCCGCCCGGTCTTGCGGGGGACTCCCTGCGCTCAAATCGGGGATCTGTGTATCCGGTCTCCCGGAACTCTCCTTCCTCCCCGGCCTTTCCTCCCAGGCCCGCCTTGATCTCGGCCGCTACCTTGGCGGGGCTTCCCAGCTCCCGGATGATCTCCGCCTCGTTCTCCTCTCCCGCCTCGTCAAAATAGTCATTGTAATATTTCATTGCCTCTGTGCGCTCCTCCACGGATATATCCTGCAGGAGCGCCGCCAGCTCAAGCATAAACTGTATACGGTTCATAAGATAGCACCTCCCTCAAATATTTCGCTGATCTTTTCCGAATAGCTCTTCCACTCGGATCGATACAAATTCAGCTGCGCTTCACCTCTCGGCGTAATCTTGTAATATCGTCGGTTCCTCCCGTCGTACTGCCTGTCGTACACTTCCAGGCAGTCGTCCTTCTGCAGTCTCCTCAGCACGGGGTACAGGGTGGACTCCGACACCTCGATGGCCTTCCTTACATCCTGGGTGATCTTATAACCGTACGTCCCCTCTTTTTCTCTTGAGACAACCGCCAGGACGATCGCGTCAAGGAGGGCAGCTCCGGTGTTAAATACCATACAATCACTCCTTTTCTCCCTGCCTTACAGTGCCGCTCCAACACCGGCACTGATATTGTCAAAATCTCAATATTATTTTTATGGCTATATTATATGTTGTATAGTATTATTTGTCAATAAATATTATATAAAAGTATCATAAAGACAAGACAAAGCCCCGCCCTGACAGGGACCAGATGTCCTGCTGTCAGAGCGGGGCTGCTCTGTTTCTGCCGGGCCTTATCCGGGCAGAATGATCTCCTCCCGCAGAGTGAAGGAGTAGATGATCTTCTCCCTGACCGGCCTGCCCAGAAGCTGCTCCAGAGCTTTTGCATAGTAGTCAAGCTGGGCGTGGTACTTTTCCACAAGCTGGCCCGCGGTCTTCACCTGGTCTGTCTTGTAGTCCAGCACCACAATCCCGTCCTCCTCCTGAAACCAGGCGTCGATGATCCCCTGCACGAGGATCTTGTCCTCTTCCTCCCCGGCGCTGTCAGGGTATACTTCCGCCATGTCCACGCCGATGACAAAGGGCTGCTCCCTGAAGAGCTGTCCTCTCCTGGCCGCCTCCCGCATTCGTCCTCCACTCTCACAGCGGGTAAACTCCAGAATATCCCCGGGACGGACGCACCGGGCCATCTCCGGAGCGATGCGGCCGCTCTCCTCCATAGACCGGACCGCCTGGGACAGGCTCTCCTGGGTGTACTCTTCTGTAAAGTCCAGAAGCTCCATCACCC
>ERZ1643246.3260-NODE-3260-length-14228-cov-5.662245_pt1 | contig 14228 bp, 12 predicted proteins | sample MGYA00579265_ERZ1643246 | MGnify/ENA primary metagenome ERZ1643246 (study PRJEB29033, sample SAMEA4952261) | chicken gut metagenome | biome: Broiler Chicken; feature: Gastrointestinal Tract; material: Caecum | place: Ireland | collected 2018 | study: Broiler... | reverse complement strand
CTGATCTCCGGCGTGATGGCCAACGCCATCCAGGAGGGCAAGCAGGGCCAGGACGAGGCTCCCGCCGCCGAGGCTGAGGCCGCTCCCGAGACCGCTGAGTAATTCCCGACACCGCTTTCAAAGCGCCCGCCGGAGGGCGGGCGCTTTTTTGAATGGCTCCCATTTTTATTTTATTTGGAGGTAATGCACTATGGCAATTTCCGCGAAGGACGTACAGAAGCTGCGCGAGATGACCGGCGTTGGCATGATGGACTGCAAGAAGGCCCTCACCGAGGCCAACGGCGACTTTGACAAGGCCATTGAGTGGCTGCGTGAGAAGGGCCTGGCCGCCCAGACCAAGAAGGCCGGCAAGATTGCCGCCGAGGGTGTTTCCTACGCCATCACCGCCGACAACGGCGTGGGCGTGGTCATCGAGGTCAACTCCCAGACCGACTTCGTGGCCAAGAACGAGGTGTTCCAGGGCTTCGTGAAGGACCTGGCCACCATCGTGGCCAACGAGAACCCCGCCGACGTGGAGGCCCTGAAGGCCTGCACCTACCCCGGCACCGACCGCACCGTGGCCGACGTCACCGCCGACAAGGTGCTGGCCATCGGCGAGAACATCCAGGTCCGCCGCTTCGTCCGCTATGCCGAGGGCGTGAACGTGCCCTACATCCACATGGGCGGCAAGATCGGCGTGCTGGTCAACCTGGAGGTTGAGGGCATCGAGGCCGGCAAGGTCACCGAGCTGGGCAAGGATATCGCCATGCAGATCGCTGCCATGAACCCCGCCTACCTGGACAAGTCCGACGTGGATCAGGCCACCCTGGACAAGGAGAAGGAGATTCTGCTCATCCAGGCCAAGGAGGACCCCAAGAACGCCAACAAGCCCGAGAACATCATCGAGAAGATGGTCATGGGCCGCATCGGCAAGTACTACGAGGAGAACTGCCTGCTGCAGCAGGCCTTCGTGAAGGAGAACAAGGTCTCCGTGGAGAAGCACATCGCCGAGGTGGCCAAGCAGCTGGGCGGCAAGATCGCCGTCAAGGCTTTCACCCGCTTCCAGACCGGCGAGGGCATCGAGAAGGCGGAGGAGGATTTCGCCGCCGAAGTGGCCAGCATGATCCACTAAGTCTCTTTCCTGAATACGAATTGATTAAAATGAGGCCGAGGCAGCACAGCTGCTTCGGTCTCATTTTTATAAAAATCCTCCCGGTGCAGCGCACCGGGAGGACCACAATGCCGGAAATCAGCCGCGGGCAATGGCGGCAGCATCCATGGCGATCATCAGCTCTTCGTTGGTGGGGATGCTCCCCAGCGGGCCAAGGCCCGCCGGGGGCCCCGGTCCTTTTTATGCTCGGGCGAAGTGAATTCGCCCTGCGCGAATTGCCGCGCCGCGGCAATTCGCTGGTCATCCCCACCAACAAAGAAAGCCCTCCCGGCGCAATGCGCCGGGAGGGCTGCTGCGTTGGAAATCAGCCGCGGGCGATCGCCGCGGTGTCCATGGCAATCATCAGCTCCTCGTTGGTGGGGATGACCAGAATCCGCACCTTGGAGTCGTCGGTGGCCACGTCCACTTCCTTGCCCCGGGTGTTGTTCTTCTCGGGGTCGATCTTCACGCCCATGAACTCCAGGCCGGAGACCACGTTGGCCCGGGTGTCGGGGCCGTTCTCGCCCACGCCGGCGGTGAAGATGATGGCGTCCACCCCGCCCATGGCGGCGGCATAGGAGCCGATGAACTTCTTCACGCTGTAATCAAAGACGTCCAGCGCCAGCTGAGCCCGCTGGTTGCCCTGGGGAGCGGCGGCCTCCAGATCGCGGAAGTCGGAGGAGACGCCGGAGATGCCCAGCACGCCGGACTTCTTGTTCAGCACGTTCAGCATCTCGTCAATGTTGTAGCCGTGCTTGTGCATCAGGTACTCCAGGATGCCCGCGTCCAGGTCGCCGGAGCGGGTGCCCATGGGCAGGCCGGCCAGAGGGGTGAAGCCCATGGAGGTGTCCACGCTCTTGCCCCCGTCAATGGCGGTGATGGAGGAGCCGTTGCCCAGGTGGCAGGAGATCAGCTTCAGCTCCTCAATGGGCTTGCCCAGCATGGCGGCGGCCCGCTGGGACACGTACTTGTGGCTGGTGCCGTGGAAGCCGTAGCGGCGGACCTTGTCCTGCTCATAGTACTCATAGGGCAGGGCGTAGGTGTAGGCCACGGGGGGCATGGTCTGGTGGAAGGCGGTGTCGAACACGGCCACCATGGGGGTGCCGGGCATCAGCTCCTGGCAGGCCTTGATGCCGATGATGTTGGCGGGGTTGTGCAGGGGGGCCAGAGGATTGCACTCCTCGATGGCGGCCATCACCTCGTCGGTGATCAGGACAGACTGGGCGAACTTCTCGCCGCCGTGGACCACCCGGTGGCCCACCGCGTCGATCTCCTTCATGGAGCTGATGACGCCGTTCTTCTCGTCCACCAGGGCGTGGAGCACGGTCTGAATGGCCTCAGAGTGGGTGGGCATAGCCACGTCGGCGTCCTTGATGGGGTCCTTGCCGGCGGGCTTATAGGTGAACTTGCCGTCGATGCCGATGCGCTCGCACAGGCCCTTTGCCAGCACCTCCTGGGTGTCGGGGTTGAGGAGCTGGTACTTCAGGGAAGAGCTGCCTGCGTTGATGACAAGAATGTTCATGGGAATCAATCTCCTTTTCCAAAATTACAACTGCCGGGCTTGTCTTTGACGTTTGGAATGTAGTAAACTAAAGAGACAGTCCAACGCCGCGGTTCAATTTATTGTAACGCTTTTCCACCGCCAGGACAACCACTTTCGGGGAAAAAATTTCTTTTTTCCCCGAAAAAAAAGAAACTCTTTTTCCAAATCCGTTTCCACAGACAGGGAGGCACACTATGAAAATCGCCGGCATCGTGGCGGAGTACAACCCCTTTCATACGGGACACGCCTATCAAATCGCCTGCACCCGGGCACAGCTGGGGGAGGACTGCGCCGTTGCAGCGGTGATGAGCGGCCACTGGGTGCAGGGCGGGCGGCCCGCCATTGCGGACAAGTGGACCCGGACCAGGCTGGCCCTGCTGGGAGGCGCGGACCTGGTGCTGGAGCTGCCCACGGTGTGGGCCGTGTCCTCGGCGGAGACCTTCGCCCGGGGGGCGGTGGGGCTGCTGGCCGCCGCCCAGGTGGTGGACGTGCTCTCCTTTGGCAGCGAGTGCGGGGACGCAGACATGCTCCAGCGCGTTGCCGCCTGCCTCAACAACCCGGAGTACGAGACTGGCCTGCGCCGCCTTGTGGATGGGGGGGCGCCCTTTGCCGCCGCCCGGCAGAGGGCGGTAGAAGGGCTGCTGGGACCGGAGCTGGCCGGTCTGCTGTCCACTCCCAACAACAACCTGGGGGTGGAATACATCCGGGCCCTGGACAGGCTGAACCATAACATCCGGCCCATGACCATCCGCCGGGAGGGCGCCCCCCACGACAGCCTGATGCGCGGGGCGGAGCGGCCCCGGTTCTGCTCCGCCACCCAGCTGCGCGCCTTTCTGGAGGGAGAGGACTGGGCGGCTCTGGCGCCTTACCTCCCCAAAAACGGGTTGGAAGTGCTGCGGGCCGGCTGGAGCGGCCCCAGCCTGGAGCGGGCGGAGCGGGGCCTGCTGGCCCGCCTGCGCACCATGACGGCGGAGGACTGGGCCAATATCCCGGACAGCGGCGCAGGAGAGGGCCTGCCGCCCCGGCTGGAGCGGGCAGGAGCGCAGTGCCGTACCCTGGGGGAATTTATCGCCCTGGCCAAGCCCAAGCACTGGACCCAGGCCCGCATGCGGCGGCTGCTGGTGTGGGCCTGGCTGGGCCTCACCCGGGAGGACCGGCCGGCCCAGCCCCCCTATCTCCGGGTGCTGGGTTTTAACAGCCGGGGGCAGGCCGTTTTGAAGGGGATGAAGGAGCGGGCCCATCTGCCCATCCTCACCAAACCCGCCCACGCCCGCAGCCTGGACGGCCCGGGGCGGCGGCTCTTTGACCTGGAGGCCCGGTGCACCGACCTGTACGACCTGTGCCTGGAGGCCGTCCCCACCCCCGGCCGGGAGTGGACCACAAGCCCGGTCCGCCTCTGACCCACGCAGTTTTTCCGGAAAGGAGTCCCAAATGCGCCGATTTTCTCCCCCAAAAATTCTTTTGCCCGTTATGCTGATCCTGCCCGCTCTGCTGGTCCTGCTCTTTGAGTGCCTCAAGGGTCAAAAAGCCCTGATGGACGGCTGGGTATCCGGCTTCATGGCCCCGGCGGAGCAGTTCCTGGGGCGGGTGTGGTCCCTGCTCCCCTGGTTTTCTGTGGCGGAGGTGCTCACCGCCCTGCTTTTAGCGGGAAGCGCCGCCTGGCTCATCCGGGCCGTGGTCCTGCTGGTCCGGGAGCGGGCGGGCCGGCGCTTTCTGCGCCGCCTGCTGGCCTTTGCCTCCGCCCTGCTGTGGCTGTGGGCGGCGGTGAGCTGGATGTGGAACGCCGCCTACTACGCCTCCAGCTTTCAGGAGAGGAGCGGACTCAAAGCAGAGCCCTACTCGGTGGAGACCCTGGCCCAGGTGACCGCCCTGTTTGCCCAGAAGGCGGCGGAGTTCTCCACTCAGGTGGAGCGGGATGAGAACGGCCTGTTCGCCGAGTCCCTGGAGGATGTCTTCGCCCGGGGCCCCGCCGTCTATGATACCATCGCCCAGGAGTTCCCCTTCCTGGAACTGGAGCCCTCCCTGCAGGTGAAACCCCTCTTTTTCTCCCGGCTCCAGAGTATCCTGGGCTTTACCGGGGTGTATTTCCCCTTCACCGGAGAGGCCAACGTGAACATCGACGCCCCGGCCTGCATGATCCCCGCCACTGTGGCCCACGAGATGGCCCATCAGCGGATGGTGGCCTCGGAGCAGGAGGCCAACTTTGTGGGCATCGCCGCCGCCGTCACCAGCGGGGACCCGGTCTTTCAATACTCCGGGTACCTGTTCGGCCTGGTTCAGCTGTGCAACGCCCTGGCTCCCGTGGACCGGGACGCCTGGAACGCCATTGTCCAGCAGTATTTTACCCAGGAGATGGCCAACGACTGGAACGCCAACAACGCCTACTGGGCGGAGCTGTCCTCCCCCGTGGAGGAGACGGCGGAGCAGGTGTACGACTCCTTTCTGAAAGGCAACGATCAGGAGCTGGGCATCCGCTCCTATGGGGCGTGCGTAGACCTGCTGGTGGCCTATTTCGGAAACAGTGCCTGAAAATCTTCTGCGCCGCGCACTCCATGCGCGGCGCAGAATTTTTATTCCCCTGCCCGGAGGGAGAAAACTCCGGCCCGGCCCTTTTGGAAAAAGAGGTTGACGGTGGAATCCTCCGGCGGTATCATAGAAATCAAAGCAGGGGCACATTTCGATCCGTTTTTTGTAGGAACTGACAACCGCTACATTACGATAAACGAGGAGGGAAAACCATTGAGCCGTCTATCCATTGAGATCCCCGACCGGGCCCAAACGGTCTTAAACGACCTGTACCGGGACATGGGCCGGCGCATCAGCGCCAGCCAGCCGGGGCTTTGTCCGGTGGACATGTCCCTGAACTTCCTGCGGCTGTGCCACGCCCAGACCTGCGGCAAGTGCGTGCCCTGCCGGGTGGGCCTGGGCCAGCTGGCGGTGCTCATCGAGCAGGTGCTGGACCGCACCGCCACCATGGAGACCATTGACCTCATCGAGCGCACCGCCCAGGTGATCGCCGACTCCGCCGACTGCGCCATCGGCTATGAGGCGGCCCACATGGTGCTCCGGGGGGTGCGGGGCTTCCGGGAGGACTACGAGGAGCACGTGCTCCACGGCCGGTGCATCAGCGGCCTGAGCCACCCGGTGCCCTGTGTCTCCACCTGCCCGGCCCATGTGGACATCCCCGGGTACATCTCCCTCATCCGGCTGGGGCGGTACGAGGACGCGGTACGCCTCATCCGAAAGGACAACCCCTTCCCCGCCGCCTGCGCCTATGTGTGCGAGCACCCCTGCGAGGGCCAGTGCCGCCGGCGGATGGTGGACGACTCGGTGAACATCTGCGGCCTGAAGCGGTACGCCGTGGACCATGTGGCCGACATGCCCGCCCCGGAGCGGGCGGAGGACACGGGCAAGACGGTGGCCGTCATCGGCGGCGGGCCGGGCGGCCTGACGGCGGCCTACTACCTGTCCCTCATGGGCCACAAGGTCACCGTCTATGAGCAGCGCCCCAAGCTGGGGGGCATGCTCCGCTACGGCATCCCCGACTACCGCCTGCCCCAGGACATCCTGGACCGGGACATTGCCCACATCCTGTCCGCCGGCATCTCCGTGCGGACGGGGGTCTCCATCGGGAAGGACCTGCCCATGGAGAACATTCAGAACAGCTTTGACGCGGTGTATATCGCCATCGGGGCCCACACGGACAAGAAGCTGGGCCTGGAGGGGGAGGACAGCGCCAACGTCATCAGCGCCGTGGAGCTCCTCCGGGGGGTGGGCGAAGGAAGCTCCCCCGACTTCACCGGCAAACGGGTGTGCGTCATCGGCGGCGGCAACGTGTCCATGGACGCCGCCCGCACCGCCCTGCGCCTGGGGGCGGAGCAGGTCACCTGCGTCTACCGCCGCCGGGTGGAGGACATGACCGCCCTGGCCGAGGAGATCGAGGAGGCTATGGCGGAGGGGTGCCAGATTCTGCCCCTCCAGGCTCCCGCCCGCATTGAGGCGGACGAGGAGGGCAAGGTGGCCGCCCTGTGGACCCGGCCCCAGCTCATTGGCCGCTACGGCCGGGACGGGCGGCCCGCCCCCGGGAACGCCCAGGCAAAGGAGTTCCGCATCCCCTGTGACTATGTGATCGTGGCCATCGGCCAGGCCATTGAGGCCAAGCCCTTTGAAGCCATCGGGGTATCCACCAAGCGGGGGGCCATTCAGGCCGACCTCACCAGCGCGGTCCCCGGGGTGGACAATGTGTTCGCCGGGGGCGACGCGGTGTCCGGCCCCGCCACTGTCATCCGGGCGGTGGCCGCCGGCAAGGTGGCCGCCGCCAACATCGACAGCTTTCTGGGCTTCAACCACAAGATCCGCACCGACGTGGAGGTCCCCCCGGCCCATCTGACCAGTATGCCCCCCTGCGGCCGGGTAAACCTGCACAGCCGGACGCTGGAGTGCTACGCCGGGGACTTCTCCCTGGTGAAGGAGGGCATGACCGACGAGGAGGCCCACCAGGAGGCCAGCCGCTGTCTGCGGTGCGACCACTTCGGCTTCGGCAGCTTTAAGGGAGGGAGGAATACAGAATGGTAACCTTGACCATCAACGGACAGGTGCTCCAGGTGGAGAAGGGCGCCACCATCCTGGAGGCCGCCGCCCAGGCGGATATCCACATCCCCCACCTGTGCTATCTGAAAGGGCTCAATGAGATCGCCGCCTGCCGGGTGTGCTGCGTGGAGGTGGAGGGGGAACGGGCCATGGTCACCGCCTGCAACACCCCGGTGCGGGAGGGTATGGTGGTCCACACCAACTCCCCCCGGGCCCGTGCCACCCGCCGCACCAATGTGGAGCTGATCCTCTCCCAGCACGACTGCAAGTGCGCTACCTGTGTGCGCAGCGGCAGCTGCCACCTGCAGAGCGTGGCCAACGACCTGGGCATTCTCACCCTGCCATACGAGACCCAGCTGCCCCAGGGCCTGCGGAAGGCCTGGACCACCACCTTCCCTCTGTACCACGACTACAACAAGTGCATCAAGTGCATGCGGTGCATCCAGGTGTGCGAAAAGATCCAGACCTTGGGCATCTGGGACCTGGCGGGCACCGGCGGGCGGACCACCATCGACGTGTCGGGCAACCGGGTCATCAAGGATTCGGACTGCGCCCTGTGCGGCCAGTGCATCACCCACTGCCCCGTGGGCGGCCTGCGGGAGCGGGACGACACCCAGAGGGCCTTTGACGCCCTGGCCGACCCGGACAAGATCACGGTGGTCCAGGTGGCCCCCGCGGTGCGCACCGCCTGGGGGGAGTACTTCGACATGCCCCGGGAGCAGGCCACCATAGAGCGCATGGCCGCCGTCCTGCGCCGGCTGGGCTTTGACTATGTGTTCGACACCAACTTCTCCGCCGACCTGACCATCATGGAGGAGGGCAGCGAGTTCCTCCGCCGCCTGAAGGTGGGCGGCCTGGAGCGCTGGCCCATGTTTACCAGCTGCTGCCCCGGCTGGGTGCGGTTTTTGAAGAGCCAGTACCCGGAGCTCACCGGACAGCTGTCCACCGCCAAGTCCCCCCAGCAGATGTTCGGCAGCGTCACCAAGAGCTGGTTCGCCCAGAAGCTGGGGGTGGCTCCGGAGAAGATCTTCTGCGTGTCCATCATGCCCTGCGTGGCCAAGAAGGCGGAGTGCGAGCTGCCCACCATGCGCACGGAAACCGGGCCCGACGTGGACCTGGTGCTCACCACCCGGGAGTTCGTGCGGATGATCCGGGCGGACAAATTGAATCCCATGGAGCTGCCCGAGGAGGAGCTGGACAGCCCCCTGGGCGCCTACACCGGGGCAGGGGCCATCTTTGGGGCCACCGGCGGCGTGATGGAGGCCGCCCTGCGCACCGCCGCCTACCTGGTAAACGGGGAGAACCCGGACCCGGACGCCTTCGCCGCCGTCCGCACCGGCCCCGGCCTGCGGGAGGCGGAGTATGAGCTGGGCGGAAGTAAAATCCGCTGCGCGGTGGTCAGCGGCCTGGGCAACGCCCGGAAGCTGATCCAGGATCTGAAGGCGGGCCGGGCCAAGTACGACTTTGTGGAGGTCATGGCCTGCCCCGGCGGCTGCGTGGGCGGCGGAGGCCAGCCGGTGTCCGTGGAGGACGAGGAGCTCTACGGCGTACGGGGAGAGGAGCTGTACCACATCGACCGCGCCTGCCAGCTGCGCTTCTCCCACGAGAATCCGGAGGTCCAGCAGCTGTACCGGGAGTTTCTGGGCGAGCCCCTCAGCCATCGCTCCGAGGAGCTCCTCCACACCGACCACAGGGCCTGGGACATGCCCAAGTGATTGTCTCCAGATGCAAAAAGGAAGCGGACCAAAATATGGTCCGCTTCCTTCGTCATTCGAAACACAAAAAGCAAGGCCGGAACCGCTCCCGCAGGAACCTCCGGCCTGTCTTTCTTATCTTGGGATCAGCCCTCGCGGCGGCCCAGACGCAGCTTCTCGGACTGGAAGGCCCACAGCATGCCGCACACCACAGCCAGCATACCCAAAACGGTGATCGCATCCATCATATACGCTCACTCCTTTCTTTCGAATCTATCCTACTCCACCTCCCCCCGATCCGTCAATGGACACTCTGACAGTTCTTTTTATCCCTCCCCCGGGCCGTTTTGTGCAATATTTTCGTTTTTTTGCCTATATGCAAAAATCAATTATTATAGTTAAATATTCTCCACTTTTATTATATTTTTGTTGTAATCAATTATTTTTCCCATTTCATTCCAAAATCGCATAGAATGACGCAGCGATTTTTTCGTGAAAGAGACGAATCCCGCTCCAGCGTGGGACTCACAGCCGCCGGCGCCGCTTGACGGCGCGGGACAAGCTGTGCTATTCTGGGACCATCTGAACGCAGCACAAGGAGGATTTCCCTATGTCTGATCCATTCATCCGCACCCGCATGCTCATCGGGGATGAGCCTCTGTCCCGCCTGGCTGCCGCCAAGGTGGCTGTCTTCGGCGTGGGCGGCGTGGGCGGCTTCTGCGTGGAGGCCCTGGCCCGGGCCGGAATCGGCACGCTGCACCTGTACGACGACGACACCGTTTCCGAGAGCAACTTAAACCGGCAGCTGGCCGCTCTCCACTCCACCATTGGCCGCCCCAAGGGGGAGGTGCTGAAGGAGCGGGTCCAAGACATCAATCCCGCCTGCCATGTGGAGGCCATTCGGATGTTCTATCTGCCGGAAAATGCGGACACAGTGGATCTCACCCAGTACGACTATGTGGTGGACGCCATCGACACCGTGGCCGCCAAGCTGGAGCTGGCCGTCCGGTGCACCGCCCTGAACATCCCCATCATCAGCGCCATGGGCTCCGGCAACAAGCTGGACCCCGCCGCCTTTGTGGTCACCGACCTGAGCAAGACCCAGGGCTGTCCCCTGGCCCGGGTGATGCGCAAGGAACTGCGCAGGCGGGGCATTCAGCACCTGAAGGTGGTCTACTCCACCGAGGAGCCCCGCTCCCCCATCCGCCCCGCCCAGGCGGAGGCCCCGGCGGGGACCGATACCCGCCCCGGCACCTCCGCCCGGCGGGACACCCCCGGCTCCATCTCCTTCGTCCCCGCCGCCGCCGGGCTGGTGCTGGCCTCCGCGGTGGTGCGGGATCTGGGGCAGTTTTGATGCCTGCACGCAAAACCGGCGGAGTGCGTCTTAAGAAGGCGCGCCCCGCCGTGCTTTTTTATGGCTGGACGGCAATTTTCAACACGCCGTCCCCCTTCTGTTCAAACAGGTCGTAGGCCTCCATCACCCGCTCCAGGGGATAGGTGTGGGTAATCAGGGGCTCGGCGTTCAGCTTCCCCGCCGCGATGAGCTCCAAAATCTCCCCACAGTGGCAGGCGTCCACACCCCCGGTCTTGAATGTCAGATTCTTGCCGTACATATCCGGCAGGGGGAGCACCTGGGGCTCCTCGTACATGGCTGCCACAGTGACTGTGGCATTGGGCCGGGCCAGCTGCCAGGCGGTCTGGAAGGTATCCCTCCCGCCGGCCGCCTCCAGCACCACGTCGGCCCCCCGGCCATCGGTCCAGCTCTGCAGCACCTCCGCCGCCCGGGGGCCCGGCTCCACCGCCTCGTCCGCCCAGCCCTGGGCCAGGGCCAGCGCCCGGCGGGCCGGGTCGGGCTCCACCGCCAGGATGTGGGCGGGCCGGTACAGCCGGGCGCACATCATGGTGCACAGGCCCGTGGGACCGGCCCCCAGCACCAGCACCGTGTCCCCCGGCTGGATCTGGCTGATCTGGGCCGCCCAGTAGCCGGTGGACAGGATGTCCCCGGTAAAGAGAGCCTGCCGGTCGGTGACAGAATCCGGAATTTTGGTCAGGCCGTTGTCCGCATAGGGAACCCGGACATACTCCGCCTGTCCCCCGTCGATGCGGCAGCCCAGGGCCCAGCCCCCGCTGGGGTCGGTGCAGTTGTTCACAAAGCCCCGCTGGCAGAAGAAGCAGCGGCCGCAGAAGGTCTCCACGTTTACCGCCACCCGGTCCCCCGGCTGTACGGAGGCCACCTGTGCCCCCACCGACTCTACTACGCCCACAAACTCATGTCCCACAATGGTCCCGGGCACCGCCCTGGGCACAAATCCGCCCTTGATGTGCAGGTCGCTGGAGCAGATGGACGCCAGGGTCACCCGGACGATGGCGTCCGTCGGGTCCTGAAGCTTTGGGACAGGCCGCTCCTCCAGGGCAAAAACGCCCTTCTCCCGGTAGACCACCGCCCTCATGTTCTCTTTCATCCCACATCCTCCTCCCACAAAGATCCATTCAGCAGCCGGGCCAGGCTCTCCGGCGCGTCCCGGTTGAGCCCATGGCCCGCCTCCCCGCTTTTTCTTAGTGTAACACAGGAGGGAAACTGCGGCAAGCGGCCCGGAGTTTTGCCGCACTTCCCTCTTTCAGGGAGAAATCTTCATTTTCCATTCCCTTTTTCTCCATTTCATGGTATGATAATGGCTGTAAATTCGTCGATTTGGGGGCGTTCTCCCATGTTTGTCAAAAATCCGGAATACTTTCTCGCCATTGTCAAGGAGCGCAGCATCTCCAAGGCCGCCGACCGGCTCTACCTGTCTCAGCCCTACCTCAGCCAGTATCTGGCCAAGCTGGAGTCCAATCTGGGGGTAACCCTGTTGGACCGCTCCCACACCCCCCTGCGGCTGACGCCGGCAGGGGAGCTGTTCTACGCCTATCTGGAGCGGCAGGACTATCTGGACCGCCAGCTGGAGAGCGACCTGAGAACCCTGCAGTCCCAAAAGCCCCCGCAGCTCCACATCGGGGTGTCCACCTGGAGGGGGTCCATTCTCCTGCCTGACATCCTGCCCAGGTTTGTCCAGTTCTACCCGGAGGTACAGGTGGTCCTCCACGAGGCCCCGGTGCCCCAGCTGGGGGATCTGGCCGCCAGCAGCGTCACCGACTTCTGCCTCATGCACATTCCAAGCGACCTCACCGACCTGAGCTATGAACTGGTGATGCATGAGCGCATCCTGCTCATCGCCCACCGGGACCACCCTCTGGTACGGGGGCTGGAGAGCCCCTGTGATGCCCCGCTCCCCTTCGGCGATCTGCGCCGTCTGGAGAAGGAGCGGCTGATGATGCTCCCCGAGGACTGGCGGCTGTCCAAGCTGCTCTACAACATGTTCAGCGTCCAGAGTGTGGAGCCGGTGAACATCCTCACCACCACCAACAACACCACTGCCATCAACCTGGTGGCCGAGAATATGGGCTTCACCTTCCTCCAGGAGAGCGGCATCCGCCGCACCCCCTACATGGACCGCCTCTCCTTCTTCACCGTTGGGGAGCCCCCCCTCACCTGCCCCATGGCCCTGGTGTACAAGAAAAACGGCTTCCTCTCCCCCGCTGCCCGCACTTTTATGAACCTCATCAAGGACTACTACCGGCAGTTTGACCGGGGCTCCGCCCTGACAGCCCCCTGATCAGCCCCGTCCCACAAAAAATGCCCGGAAACAGAGAGCATCTCTGTTTCCGGGTATTTTAACTTACATAAATGGCCAATCACATCTGAGGCGACTCAGCCCCAATCTTCGGCTTTTGCGCGGTAAACCAGGCTTCCAGCTGCCCCATGGGGCGGCGGATCTGTCGAGTCAGCGTCCCCACCAGGAGGGCCGCGGCCAGGGTACCCTCCCGGACGCCGGAGATCTCTCCGGTAAACGTCAGGGAGAGGACACAGGCGCTGACTACCAGGGTCACATCAAAGATCACCTTCATGGCGGAAAACTGGATCGGCGCCACCTTACATACGGCCAGGACCACGCCCTCTCCCGCCAGGACCGCTACATCGGCGGTTACCTCGCAGCTGACTCCCACAGCCACCAGGCAGATCCCTACCAGGCACACCAGCCACTGCTGCCAATAAGCGGTACATTGAATCCAGTCCACTGCCCACAGCGCAAAATCCGTCAGATATCCAAACAACAGGGCCACGGGCAGCTGAATCAGCTGCATGGGGTCGTACTGCCGCCGCAGAATCAAAATCTGCAGCAGAATAAAGCCCACGTGCATGATAATGGTGCAGGTTCCTACGGTCAGGGGCAGGAAGCCGCTCATGGCGTAGGGGAGGCTGGAAATAGGCGACGTACCCAGTGCCCCCTTGATGGAGCAGGCCACCCCCAGGGACATAATCCAAAGTCCCACACACAAGACCAGATACCGCTTTCCCCACTCTCCTATGGTTCGTTTTGTTGTCATTGAATTTCGTTTTTCTCCTCTCCGCTGTCATGCTGCATACGATGCGTCTCCATGCTCCTCCACAGCCGGTCCAGAAGCCCTTTCAGCTGTTCCAGTTCCTCTGGAGAAAGGCCGGAAACCGCCGCCGTCTCTGTCTCGCTGAAAATCTCCGCCACTGCCGCAGCCGCCTGCTCCCCCTGCTCTGTCAGCGACACGAACAGAGAGCGGCGGTTTCCCTCGTGCTGCCGCCGGACGACCAGGCCGGAGCGCTCCATCCGCAGCAGAATGCTGCCCACCGTGGCCGGCTCGATCTCACAGTAGGAGGCGATGGTCTTTTGGTCTGATTCCCCATGCTGAGAGAGAAACTCCAAAACCTTGGGCTGTCCGGCCGTCAGCCCAACCTTTCCCGCACAGTTCAAAATTTGCCGGTTCAGGATGGTATGGGTCTTCATCAACAGATAGTGCAGCGATTCCATAGAGTCACCTCTGAAACAATATGCATTCTTACTGTATCAGGTATTATTATGAGAAAGCTTATTATTTATCGTCAAGATCTATTGTGCCTCAAATTCACATCTCTCATGGCAAAAGATTGAGCAAATTTTATTGTATGACCTGATATGAGCCCATAAAAAATCCAGCCCAGCGAAACCTCGCTGGGCTGGATTTTATGGATTCAAATTGATACCTGCCGCGCTAAAAAACGCGGGATGCCGGCATACCTAAACCAGCACACATTCGCTTGCTTATCTCTGGGCCAGAAGCGCATCCACCCGGTCGGTCTTCTCCCAGGGCAGGTCCAGGTCGTCCCGGCCGAAGTGGCCGTAGGCGGCCAGCTGGCGGTAGATGGGCCGGCGCAGGTCCAGGT
>ERZ1643246.3257-NODE-3257-length-14243-cov-5.927262_pt1 | contig 14243 bp, 23 predicted proteins | sample MGYA00579265_ERZ1643246 | MGnify/ENA primary metagenome ERZ1643246 (study PRJEB29033, sample SAMEA4952261) | chicken gut metagenome | biome: Broiler Chicken; feature: Gastrointestinal Tract; material: Caecum | place: Ireland | collected 2018 | study: Broiler... | reverse complement strand
ATAACATCAATTAATACCAATGTCAATAAAAAAAGTATTAAAAAGCCGTTCATATAGCCATTTTTACCGTTCGTCATATTATTTTTTTATACTGTAAAGTTCTTGTGTTTACATAAATTATATGGTATAATTTAACAAGTAGTTGACTATAATTATTAGCACCATTTTATAAGAAATGAGGTATTGTAATGAAGAAAGAAAAGACAATATGTTGGATTTTAAAGATAGCCAAAACACAAGATATAAGATTTTGTAAGAAATATAAAAACACTAATGAATTAAGTTTAGCAGAAAACAAAATTATAATAGATAAGCTAACCAATGAAGGTATCAATAAAATATGTTGGATAGGTGATGAAGCCTTATATTATCCTACTTTTATAGAGTTATTAAAATATGCTAATAAAAAAGGAGTAAAATGCGAATTACTTTTTAATAATTTATTTAACTGTGATATGCGAATGCTAAATAAAATTATTGATTACATAGATGAATTAACAATTAACATAGACTTAATAACTGATAAAGCTAATATAAACTATTATAAATATATGACAGATTTCTTCCCTTATTACAAAAATAAAGTACAAATAAATGTACTCTCAATGATTACTAATGATATTGTAAAATATTACAATAGTAATATTATGAGATTACCATTATTAAAAATAGATACTTGGATAATGTTAGGATTTATGCCAATATTATTAGATGAAAATATAGATATAAAAAAATATTTTGTTTCTAAAATAAATTACAGGCAATTCTATTATTCGGTGGATTTTCTTCGATTTAAAAATATAGAGCATTTTCTAGCATTAACTGAATATTCTATATCTAGGTATTATAACATTATCTTGCCAAACGGAGATATAACAGCAATAAACGAAGTAAATAGTATTATTATTGGTAATATATTAAATGACACAAAAGAGCAAATAGACAGAAATTATAGAAATAAAAAGAAATATATTATACCTAGACAAGCTGAACAAAAAATAAATATTATGATTGCAAGTTCAAATAATAAGTTAGTTAATTTTATAAAAACGCAAATTGAAGTACTAAAATATGTAAATATAATTGGAATCACAAGAAACGGAAAAGAAACTTATTTTGAAATATTAAACAAAAAACCGGAAATGGTGTTTTTGCAATACAATTTTAAAGATCTATCTGGATATGATATTATTACTAATTTAGCCGAGAAAATGCAACTAGAACTACCAGCATTTAATGTTATAGCCAAGAAAATACCTGATAACGAACTAATGCAAATGATTACTGGAACTAATTCAAAATTAAATGCTTGGATTAGGTCTAATTCCTACAACGATAGATACTTAGATATACTTAAGCAATATAAAGTTTTTAGAGATAAAGATTAAAAAGAGTATATTGATTATTATTATCTTTTATGCTAAACTATGTCTATAAATTAAATACTAAAAGGTGATACAAATGAATTTATCTAGCACATTTAATATGGAACAAACAAAGTTATCAAATCAAGCTGGAATACTAATACAAGACAAAGATTATTCAAAAGAAGAATTATCAGTTTTCTTTAATGAAATTATAGAATATGTTATGAATGGTAGTCTAAAAAATAATGATATTTCAAAGTCTTTAGAAAAATATAATGATATAATTAACATTTTAGATAATTACTCAAAGTGAAAAGAGGTTTAGCTTAAATGACATTAGAAATGTTAAACGATATTATTGAAAGTAAAATAAATCAAAATGAAAATTTTATAATATTTACATTTTATGAATTAATGGTTAAACATGATGTTCGTAAAGATGAAAGTGGTGCAGTAATTGATTTAATTAAGCAAAAATTGATTAATTATAACTATGATGTATATACTACTGGAGAAAGCTACACTCTTAATTCTGTTACCTATACTGTGCCTATAAATATATCGCTAATCGCTATAAAAAGCCCAACTTAAAGTAGGGCTTTTCTATTTACTATTTCCTATAATAAAATTTAATCGACACCTAAAGAATATATTAAAATAATGTTTTTGTCAATGCAATTATAAATTATTTGCTAAATCCAATAGTGTGTTCGTATCATCGCTTCCTATGTATTCTCTTGTTGTGTTCAAACTACTATGTCCTGCTTGATTAGCCACCTGTTCTATACTATACCCCGCATTGTGTAAAGCATTTGTACAAAAGAATGCTCTTACTTTATGAGGGTGCAATTTTACAGATTTGCATAAATCTTTATATTTATCTATTAGTCTATTACAAAAGTTACGATTAAGTGGCTTTTTATTATTCACATTCTTTTGTCCTACAAATAGATATGGATTATCTGTGTTCATTTTCTCTCTTATCTCCAAGTATTTTTTTATTGCATCATACATAATATCATTTATAATAACTTGTCTAAATTTATTACCCTTACCTATTATATTTATAAATCTTTCCTCCAGTTTTATATCCACTAATCTTATTGTTATCATTTCGCTTTCTCTTAGTCCACCATAAATTAAAATAGCAAGAAAGCAACGATCTCTTTCTGGATTTTTCTCATCTTTGGTTGCTATATGTTGTATTTTGTTCATTTCCTGCACAGTAGGAACTTTTTTACTTATAAAAGATTTTTGTATTTTTATATAGTCTTTATCTACAATTACCACATCTTTTTGTAGCCCTTCATCTATCAAAAATAAGTTGTATTTTTTTAAAGCCGCTATTTTCCTATTTATTGTACGAGCAGAAGTTTGATTTCTCTTTAGATAATTTACATACATTATTATATCTGAATGATTTAGCTCTGTTATTTCTTCACCGTACGAATCTTCATAATATTGCATATATAACTTTATATCACTTGCATAACTCATATATGTATTTTCTGAAACATTATCTTTTTTCATAAATTCAATAAATTCTTCTATCATCTTCCCCACCCTTTCATTTATGTTACATTTTTGTGATAGCCTTTTGCTCATTTATGTTACATTTTTTTATTATTTTTTAATGTTTTTTCTTTAAAAATGTATCATAAGTGTATTTATGTTACATTTTTTATACTTTATTTTTTTGCCCCATATATTACATATAGAGCAAATATTGATTATTCCTTGTTTGGATCTAATGACTTTAAATATAGGCCATCAATTATTCCATTTCTATAAAATAATTGTCCCTCTCTATAATATGAATCATAGAGTGCCTCATTTCTATTTGAAATTAAGTTTTGAAGTTCTGTCCTTATATCATCTGGAACATTGGCTTTTATAAATTCGTCTAACTTATATGATGTTGTATAAATTTTTCTCCTGGACTTTGATAGTAGATTATCATTCATTTTAAAAGCCATATCTTCCTCTTTCTTTTCAAATAGCAAATCAATTATGTCTTTTTTTATAGCCATATAAATCCCTCCTTTTAAATAATTGTATAAAATTCTTTTAAAAAAGGGAACGCTGAACAGAAAAAAATTTTTTCATTAAAAATTGGGACAATTTTATTAGTCCAAAATATTGACACATAAGGATATTTTCTTTTTTTACACTCATTATTGAATATTTAAAAGGTACAAGCTATAATTTAGTTGTGTATAAAGATTATGTTATAGTTTTTGCTATAACTACCTTCAGAATTTTGTTCTGAAGCATAGCTACTAAAAATTATAGTTAGTAGTAGTACATCTACATTTTATATGTAGCATAATTTTGGGTTAAAACATAATAAAATAGATAGATTATTTTTTATGTCTAAAAATAAGTAGAAAGTATAAAAGCTAATTGCCCCCTAATTAGCAAATACTTTCTCTTTTTTTGCCCTAAATAAAAAGGAAAGGAGGATTTAAAAGAAAATCTTTTTACACAAATTGCAATTAAATTTGAAAGGAGATTCTTGTTATGAAAAATGGTTTTAATTTTAGTCTGTATGAAACATTATTCAAAAATTGCTTTATTCAATGTTCTACATACAGAAATGGAAATTTACAATTAAGTTTGTTTGGACTTGATCCTAATGTAAATCAAATTGCTCATTTTGCAGACATTACCTTAGAGCAAAATTGTGTTGAGTTAGGAGAAAATGAAATTGTTGTAAATAATCGTTTTAAACCAACACTTGTACCTCAATTAGAAAAATTAGGCATTTTAAAAGAAAAAATAGGTATGTGTATTGTAGATTATGTATTTTACCCTATCTATTCTATTGACTTAATTAAACTAAAGGAAAATTGCTACTATCTACAAGAGCTAGCTGTAGCTTAAATTTTATAATGAAAGGAAGAAAAAAATATGGAACAAACAAGAAATTTTAATTTACCACTTGCCGGTAGAATACAACACCGGAGAAAAACAAATGAATGGAAGGAAACAAAAAGTCATAGATTATGGATATTTCATTGCCAAAGTAAAGGATGAAACACTTTCTTTTTTACGAAATAGATTTAATGAAAAATATCCACAGAGCCAAATACTACATATAAAGTTTTTTACAGAGGATCCATTATCAATTCGTAATGCTAGATATAACCAAAGTGGTTTAGTATGTTATTGTAACTATGACCAAAATAAAGGGAAACAAAAAGTTGAAGGAAAATGGACACCTGTAGAATGTTCTGCTCAATGTCAATACAGAATTGCTGAAGAAGGAAAGAGGCCAGCATGCTCTTATGAGGGGAATTTAAAGTTTTTACTTCCAGACATTAGCCAGGATAGAATATGGACCATGAAAATTACTGGCTATACTTCAATTTTTAGGTTAAAAGAATATATTGAATTTCAAAAATATCTAGGTCATCCTATAATTGGAGACTATTATTTATTCTTAAAAAAAGAAACTCAAACAAATAAAGACGGTAAAACTTTTGAAAATTTTATTCTCGATATTATTAGAAAAGAAGAATTTGATTCAAACAATTCCACAAAAAAACAAGAACAAGTTTCCACAAATGTTTCAAATAATGTGGATAATCCTATTCAAACTCCAAAGCAAAGTGAAAATATTTCTGCTAAAGCAAATAAAGCAACTAATAATACTGATAAAGCAGATAAAAAAACTACCCCAAATGTTAAATCATCTGCTATAGAAAACAAAAATACGCAAAAACCTAATACAACACCAGTTACTAATTCACAAAATAATGCTGAAGATCCATTTAAAAACTACTATGTTTTAGTCGAGAGTTATGAAAAGGAATTACAAAAAGATGGTAGACCAACCAAATATCAATTTGCAACTTTTGTAGACCAGTATAACAAGACTATAGATGCAGTAATAGCACCTCAATTTATAGAAGAATTTTCACAATGTGATACAGGTACTACTGTAATTTTAGATTTAAAAACAGCTGGAAAATTAATTATTGCAAATGATATTAAATTCGTTCAAAAGTGCCCAAAAAATGTAGCAGCATAAGAAAATATGCCACTACAAAAATGTTTAAGTAAATCATCTATATTTATTATACGCAATGTTTTAATAAAAAACAATGCTGAAGCAAGAAAAATTTGAAAGGAGATTAAAAATATGAAAACTTTTACATATAAAGATTATGAAAATTGTTATTTTAGAGTGGGGAGTTATGCAGCTGATAATAAAGCAATGGCCATTTCTATTGAAAATTTAGAGGATGGACCTATTGCAACTTGTACCGTTTATGATATTTATAGTGCTTATAGTGAACATATTACTACTATTAAAAACTATTCTGAAAATTCTCATATAACGAAATTTTTGAAAAAAATAAAAGTTGTTGATGAAGTGCTATTTAGTAGGCCATGTAATTCTTTTGTTGCGGATACCTTATATACAAATAACCCACAAACCATTGATACTTGTTTAATCAATACAGATATTCTAAAAGAATACTCTAAGGTTTGGAAATACAATGTTTAGTAAATTTAAGGCAAAAGACAAGGTTATTGTAAATGGTATTGGCAAGTGCAATGAAAAGGAATATATAAATCAAACCGCTATTGTCATTAACAGAGATCCATTTTTTCTGGATTATAATGTAAGGTTTGAAGATGGCACAGAAGACTGGCTCGAAGAAGAATGTTTAAGAAAATTTAAAGGAGAGTAATAGCAATGAAAATTAATTATATAAAAACAATAGGCTTTAGAAAAAATAAAGAAACATTTGAGACAAACTTGTATGACATTACTTCTATTACTGGTGGTAATACGAAAGGAAAAACCAATATCTTATATGCAATTATATGGGGATTTCTTGGAACTAATTTAACTGGAGATGAAAAAGAGTGGCTTGGGAATAAAAATTCTGATGACTGCTTAGTAGAACTACATTTTACAGATAATTTTAATATTCCTCATATTTTAGTAAGGTATAAAAACAAATATGATAACTCTAAAAATTTTATTATGTTAGATGGTAAAACAGCTACTCAAAAAGACATTCAAAGTTTTTATGGTGATAAAAAATTATTTTTATCAATATTAAATCCAAACTATTTCATATCAAAAAAACCTGCTGAACAAAAAGAACTATTAGACAAGTATTTACCAGAGATAGATATAAGTATTGTTTATGACAAATTAGATAATACTGAAAAAGCTCTTTTAGAAAGTTGTCCCAAAAATATTTTAGAATTTATTTCTGAATTAAATGAAAACAAAAGAATAACGGAGACTAAGATAGAAAATTTACAGGGTAAAATTGAATATGCACAAAATATTATTAATTCTACCGTAATTGAAGAAGAAAAAACATTTGAAAAAGTTGAAGAATTAAAATTTGCTAGAATGGAATTATCAAGTTTAGAATCAGAAGACACATTTACTAAAACTAGACAAGAGAATATTGTAAATGACCTTAATAATCAAATAGTAGATAAAGAAAAACAAATACAAGATCTAACAACGAATATGAAAGCTGGGAAGCAAAAATATTTACAACTAAAAGCAGAGCCTGTTTCATATTGCCCTACTTGTAAACAAGTGCTAAATCCAGAAGGTAAACTGATTACAATTAATAATATGAGAACAGAATTGGAAATGGCATTTGAATCAAAACAAAAGCTAGATATAGAGCTTATGGATTTAAAAAGCAAACATGCAACTGAAAGATGCAGACTTCACGCACTAGAAAGCAAGTCAAACTTGGAAAGAGAAAAACATATAGAAGATTTAAGGTCTCAAATTCAAGAACTAGAACAAGAGCAACTAGAAATCGAAAGATTTAATAGTTCCATTTTATCAAAAAAGCATACTATAGATGGTGCGGAAAATGATATTTCTCTTTTTAGTAGTCAAATTATGGAATGCTCAAAGTTACTAGAAAATATTAAAGAGACAAAAGATGTAGCACAAAAGTTATATATTAACTATATTGAAGAAAAAATGAAATTTGCAACTAAACATCTAAAAAATGTTAGCGTCAAATATTACAAAGTTTCAAAAGATGATGGAGTTATTAAAGAGGATTTTATTATCTTATATAACGGCAATGAACTAAAAAGCATATCTCGTTCTGAAACTATTGCTACTTCTTTAGAATTATGCAATATGCTAAATAAAGTTGCAAAAACAAATTTTCCTCTTTTCATCGATGACAGCGAATCTTGTGCTGATTATAACTTTATTGAAGATTATTCAAATGGCACACAAATTCTTATTGCTAGAGTTGAAAAAGGGAAAGATTTAACTATATCAGATTATAAGACAAGTGAGGCTATGCAGGTTGCTGCATAGTCTTAAATTAAATTATTGGAGGGAAACATATGAAAATAAAATGTTTATTAGTAATGCCTGGAAAAGAAGTGCAAAAATTAAAAATTCCAGCAAGTTTAAAATTTATTAAAGCTTTTATAGGAGAAAATTTATTAAAAATAAAAGTTAATGAAAATACAATGATTTATGCAAATCAAGATGCATCAAATGATGAGTTTAATAGAATTTATCAAGGCTCAATTATTTTTGGTACTTTTATTGTAGTTTCAATTAAAAATAATAAAAGAATATCAATGAAAAGGCGAGATTTAAGAAGATATACAAATATGTTTAAATTATCTAAACATAAAAGAAAAATAGAAAAATACAAAGATGAGTTTTTGGAAGAATACTATTTTTCTCAAAGGATTATGAAAGAAAAAAACAGAGAATACAATAAAAAATATCTTTTTAAAGATGTAGCCTAATATGAAAGGAAGGATCTATTTATGAATAAATATGAAACAGTTATGATAATTAACAATGAGATTACTAAAGAACAAAGAAATAATGTAATAGCAAGAGTAAAAAAATATATTTTAGAAAATGGAACAATTACTGAAGAACGAGATTTAGGCGAGAAAACTCTTGCATATGAAGTTAATAAGCACAAAAAAGGTTACTACTACTTAATTAAATTTAATGCTAATCCAACAAGTATTTCTGAACTAGAAAGAATTTATAGAATTACAGATGAAATACTTAAATTTATTGTAGTAAGAGAAAATTAATTTGAAAGGAAGGTAAATTATATGAACAAAGTTATTTTATTAGGTAGGCTTACTAAAGCACCAGAAATTAGATACTCACAAACAACAAATACTAAAATTGCATTATTTACATTAGCAGTAAATAGAAGATTTGCAAAACAAGGAGAAGAAAGAGAAACAGATTTTATAAATATTGTTGCTTACTCTAAACTAGCTGATTTTAGTGAAAAGTATCTTTCACAAGGTACTCAAGTAAATGTTGTAGGCAGATTACAAAACCGTAGTTATGAAGATAAAAATGGTACAAAAAAATACATTAGTGAAATAATTGCTGAAGAAATATATTTTGCAGATAGTAAGAAAAAAGCTGATGAAAGCATTTTATGGCAAAACAATAGCAATAATACACAAGTAACTGATACAACAGGTAATATAGACGGACTCTTTGATAGTGCAGACGATTTACCATTTTAATTTTATTATGAAAGGAGTTAATTTTTAATGGAAACGAATATTATAATGGTTAAGTATGAGGACAATTTTTGTCCTCGAGTATTTCAAGGAAAAGAATATTCTTATTATACTAATAAAGGATTATCTGTTGGAGATTTAATTGAAGCACCAACTAAGTATGGCCTAAAAGTGGCAATGGTAACAAGGGTAAATGTTCCAGAAACAGAAATTGAAAAAATAAAACCATATATGAAAACTATAATTAGACAAATTGATAGAGATAGATATATAAATTTTGCAGAAGTTGAAGAAGTTGCATAATGAATGAAAAGCAGATAGCAAAAGTTCTAATAGAAGAACTATTAAAGCTTGGATTTGTTGTACACAGGTATAATGCTGTAACTACTAACTCTATTTATTTGAAGTTGGATTTCGGTGTTTGTTGTGGTATTCGCATTGCCGATCATAGCGGTAAAAAGAAATATCACTATAGATTCAATGTTGTAAAAAATTATGACGGAGATAAGATTATTTATTTTAAAAATCTTATCTCTTTCTTTTATACTTTTGAAGAATTGCCACAATTACTAAAAGAAGTACAAAAAGAAAGACAACTAAAGCAACAAAGGTATGGAATTAACAATTATAAATCATATATGGAAAAGGAAAAAGTAAATAATCCACTTTTTCAAAGATTTAAACAAATTAAAAATTGAAAGGAATGAAAAATATGGAAGGATTAAAGAGATTAGAACAAGAAGTTATGGAAATGAATAATTTTAATGTTTATACTATTTTTAATCAGATAAAGGATTTGCCAGAATTACAGGACAAATTTGATAATAAAGAAAAGACTATAAAAGGTATGTATGAGTATGTTTATGAAAAAGCAAGAACTGTAAAACAGGGCAATGTAGCAATGGTAAATGATAGAATTGTTTGCTTATGGGCTGCTAATTATTTTAAACATAGTAATGAAGAATTAGGTATAAAAGAAAAAAAGGTATCACCACCACCTGTAAAAAAAGCTGAAAATGAAACTCAGCAAGACGAAAAAGAGCAGAAAAAAGAAGACGAAAAAAATGCTCAAATTTCTATCTTTTCGGAGGTGGCATAATGGGATATATTAAAAAAGCTCATAGAGAAATTTTAAAAATATTAGATGATACACCATCATTTCCTAATGGTTGGGATAATTTTGTGGATAAACAAGCTGTATATCATAACTTAATTATAAAGTCAGCTAAAAACAAATGCTTTTGTACTAATTGTAAGAGTTACTTTATTAGCAAAAAGAAAATAAATCAAGAAGTAAGATGTCCTAATTGTCATAATACTTATTTGATTAGAAGATCTAATTTAAAATATAAAGCATTTAAAGATTACATTTCAATTTTAGACAAAGTAAATAATATTTTTGTAATAAGATATTTTGAACTAAAAACTGTAATAGATGCAATGCATGAACATCATATTTCTGTTGCCGAATTTGCAAGAGAAATACCTACAGATAATTACTATAGAGATGTATATGTAAATGAAAGAGTTTCAAAATGTCAACAATACATTTACATATATCATGATAATGGATATTACATAAATGATAAAAAATGGAGGCAATATACTAGAGGTTATTCACTTATTGATTATTCGATAGTATTTCCAAATAATATAAAAAAGCTCTTAAAAGATACAGAATATAAATACTCTTGTATATGGGATATTGCAAAACATTCTACCTATATTGATTTATTAAGATTATTAAAAGAAAAGGAACAAATGCCAATAGTAGAAATGCTTTGTAAAATGAAATTATATAATTTAGCTCAAAAAACTCACGAGTTCAAAAATTTTGGTAGTTTTCAAAAAATTTTTGGAATTTCAAAAGATTATTATGACTTTATGAAAAAGCATAATATAACATATACTCAATTAAAAATTTTGAGGCTATTGAAAGAAAAGAACATTAGAAAAATACATTATTTAGAAAATTATGTATCTTATGTTAGCAATACAACAAATTTAGAGGAAATCGCAGAATACATTAGTTTAAATCGTTTTATAAAGTATTCTAAAATGTGTCGAGAAAAAGTAGATACATATTTATACTCCGATTATTTAAGATTCGCAAAACTTTTAGGTCTTGATTTAAAAAATAATAAATATGCTTTTCCAAAAGATTTAGAAATAGAACATGATAAATTATCTAAGCAATATAAGGTTCAATGCAACAAGCTTATGAAAAAAGCAATAATTAAAAGAGGAAAAGAATTATCTATAAATAAATATCAAAATAATAAATTTATCATATTTCCAGCACTTACAGTAGAATCGCTTAAAGATGAAAGTAAACAACAAAATAATTGTGTAAGAACTTATGCTGAAAAATATGCTACTGGAACATGTGATATTTATTTTATGAGAGATATAAAACAACCTAAAAAGTCATTAGTTACTATTGAAGTAAAAAACAACAAAGTAGTACAAAGTAGAATAAAAAATAACAAAAGTCCAGATAAAAAGCAATTAGCTTTTATAAATAAATGGGAACAAAAAATATTGAAAGGAGTGGCTTAGATATGTCAAAAACAGATAATAAGGAAAATAAAACAAAGGAACTTTTTAATAAAATTGTCGAAGGTGTGCAAAACCTTGTAAATAGTGGTGAATATGAAAAATTTTTAAAATTTAGTAAGAACTTTCACAACTATAGCTTTAATAATGTTTTTCTTATCTTTTCACAAATGCCGGAAGCAACACAAGTAGCAGGTTTTGCGAAGTGGAAAGCTATGGGTAGGAACTTAAAGAAAGGCGCAAGAGGAATACAAATTATTTATCCTATAAAAAGAAGCTATACTAAAAAGAAATTAGAAGGACAAGATAGTTTATTAGATTCTGAAGATAAAGATACAAAACAAGAAGAAAAAATAGAATATCTTACATATAGATATACTTATGTATATGACATTTCACAAACTTATGGAAAGCCATTACCTCTTTCAAATGATAGCTTAAATAGTAATGATAAAAAAGAATTTTTGGAATTTTTAAAGTCATTTTCTCCATATCCAATATTAGAAGAAAATATTGCTGGATCCGAGAAAGGTTATTGGAGTAAAACAAAGCAACATATTGTACTAGAAGATACATTATCTATTGATGACAAAGTATCAGTATTACTTCATGAGCTAACTCATGCTTTATATGATGACTTCGATTATAAAGAAAATAGAAATTTATCTGAAACATTTGTTGAATCAGTTGCATTTATTGTAGCTGATTATTTTGATTTAGATACTTCAATGTGCAGTTTTGAATATATAACATCGTGGACAGAGGGAGATACAAAAATACTCCTAGAGTTAGGAGATAAAATACAAAAATGTGCAAACAGTTTTATAAAAAATTTAGAAGATTATTATAATAATGGCAATATACGAATTGCCAGTTAGGAGGATTTATGGAAGATAAAATTTATACTCATAAAAGCAGAGCTATAGGTAGATTTATGGTATTAGCACATTCTGGAGATTATTCATTAATCCAACGATTAAGTAACACTCCAGAAAAATATATTATAGCATATAAACTTAAGCTAGAGGGAGAAATAGAATGGGCTTATGGAATGTACTATTCGGATTTACAAAATGCAGTAAATGACTTTTATAATGAGTATTTACATAGAAAAGATAATTGATTACAAATCAAAATTTCTAAAAGGCATACATTAGCTTGTATGTCTTTTAATTTTATAAACTTAGAGGAGGAAAATTTATGTGTAGTGAAAGTTATAAATATTATAAAGAACACCACATTTGTGTTAGTTGTGGGCAAGAAAATGCAGAAAAGAACCATACGCAATGTCTTAATTGTATGATGAAAGCTAGAGAAAGAGCATTAATTTATTTTAAAAAACATAAAAAAGAATTGCAAGAAAAAAGTCGAATTAGGGCTAAAAATAGATATGAAAATTTAAAGGAACAAGGCATATGTACCTCTTGTGGTAAAAGACCAGCTGCTGATAATAAAATTCTATGCAAACATTGCGCTGCTAGAATAAATTATCGTAATAGGCAGAAATATTTATTAAATATCTATGCTTCTAAAAATATATGTGAAATAAGTATATAGAAAGGATTTTTAGAATTATGAACAAATTAGATTTTATAGAAGTGCAAAGACATATTAACATTTTAAATGTAGCATATCATTTATCTTTAGAAATAACTGATAATAGTGGGCCAGAAATAAAAGCAATTTGTCCATTTTGTCGGTTATAATAAGCTTTCTAAGGTTGCGACTTTAAGTCTAAATCCACAAAGTAATAAATATTGTTGCAGTAGATGTGGTGAAGGTGGTTTTAGTATTGGTCTATATGCAAGATTAAGAAATATTGATAATAAAACAGCTTATAGAGAATTGTTAGATAAAGAATGTTTTTCAATGGAAAGGTCTAATATAACAATAAGTCCTATCAATGAATTGGCCAATATTGAAACAAGAGATATGGTTTATAGAGACTTTTTAAATATGCTAAATTTAGAAGGTCATCATAAAAGTTACTTACAAAGAATCGGCTTTTTAAATAGTACTATTGATGCACAAATGTATCGTTCTATTCCTAAGAAGAAAATTAAAAGAAGGTTAATAGCAAACAGTTTAAAAAGGAAATATGATTTAGCTGGTATTCCAGGTTTTTTTCAAGAGGAAGACTGGTGCTGGACTTTTTCTGCACCTCGTGGCTTTTTTATTCCATTATTTGATGAACACAATAGAATACAAGCATTGTCAATACATTTAGATGAAGAATTTAATGGCATATCAGATATGTGGTTTTCAAGTAATGGCAAAATAAATGGTACAGCCACTAAAAATTGGATTAGTAAAAATAATGTAAATACAGATACCGAAAATGTTATTCTTACAGATGATCTATTATTAGGTAATCTTATAAAGGCGATATTAAATGTACCAATAATTTCTTTTTCTAGTATTAGTAATTCTTATCAAATTCTAAAAGCAATAGATAATACCAACATACACAATATTATCTTTACAGTTCGTTCTGTAGATAATCAAAACTTAGATTATATTATAAATAGAATTTTTAGGGATCTTATTCCATTAGGTTACAATTTAGAAACGAAGTATGTTAGAGATTACAAAGATGTTCTAAAAGATGATTTTTTAACCTTATACAGAATAAATAAAGCAGCATAAATTTGTGTGAAAAGAAATGTATGTATTTAGTCTACCTTATTTTTATAGGGTAGACTATTTTTTTTGCGTTTTATATGGTATAATCATCCAAATAAATAGTAATGTGTAGAGAGGATTAGAAAATGAATTTAGAACAATTAAAAAAAG
>ERZ1643246.3256-NODE-3256-length-14245-cov-5.128753_pt1 | contig 14245 bp, 13 predicted proteins | sample MGYA00579265_ERZ1643246 | MGnify/ENA primary metagenome ERZ1643246 (study PRJEB29033, sample SAMEA4952261) | chicken gut metagenome | biome: Broiler Chicken; feature: Gastrointestinal Tract; material: Caecum | place: Ireland | collected 2018 | study: Broiler... | reverse complement strand
CCGGCCTTTTGATCCGTAGTCAAACGCTCTATCCAGCTGAGCTAAACGCACATGTAAAATACTTACGTATTCAACGCAATCTATAATATCCTATTTCTGATGATTTGTCAACGGAAAAAATCTTTTTTTTCTTCAGGGATTTATGATATAATGGGAACACTTGAAAAGTACGGAAGGAGATCAGTCATGAGACCGGAGATACAGTTTTTATATGACCAGGGCGTCAGCGCCGCTTTGATCAGGGAGGTAGAGAAGTTTTCCGAAAAATATCAGGTGGAGGAGGCCGTCAGGAGCCGTCTGGCCGTTCCGCCCCTGCCTTTCTATGGCCGGGAGGTTCTGGAAATGGCCATTTCCGCCCTGCTGCAGGGAGAAAATCTGCTGCTTGCGGGGGCCAAAGCGACAGGAAAAAACGTGCTGGCGGAAAATCTGGCCTGCATTTTCAGAAGGCCGGTATACAATGTTTCCTTCCATGTAAATACCAGCAGCGCAGAACTTATCGGGACGGATACGTTCCGCAACAACGAGGTGGAGCTGCGGAAGGGAAGTATTTATCAGTGCGCCCAGTATGGCGGCTTTGGAATCCTGGATGAGATCAATATGGCAAAAAACGATGCGGTATCTGTTCTGCACGCCACCCTGGATTACCGCCGCAGCATCGATGTGCCGGGATACGAGAAGATCGACCTGCACCCGGCCGCCCGCTTTATCGGCACGATGAACTACGGGTATGCGGGTACCAAGGAACTGAATGAGGCTCTGGTGTCCCGGTTCCTGGTCATCGATATGCCGCCTCAAAATGAGGAAACGCTCCGGTATATCCTGGATCAGATCTTTCCGGATATGAAACAGCGGGCCAGAGAACAGTGGATGGGAATTTTCCTGGACCTGCAGATGAAAGCGGAAAACGCGGAAATCTCCACCAAAGCGCTGGATCTGCGGGGACTGATCGCGGCGGCCAAAACCGTGCGTCAGGGGCTTTCCCCGGCCCTGGCCCTGCAGATGGGAATTGTCAACAAATGCTTTGATATTTTTGAAAAGGAGATCGTGCGGGACGTGGTATCCACCCGGATCCCGGACGACTGGACGAGAGAAGATGTATTCTGAGCGGGAAGAAGAAACGGCGGTACTGGACGATTACCGCATGGAGATCGAAAACCGGATCCGCAATCTGGTCTGGACGGTCAGCGGAGATTACACGCTGGAGGTAAAACCGGATGTGGACACGTATCTGCGCTCCAAAAATCTGGCTCTATACGACGGGATCAAACAGGGCGGCCTGGCGAAATACTTTGACCGGGATGCCCTCAGCCTGTATCTTCTGAAAAAAATTTACTGCGATGCCTACAGCACCCCGCTGATGACGGTGGCCCAGCTCTGTATCGAGGAGGCGGTGGGGCATAAGCTGGATGCGGAGCGGGAGGGCGTCCGGAATATCCGCAGAAAGGCCTGCGAGGACGTTCTGGAGCTGGATTTTCAGGAACTCTCCGCTACGCCGCTGGGCCGCTTCAAGGCAGCCCTGCTCCGGGAAAAACTGGACGGAAGCTGCCGGAGCAGCAGACAGATCGAGGGATGGATGCAGGAGATCCACGGGCTTCGGGAGGCGCGGGACACCATGGAGCTGATCCGCACGGTGGACAGTCTCTACAATCAGATCGTGGAACCGGATTTTGCGGAAAAGAAAAAACCCCTGGAGGAGATCCTGGCCATCACCCTGGAGGATCTGGCCGAGTATTCCTGGAAAGATTTTCTGGGCGAGGAAATGGAGGATCTCTATGAGGAGACCATGGATACGTATCTGGAAAAGATCTCCGAGACCATGACCAGTCTGGATATGAACGGGAGCCGGGAGCAGGAGGAGGAAAAGAAGGACAGCGCGGGAAAGAAAAAGATCCTGGTCGTAGATGAGAAAGCGCTGGCCCAGATGCACTCCTACGTGGAAAAAAATTTCGGCAGAAGCTATCTGAGCCCTGCCGAACAGAAGAACCTCGATTATCAGTTCTGCCGGGGCATCCACGGAGACTGCAGCCTGTACTGCACGGAGGGGATCCTTCAGAATCCCGTGCTCCGAAACTACCAGTATGAGTATGCCAGGAAGCAGAAGGATAAGAATATCATGGCTTACTATGAGCAGAGCCGCGTGGTGAAGCGGAATATCCAGGTTCTCACAGACATGCTGCGGAAGGCTCTCCTGCTGCGCAGTGAGGATCAGGAGGTGCTCTCTGACCGGGGACGGATCATTCCCGCGATGTTGTGGAAGGTGGGACGTTCCGAGGACGCCAGGCTTTTTAAGAGGGAGATCCGCAGCGACGCCATGAATTTTGTGGTGGATGTGCTCATCGACGCCAGCGGTTCCCAGCGGAGCCGCCAGGGACAGGTGGCGCTGCAGGCGTTTATCATCAGTGAGGCCCTGTCCAATTTGGGGATCCCCTTTCGGGTCACCAGCTTCTGTACCTTCTGGGATTACACGATTCTCCAGAAATTTCGGGATTATGACGACAGCCGGAAGAAAAACGGCAGGATCTTTGAGTATATGACCTCCTCCAACAACCGGGACGGACTGGCGGTGAAGGCGGTGGGAAGCACGCTCCTGCAGAGAGAGGAGGAAAATAAGGTTTTGATCCTCTTGAGCGACGGAAAGCCCTACGATGTGGTGGTGAACCGGCCCCATTCCAGAAATCCGGAGCCCTATCGGGGCCGGCCGGCCATTCTGGATACCGGTTTCGAGGTGCGCCGTCTCCGCCAGAGCGGAGCGGCCGTGCTGGGCGTTTTTGTGGGAGAAGAGACGGAACTGGCTGCCGAGAGAAAAATTTTCGGAAAAGACTTTGCCTATATCCGGAGTATTAAAAATTTTTCCAATGTTGTGGGCCGTTATCTATTGAAACAGATAGAAGAATAAACTATACTGCTAATATAGCAGGAACACAGAAGACAGGAGGTATGCAGTATGGGCAAAACATTCAGAAGATTTCTGGGAACGGCTGCGGGCGCGGCGGCAGCCTGGGCGCTGGCCGTCAAGCCGAGAACCAGCGGCAAGCCGGATATGAGCGAGTTCCAGAAATATGATTTTGCACACAGAGGTTATTATAATATCAGAAAAAAAATTCCGGAGAATTCCAGAAAGGCCTTTGAGGCCGCGGTAGAGCACGGATATGGGATCGAGCTGGACGTGCGCCTGACCAGGGACGGCGTGCCGGTAGTCATCCACGATTCCAGGCTTCTGAGGCTCTGCGGGGCAGAAGGCTGCGTGGAGGACAAGACCAGGGAAGAGCTCCGGGAATACCGTCTGGGCAAGACGGATGAGCCGGTTCCGGACCTGGAGGAGGTTCTGGAACTGGTGGACGGACAGGTCCCCATCCTGGTGGATATTAAGACGGAACAGGAGAATTACGGCGTTCTCTGCGGCAGGATCAGCCAGATCCTGGACGGATACGACGGAGTCTTTGCCGTGCAGTCGGCGGATCCGCTGACGGTCAGATGGTTCCGGGCCAACCGGCCGGAGTACATCCGCGGCCAGGTGATGGAGTACGGCGAGCGCTGCGGCTGCGGGATTGCCTGCACCATCTCCAGCTTTCTCCGCCATAATCTGCTGACGAACTTTCTGACAGCGCCGGACTTTATTACCTGCAATGTGGAGGACAGGACAAACTGGAGCCTTCGCCTGTGCCGTTTTCTGTACCGGGTGCAGACGATGGAATGGGGCATCCATGATCTGGAAGGCTACGAACTGGTAAAAACAGACGAATCTCTCGTGATTTTTGAGGAATTGGAGCCGTAGGCTCTGAAAACAGATGAATTCTGCGCTCCGGCAGCCGCTTTTTAGGAAAAATTTACAAATAAGCGATTGCCGGAGCGCCTATTTGTTGGTATAATTGTAGGAAAGATGAAAATTGGAGGTATTTATTATGCTGACAGCAAAACAAAATATGTTGGAAGTAATCCGGGGAGGAAATCCGGACCGGATCGTTAACCAGTACGAGGCTGTTTATCTGATGTTCCATCCCTTTATGTTTTCCAGCCCTCTGCTGGAGAAAGGCCAGGAAAATGTTGTGAACGCCTGGGGCGTGACCAATTCTTTCCCGGAGGGAACCCCCGGAGCATTCCCCGTACATACGCCCGACAAGATCGTGGTAAAGGATATCGAACACTGGAGAGATTACGTACATGCTCCCTCACTGAAGTTTTCCCAGGATCAGTGGGATCAGATCAAGGCGCAGTACGACGCGGTGGACGGAGAGAAAGCTTTTAAGGCGGCTTTCGTAGCTCCCGGCCTGTTCGAGCAGACCCATCATCTCTGCGAGATCACCAGAGCTCTGATGTACTATATTACCAACGAAGACGAGATGCATGATCTGCTGAAATATCTGACCGAGTGGGAGCTGGAGCTGGCCGAGGGCATCTGCTCCAACCTGCATCCGGACGCTCTGTTCCATCATGACGACTGGGGCAGCCTGGACAGCAGCTTCATGAGCCCGGAAATGTTTGAGGACTTCCTGCTGGAGCCCTACAAGGAAATTTACAAATATTATCATGATCACGGCGTAGAGCTGGTGATCCATCACTCCGACAGCTACGGCGCGAACCTGGTTCCCGATATGATCGAGATGGGCATCGACGTATGGCAGGGCTGTATGATGGAGACCAACGATCTTCCGAACCTGATCAAGAAGTATGGCGGAAAGATCAGCTTTATGGGCGGAATTGAGAACCGTGCCGTTGACTATGAAGGATGGACCGATGAGAATTGTGACGCTGTTGTGCGCCGTGTCTGCGAGGCCTGCGGCAACAAGTACTTTATCCCCTGCATTGCTCAGGGCGGTCCCGGATCTGTATACCCGGGCGTTTACGATTCTCTGGTAAAATCCATTGACAATCTGAATAAAGAAAAATACGGAATCGAGAATCCGGAAGAGGGCCGTCTGCCTCTGCAGATCCTGTTCTAAATTCTCATGACAAAGGGGCAGTCCTGAAGGAAGTTTTCAGGACTGCCCCTTTTGCGTGCGCCTCGCCAAAGGCAGAATGGCTCCGGACGAGACGCACGCGGCATTACAGAAGCTTTTCATTCTTTTCAATCATGGATTCCATCACCTGCTGTACGTGGCTGCCCACGTGTTTTTGCAGAGCCGGTTCCAGATCCCGCACATAGATGGGCTCTCCGTATTCCAGGATCACATGGGCCCGGCGGATCCTGGGGAAATGGCCTTCCCAGATGTTGACCGTGTTGCAGAGCGCCGTGGGGACAATGGGACAGCCGCTTTTCTGGGCCATCCGGAAACTGCCTTCATGGAAGGGGAGGAGGGGGAGATCCGAAGAATTTTTATTTCGGGTTCCCTCGGGGAAAATAAATACGGACTTTCCGCTCTTCAGCATAGAAGTTCCGTCCAGGATCATTTTCATGCCCTCCTTCAGATTTTCCCGGTCGAAGAACAGGCAGTCTATGTACTTTGCCCAGGTGGAAAACAGAGGAATTCCGCCGAGTTCTTTTTTGGCCACATAGCCGCAGATGCGGGGACAGCGGACGTAGGTGATCAGGATATCGTAGATGCTCCGGTGGTTTCCGGCATAAAACACAGCGGTATCTGTGGGAACTCTCTCAGCTCCGATCACCGTCACACGGACACCGGCGGCGGCCAGGAGCACCCGGAAAATCCAGCGGATCATGGCACGGGCAGCGCGGCTGCGCACATCGGGACGCCAGCGGCCGATCAGCCAGAGGATCAGCAGAACCGGAAGCGTCAGGATCAGATATATGGCTGCGATCAGCAGCGAGAGGATAAATCGGATCATCAGTATTGTTCTCCTTCTGTTGCGCTGCGGGAAGTTTCCCGCCTGTTTGAAACTTACCCACCTATTATACGGAAAATATCATCAAGTTTCAACAAAAAAAGTCATGGCCCGGAGAGGGCCCCGGGTAATTCTATGAAAAGAGTTCTGATTGTATGGCTCCGGACATAAAATACTATAAACATAGCGGAGGAAACGATCTTATGGGAAGGATCTGGGTCTGTATCCTGGCGCTGTGCGCCCTTTTCGAAACCGGCTGCGGGATCACCCGCACAGAGAGTGAAGAACGGAAATCCGTGGAATATACCGTTCTGGGCGCGGATGCCATACCTCCGGAGGTGGAGGAAGTAATCGGACGGCAGCAGGGCGAAGATTTCCGGATGACATATAAAAGCGGCGGATATCTGTATCTTTTGCGCGGATACGGTACGCAGAAAAGCGGCGGATACAGCGTCCAGGTGGAGGAGGTGAGCGTTTCAGATACAGCGCTTTATTTCCGCACACGGCTGCTGGGACCAACTTCCAGGGAAGAACAGAAGGGGGAGGGCTCAGACCCCTGGCTGGTGGTCAAGACAGAAGATCCCGGAGTGCCGGTGGTCTTTGAATGAATCCGTTCAGGAACCGGCCAGGGGAGAACTCCGCGCAGAAATAGAAAACAGGAGGAGCAGTCATGGAATTTGTAAAAAAGCATCTGCATCAGCTGAGCGTTAAATCGAGAGCGGTGAGCCAGGTAACCTTCGACGAGGATTACAATGTCCCGGACGCAAAGCCGGATGTGGGCCGTATGATCCAGAAGAAAGGGGAAGTCAGCGTGTCGGAGGTGCAGGCCGGGGAGGGACGCGCCCGGATTTTCGGCAGCCTCGATTTTTCCCTGCTGTACGTGGCGGACGGAGAAGAAAAAAAGGTGTACTGCATGGAGGGCTCCCTGCCGGTGGATGAAAATCTGAATCTGGACGGCATTTCCGGCGGAGATAAAATCTGCCTGAAGTGGGAGATCGAAGATCTGAGCCTCCATCTCATCAATTCCCGGAAGCTGAATGTAAAAGCCATCGTGACATTTGACGCCGCGGTGGAGGAACTGAAAGACCTGGAGCTCCCGCTGGAGCTGAAGGATGAGACGGATGCGGCCGTTAAAAAAAAGGAAATCCACGCGCTGGAGCTGGGAGTACATAAAAAGGATACGCTCCGGGTAAAGAAGGAGATGGCCGTAGCTTCTAACAAGCCGAATATCCATGAGATCCTCTGGAAGGATATGGAATTCCGCGGACTGGATATCCGTGCGGATGAAGGAAGAGTGATCGTCAAAGGCGAGCTTTTCATCTTTGTGCTGTATGCAGGGGTAGACGAGGAAAATCCGCTTCAGTGGCTGGAACAGGCGATTCCTTTTACCGGGGAAGTGGAATGTCCGGACTGTACCTCCGATATGGTTCCCAATATTGAGGTAAACATGGTGCAGAGCGCCATGGAGATTGCTCCGGATGCAGACGGGGAAGAACGGATCCTGCAGATGGACGGCGTTCTGGAGCTGGATCTGAAGCTGTACCGGGAAATCTCCGTTGCGCTCCTGCAGGATGTCTACACACCGAAAAAGAAGACGGTTTTGATTTCCGATCCGCAGGAGCTGGAAAGCCTGCTGGTGCGGAACTGCTCCAAATGCCGGGTGGGCGACAGACTGAAGCTGGGGGAAGAGCAGAATAAGATCCTGCAGATCTGCCACAGCGAGGGAAATATAAAAGTAGACGAAGCGCGCATTGTGGAAAATGGAGTTCTGGCGGAGGGAGTGCTGGAGCTTAAGATCCTGTATATCATCGGCGATGATGAGATGCCGTTCTATGCCGCAGAGGCCGCCGTCCCCTTCTCCCACGTGGTGGAGGCGCCGGGCATTACGAAGGACTGCCGTTTTTACCTCCGGACAGATCTGGAGCAGCTGTCCACAATGATGATCGACAGCAATGAGATCGAGGTCAAGGCGGTCATCAATCTGAACGTGGTGGTCCTCAGCATGCAGCAGGAGGAGATCGCCAGGGAAATTCGGGAGGAGGAGCTGGATCCGGAGGAACTGCAGAACCTGCCCGGGATCGTGTGCTATCTGGTGCAGCCGGGAGATACACTGTGGGATATCGCGAAACAGTTTTACACAACGCCGGAGGAGATCCGGAAGCTGAACCATCTGGGCGCCGAGGAGGTAAAACCCATGGATTCTCTGCTTTTGGTGAAGAAAGTAGAGTGAGACCTTGACAAAGTAAACCTCTGCGGATAGTATAAATGTATACAAAGAACAAATTAGTTGCAATTAACTGAGAGATCTGCTGGAAATTACGGAGTACAAAGGCGGAAAAGAAGATGAAATTAAAGGCGATGGGAAAAATTAATCTGGCACTGGATGTGATCAGAAAGAGAGAGGATGGCTACCATGAAGTCCGCATGATTATGCAGACGGTCCAGATTTACGATCAGCTGGAGCTCAAGGAGAGCAGAGAGGCGGGAATCCGGATTTCCACCAATCTGCAGTATCTTCCGGTCAACGAGAATAATCTGGTATATAAAGCGGCAAAGCTGCTGATGGATGAGTTTCATATCGCCTCGGGCCTTACCGTCCGCCTGCAGAAGAGGATTCCTGTGGCGGCAGGCATGGCAGGAGGCAGCGCGGACGCCGCCGCCGCCCTGGTAGGCGTGAACCGTATGTTTGGCTTGGGGCTTAGCCGGAAGGAGCTGATGCGCAGGGCGGTCTCCCTGGGTGCGGATGTGCCCTACTGCGTGCTGAGGGGGACGGCCCTGGCCGAGGGGATCGGGGAAAAGCTGACGCCGCTGCCCCCCATGCCCGACTGTCACATCCTGATCGGGAAGCCGCCGGTGAACGTCTCCACCCGTTTTGTTTACGGAAATCTGAACGCTGCCGGACTTACGCACCACCCGGATGTGGACGGTATGGAGGTGGCTCTCCGGGAGGGATCGCTCTCCGGCATTGTTTCCCGCATGGAGAATGTCCTGGAGACGGTGACGGTGCCGGCACATCCGGTGATCGAGCAGATCAAACAATATATGAAGGAACATGGAGCGGAAAATGCGCTGATGAGCGGAAGCGGCCCTACAGTCTTCGGAATTTTTACGGACAGGGAAACCGCGTACAGCGCGTACCGCGGACTGAAGACGAGCGGCCTGGCACGCCAGGTTTTCCTGACCAGGCCTTTTGGAAACGGAGGTTGCAGGAATGGCAAAAGATGACTTGGCCAGTATCATGAAAGAATATCCGTATATGCCTCTGCGTGATGTGGTTTTCCACACGCTGCGCCGTGCAATCATGCAGGGGGATCTGAAGCCGGGAGAAAGGCTGATGGAGATCAAGCTGGCTTCCCGGCTGGGAGTCAGCCGCACACCCATCCGGGAAGCCATCCGGATGCTGGAGCTGGAGGGCCTGGTGACCATGGTGCCCAGAAAGGGCGCGCAGGTAGCGGAGATCACGGAAAAGGACCTGAAAGATGTGCTGGAAGTACGGATCGGCCTGGAAGAGCTGGCGGTAAAATTTGTCTGTCAGCGGATTAACGATGAACAGCTGGAGGAGCTGCGCCGGGCAGCCGAGATTTTTGAGGAGGCGGTCCGGAGCGATGATCTCACAAGCCTTGCGGAGGCGGATGTGAATTTCCACGATCTGATCTACAAGGCTACAGGCAATGAGAGGCTGGTCCAGCTTCTCAACAACATCCGGGAGCAGATGTACCGGTACCGGGTGGAATATCTGAAGGATGAGGAGATCCGAAGCTCCCTGATCGAGGAGCACAACCAGCTCTGGAACGCGCTGAAAAACCGCGATGCGGAGAAGGCAGCCAGGATCACGCAGGAGCATATTGAGCGCCAGCAGGAATATATCCTGGAAAACATCATGGGCCCGGAGAAAAAAACTGAATAAAAGCGGGAAATGTGAACAAGCTAAAAGAGACATCTGCGGATGTCTCTTTTCGTTTGTATGGAAATAGAGAAAGGGAGATGCCGGCATGAAGGTTTCTGAAAAACTCGAGGAAAATGAAGCATATCTGAAAAAAAAGTGCGAACACTGCGACGATGTGATTTTCCGTCGGATGAAGCTGGGGCGGAACTGCAGTGTCCGCTGCTTTCTGGTGTACATTGAAGTGGCAGCGGGAAATGAGCTGATGAATGATTCTCTGATCGGAAGATTTCTCAACCGTCTCTATGATCTTCCGGACGGCGACATTCAGAAATTTGTGGAGGAAAACGGAGCGGGACTGTCAGGGACAGGCACTTTTCCCACGATGGAGGAGGCGGAGGCCTCCCTCCTCTCCGGCAACGCGGTTTTCTTTCTGGACGGCTACGATCTGGCGGTGAAGATCGCGGGCCGGGGATATCCGGGGATGGGGGTCCAGAAGGCGGAATCGGAAAAAACGCTCCGGGGATCCAAGGAAGGGTTTTCGGATTCCGTCAAGATGAATACGGCGCTGATCCGCAAGCGGATCCGCAGCACCGGACTGAAGGTGGAGGAGATCACGCTGGGGGTACGGTCCGATACCGTGGCCGCCCTGGTATATATGGAGGAACTGATCTATCCGGAGCTGCTCCGGGAAATCCGGAAGCGGCTGACGTCCTGGGAGATCGACGGCGTGCTGGACGCTGGAATGCTGGAACAGCTGGCGGAAGAAAACTGGATTTCTCCCTTCCCGCAGTTTGAGAGCACAGAGCGTCCGGACCGGGCGGCTATGGAAGCGCTGAACGGCCGGATCATTCTGCTCTGTGATAATTCTCCCATGGCGGTGATGCTCCCCACCACTTTCAACAGCTTTCTGAAATCCACGGAGGACCGCTACAACCGGTTTGAAATGGTATGCTTCCAACGGCTGATCCGCTACGGAGCGGTGCTGGCCACCCTGCTTTTCTCAGGACTGTATCTGGCGGTAATCAATTTTCACACCCAGGTGCTGCCCACCAACCTGATCCTTTCCTTTGCGGAGGCCAGAAAAGGAGTCCCCTTTCCGAGCCTGGTGGAAATCCTGCTGATGGAGCTGGCCTTTGAACTGATCCGGGAGGCCGGCGTGCGGATGCCGGGACCGCTTGGAGGGACGATCGGCATTGTCGGTGGCCTGATCATCGGCGACGCGGCGGTCAGCGCCAATCTGGTCAGCCCCATGACGGTGGTCGTGGTAGCGGTCAGCGCGCTGAGTTCCCTGGCCATTCCCAATGAAGAGTTTTCCACCGCCTTCCGCCTTCTGAAATACGGATTTATCCTGCTGGGCGGCCTGGCGGGCTGCTACGGCCTGGTGCTGGGGAGCTTTCTGCTTGCCGGCCATCTTTCCGGGCTTGCCAGCTTTCAGATTCCCTATCTGATGCCCTTTGTGGGGAAAGGGCTGGAGGGCTTTCACGATGAGAAGGACAATCTCCTGCGCGGGCCGTTCCGGCTGCTAAAAAGCCGGCCCGTCTATGCCAGGAGGGATCAGCGGATCCGCATGGGGAAAAAGGAGGAGGAAAACCATGTTCGCAGACAATAACCTGATTTCCGTAAGACAGCTGAAACGGCAGATGGTCCTTGGCGTTCTCGGCCTTCTGCTCCTGTTTCAGAGCGGCCGGACGGCCTCCGGCGGCGTCAGCGGCCTGCTTGGTCTGATCTTCGGCACGCTGCTGCTCCTGGTTTATCTGTTCCTGCTGGTTGGGACGGCAGAGGTGTACGGGAACCTGGAACGCTATCTGGGTACGGCCGGGCGGTGGGCTGTGACGGCGGTCTATCTGTCTTTCCTGCTCCTGAGCGGGAGCGTCCTGCTGGAGAAGATCACGCAGGTCATCCAGGATTACCTGCTGCCTTCTGTTCCGCAGCCTGCGGCGGGAGCAGCTTTTCTGGCAGCGGCTTTTCTGGGAGTGGGGCAGGACGCCCAGCGCAGAGGGCGGCTGGCAGAACTTTGCTACCCCTGGATCCTTGGTATCTTTCTGCTGCTCCTTCTGCTGGCGGCCCCGCATTTCCGGGGGATTCATCCGGAGGCGGCCGCCTCTCTGCACCCGGAAGCCGTCAGCGCGGAGACGGTCCGGGTGTTTGGAATGGGTACGGTCTTAAGCCTGCTGCCTTTTGCGGTCAGCCAGGTCCGGGAGAGGGAGAACTGTTTCCGGGTCCTGCGCCGGGGTATCTGGCTGCTGCTGCTGATTACACTGGGAACAGCAGGAATCCTGATCGGTGTGTACGGCTGGAAGGGGGTGGAACGGCTCGAATATCCGGTCCTGCATCTGATGACAGGAACGAATCTTCCGGGCGGCTTTCTTGGCCGGTTTGATATCCTGTGGCTGGCGGTGCTTCTGTTTGCCCTCCTGTTTTCCATGGGGAGTCTGCTGTTCTATGGGGGCAGGCTCTGCAGCGCCGGAGACGGGGACTGGAAGGTCCGGCTGTTTCTGGCGGCGGGGATCTGGCTGGGAAGTTTCCTCCGGTGGGACAAAGCGGCTTTGTCGGAATTTTACGATCATCTGGTGCGGGATATCTATACGCCGCTGTTTCTGGCGATTGCGCTGCTGGCGGTCTGGGCGAAACGGAGACTGCAGAATGGAGGAAAACATGAAGAAAACGGCGAAGCGAAGGAGCAGGCGTAAACGCTGCCTTCTCCTTCTGGCAGGGCTTCTGGTCCTGGAGGGATGCGGAGGCATCGAGCCGGAGAAACGGGCCTTTCCCCTGGCTGTTTCTGTGGATGTGGAGGAGGGAGAATTTCTGGTCTCCTATGCGATGGCCAACCTGCCGCTGATGACCGGCCAGAGCAAGGATCAGGAGGAGAGCGGGGAGGAGCAGAATACCGGCAGTACCTTCCGGGGAAAAACCTTTGACGAGATCCGGAAGCAGTATGAGGACAGCCAGGAGTATGAACTGGATCTCGGCCATGTGAAGGCCCTGGTCCTGGGCGAGACTCTGCTGCAGGACCAAAGATGGAGGGAGGAACTGTTTGAAGAGATAGAAAAAAGTCCGGTGCTGGGTAAAAATCTGTATTTGTTCCGCACACAGACCCCCTCGGAGGTGATGGAACAGAACGGGAAGGAAAAGGATTCCATTGGCGATTTTCTGGCGGGCTTCTATGAAAACCGCTCCGGGAACAGAAACAGGATCCCGGTCACCCTGGAGGATTTCTTTTATGTGTGGAGCAATGAGGGGCGGGTTCCGGAGCTTCCGGAGCTGGTCTGCAGGGACGGGCAGATTTTTTTGTGCGGAGAGGAGGAATAAGATTCGGCATCCGCGGCTATCCTCTAAGAAACAGACGGAGGAGGCGGAAAATGAAATTCAGAAAAAGGGAAGACGGTTTGAAAAAACGAGGAGGACGGGCAGCTGCCTTTCTCCGCAGCCGGCAGTTCTGGCTGAAAAATCTTGCGGTGATGGCCGCGGTAGCCGTGGCCGCAGCTGCGGCTCTGCGGGCGCATGAAGAGATGATGGAGGAGCGGGCGGCCCAGAGAGAGCTTTCCGGATCGGTGATCCGTTTCCGGGTACTGGCCGACAGCGACCGGCATGCGGACCAGCAGCTGAAACTGTCGGTGAGAGATGCGCTGCTTAAGCGCATGAGCGGCCTGCTGGACGGAGCGGAGAGCCTGGAGGAGACGAGGCGGCGGCTGGAAGAAAATCTGGAGATCCTTCAGACGGAGGCGGAGGCAGCTGTGAGGGCGGCCGGCGGAAGCGTGCCGGTGCGCGTGGAGATGACCAGATCGGAATTCCCTGTGCGGACCTACGGCGATTACCGGTTTCCGGCAGGAGAATATGAGACGCTGCAGGCCCGGATCGGAAGCGGGGAGGGCCATAACTGGTGGTGCCTGATCTTTCCCTCGCTCTGCTTCCGGGATGCGCTCCATCCGGTCTTATCCGGGCAGGGAGCGCGTAAATTGAAATATGTGCTCAGCGATGAAACCTATGACCGGATTCTGCAAAAAGACAAGGTTTCCATAGGATTTCTCTGGTTTTAGGAGAAAAAGTGTGGTAAGCTAATAGCATCTGTGAGGAGGCAAGTATGAGCGTAGAAAAAAATGCACCCATAGGGGTGTTTGATTCGGGCGTGGGCGGGCTTACCGTAGTGAGGGAGATCATGCGGAACCTGCCGGCGGAGAGAATCGTATATTTCGGCGATACGGCGAGAGTGCCCTACGGAAGCAAATCCAAAGCTACGGTGCTCCGGTATTCCCGTCAGATCGTCCGGTTTCTGAAAACACAGAAGGTAAAGGCGATCGTGGTGGCCTGCAATACGGCCAGCGCCCTGGCCCTGGACACCATAGAGACGGAGGTGGGACTCCCGATTCTGGGCGTGGTAAAGCCCGGCGCCAGCGTAGCGGTGCAGACCACCCGGAATAAGCGGGTGGGCGTGATCGCCACGGAGAGCACGATACATAGTCATCTGTACCGGACGCTGATCCAGGCGGAGGATCCGGAAATTACGGTGTTTGGAAAAGCCTGTCCGCTGTTCGTGCCTCTGGTGGAGGAGGGCTGGACCAAGGATCCCATTACCCGGGA
>ERZ1643246.3253-NODE-3253-length-14261-cov-8.241025_pt1 | contig 14261 bp, 27 predicted proteins | sample MGYA00579265_ERZ1643246 | MGnify/ENA primary metagenome ERZ1643246 (study PRJEB29033, sample SAMEA4952261) | chicken gut metagenome | biome: Broiler Chicken; feature: Gastrointestinal Tract; material: Caecum | place: Ireland | collected 2018 | study: Broiler... | reverse complement strand
AATACAAAGTTAATGAAAACAGGAGCGAAGAATGAAACCAGAAGAAGCGATTGAAGTGTTATCAAATGAGTTGTGCATAATTACTGATATAATTTCGTATTGTAGGGACTTTGAGGATTGCAATGACATGGCGTTGGCGTATCGGATAAAACGGCAAGAGGCTTATAAAACAGCAATCTCCGCCCTCAAAGAAGTCCAGCAGTACCGTGAAATCGGCACCGTGGAAGAGTGCCGGGAAGCGGCAGAGAAGCGGAGGGCGAAGAAACCGAAATTTCTACACATGTTAAATGATACAAAGTATACAGCAGAGTGTAAATGCGGATATAGATTTACGGCTGATATTGACTGTAGATATAATCCTCAATTCTGTTCTAAGTGCGGAGTAAAATTTGATTGGAGCGAGGATTCGGAGGGAATGGAAGATGATTGAAAAAAGAAAGATAGTACTGTTTTTGGAATATGAACCGTGTGCAGAATGCAAGAATCCGGATGTAATATATCTCTGCCACCATTGTGGAAAATGCGGAAGAAAGTTTGAAGAGGGCATATGCACAAATTTGGATCAGTTTCCGCCAGTTGAAACTGATGATCAAGAAGGAGATGTAGAAGAATGGACGCTGTAGAGTTTTTGAAAAAAGAAAGAAGCATGTGCGAACGTTATAAAAATATGTGCAAAGACTGTCCGGTCAGTAGCGAAAAGAGTGGAAAAAACTCCCGTGTTATGCTCTACGCATGCATAACCCAGAGCATTATTGTTCCATTATAAAAAAATGGGCAGATGAGCACCCAGCAAAGACAAGGCAGAGTGAGTTTCTGAAAATGTTTCCGAATGCACCACTAAATGAGTTTGGAATTTTGGGAATCTGCCCTATGGATGTAGATAGGGATAGAGGTTGCCCAAAATCAGGAGCGAAGTGCATATACTGCCGGAAAGAATACTGGTCTGCGGAGGTGGAATGATGAATAATGTCACCCAGTGCCAGGGCGAAGGTCAGGGCAGCTGCAAAAGGTGCAGCGATCAAGGCATATGGAACCGTCACTGGATGAGTATGCTTTATAAGATAGAAGGATATGAAGGGTGTTATTGTTCGTATTGCGTTAAAGAAATAATGGAGAGCGAACAGAATGAGTGATGATTTAATCAGCCGGAAAGAAGCTATTGATATTTTGGAAAATATGATATTTGAAGTAGGGAAAGATTTATCAAAGTCATATCTTCTGCAAGATGCAAGAGAAAGAATAATTAGATTAAATGCAGCCTTTGACAAGGAAAAGGTGATTGAGGAATTAAAACAAATTTCAGAAGCCCTTTACATGGCGGAGAATTTTAATGGCGCTGCTTGTATCAATAAAGCTATTGAGATTGTCGAGAAAGGTGGGATTGAATGAGCAAAGTAGAAATCGAAACCCCGGACGACAGATGGTTCCGGGGAGAACGGCAGCTTAGACCGCAGGACAAGCAATTGTGTGTAGTAATATTTATTGACAGCGGTGTGCGTATTCTCCAGTATAGAAAAGATGAAAAACATGGTCAACAAGAGATCCTTCACAGTTTAAGTCTTCCAACATATTTTACGTGGAATATAGTTGACCGCTGGAAACCTCTCGGACTTCCGGCAGATGTGAATGAGCGGGTTCTGTCAGAGATTAATAAGTGGTTTGAGGAGGATGAGTGATGGAAACGCGAACAACCCAAGAGGTAAGAATTTATGTTCTGGTTTTGAATACTTTTGGAGCCGCAGAGACAGGAGAAATTGTAGCGGTTTCTGATGATTATAACAGACTTGTGGACTGGTATAATCAACAAATCAATCCAGAGGGGGAATATAGAGAAAATGGATGGTGTAAGACGTTTAAAAAAGGCTCACTAATCGAATATAACAATCCATGTAGTTCATTGGAGCTAAATGCTACATATCCATTCGGACACGGAATACATGACGAGTGGATTCCTGTGGAAACGTTTTATTCACTTAGCGGTAGATACAATGTAGTTTAATCAGGATTATCCATGTAAAGGATATGCGGAAGAATGGAAAGGTAAAAAGATGAGAGAAATATTATTTCGTGCAAAGAGGAAGAACTGGCGTGAACTGCCGAAAGAGGAATGGTGGGCTGAGGGATATCCAGTAAAATATCAGCCTTGTGCAAGTAAAGATGAATGGATATATGGAATTGTTCCTACATATGCAAGCGCATTGTACATTATAGAAATCGACCCGGAAACCCTCTGCCAGTATGCCAGATTGAAAGATAATAACGATAATCGGATATGGGAGAATGATATTGTTTCTTGTAGACATGAAAAATTCCAGGAAGGTGATGATGTAGAACAATATCTATTGCCAGACACTATAAAATATAAACGGAATTATGCGGTTGAGTTTATCAATACCGGAAGTAAATATGGATATAGGAGAATCTAATGAATAATATAGGAGTTGTTATAGTGGGCTTTCCTACAAGCTGCGCCAAATGCGATCTATGCCATGAATTCGATGATGGTCGAAGATATCGGATTGAAAAAATTTGTGGTGTAGAAAATTTAAATGTGAGTGAATTCCGAGAAGGCCGCCCGGACTGGTGCCCGATTCACCCTGCCCCAAATAAATTGAGTGGACAGTCAGATCCATACGACGAATATGACACAGGATATTGTATGGGATGGGATGCTTGTTTAGAAAAAATATTGGGAGACGAAACTGATGAAGGATAAAGGATGGATTGTGCATATGGCGGCCTGGGTGGCCACGGCAGCGGGGGTGATTGCTGGGATGTTTATTACGAAGAGTCCGGCATGTTTATGTGCTTTTGTGTGTCCCATGTATCTATGGTTGTGGGATAGAGGGTAGAAGCAGAAAAATATATTGGAGAAAATAAACAAGGAGGATCGACAATAATGCCTGTTATAATTACAATAATGTCCATATTAATATTGATGTTGGTCATAAAATATAGTAAATGCTGGGCCGAATGCGAAGGGTTGAAAAGTAAAGTAGAATTGCAGTCTCGTTATATTGAAATATATCGGACAGAATTAAGAAAAACAGAGAATAAAAGTATAGCTACCAAAGAAATACAGGATGCGGTTAAATATGCGATGGTCCATAGTCATCCTGATAATGGTGGTAGCACCGACGAGTTTAATAAGTACAGAAAATTATATAATAAAATAAAGGAGATCTGATATGTCGTTATTAAGATCTAAGGATAAGAAAGAGCTTATTGTGAGCTGCCGCTGCGGTTGTGATGAAGGGATACATATCCGGATTGAAAGAGATCATTTTGAGGGCATGAATCCAACGGACGATGATTTCTGTTATGCAACGTGTATCGGCGGAAACTGGTATCATGATCAGCGCGAGAGTTCATGGAGGATTATAAAAGAGAAAGCAAAGAAAATCTGGGCGATTTTGCGGAATAAAGATTTTTACTATTCAGAAGTTGTTATGACCTATAAAGAAGCACAGGAATTTCGGAATTATATTAATGAGATGATTCCGGCGGAGGGAGATGTTTAAGAAAAGCGATGAGATATTATATTTCGGATTGTCATTTCTTTCATGCGGGAGTTAATTTCCGAATGGATCATCGGGGATTTAGTAGTGTAGAAGAGATGAATGAGTACATGATTCGGCAGTGGAATGGTAGGGTGCGGCAGAATGACGAAGTTGTGATTCTCGGGGATTTATCGTTGGGGAAGGCTGATGAAACCAATTCTATATTAGATAAGTTACATGGCAAACTTTTCTTGGTCAGGGGTAATCATGATAAATGGGTTGATAAGCTTGGATCGAACACGGGGCGGTTTCAATGGATTAAGGATTATGCCGAAATGCACGATGATGGCCGGAAGGTAATCTTGTGCCATTATCCAATTATGTGCTACAATGGCCAGTTTCGGAGGGATGCTGCAGGAAATCCTAAAGTGTTTATGCTTCACGGACACATTCATAATACCCAGGATATTGCGGGAGTGGAAGCATATAAGGAGTTTGTGCAGAATTATGCACGTTCTAGCCGTGGATCAGATACTCCAGCTCCGGCCCCGGTAAATATTATCAACTGCTTCTGCATGTTTTCTGACTATGTGCCGCTTACATTAGATGAATGGATAGCGAAGGAAGCGGCGGGAGAATGTAGTGCGATGTATAAGGGATGGAAATATGATCAATAAAAACAATAGGGAATATATACTGCGATCAGAAGATGGAAAAACAACAATATGGTTTGACAATAGGACGGAGGTTGAGAGAATAATGGAAGAGACAAAGGGGAATAATGGTGTTCCAGAAAATAATCAATCGCCAGAAGATGAATATGTTTGGGTTGATGGATATAAAGGCATGGATAAGGATATGAAATGTCACGATGGTTTTCAATATCAAATTGGCGGACATTATGAGATTGATACTGATCCGGTTATATGTGCGAACGGGTTTCATCTATGTCTAACGTTATATGGAGTTTTTGATTATTGTTCTCCATTTAACGGAAACAGATTTTTTAAAGTAAGAGCATTGGTAAAAAGAAAGTATGTAGATAAATATGGGGGCCTGACTTTATCTGGTGGTGCAGTTACCTATGTGAATAAGCTTGTTTCTAAACAAATTGATATTTTAGAAGAAATATCAAGTGAAGAAGTATTGGAAGTTGCCAAAGAAAAATATCCTTATGTATCAACTGTCTATGATTTACAGGACTTTTCCTCATACGATGAATTCCTAATATCAAAAATAAAAAGTATTTTGAGCGAAAATGGATTTACTCAATCATTTATTGACCTATATGTAGAAGATAAAATTCCGGTTTTTGATAAGTCATATATTTTAAAACAGGTACTCATGGTAACAAGTGAAAATATTTCTCATGACATGGCAGTGTATATTCTAATGTCATAACTCTTTCCAGTTCTGGAAATTTCCAAATGTAAAAAGAGAATAATATAGTGCGCCAAAGGCCACGGCGCAAAAAATAATAGAAAGGATTACATATAAGTAACCGGTTAGAAGCGTATACGCCTTATATTAAGTAAGGTAATTTGAGGGAGCTAAAACTAACCGGGGGGGGTACTCATAGTGCCCCTTCCGAAAACCATTGGAAACTCGTAAATTTTTGTGAGTTTGATAAATACGCAGTAAAGAGTTACTGTGCTATCCATCATGTAGATGAAAAATTGAATCTTGGTGATATCACTAAGGTCAATGAAACAGAATTAGAAGATTTTAATATGATGACCTGGGGTTTCCCGTGTACTGATATATCTACAGCTGGAAAGCAGAAAGGGTTTATTGATGAGAACGGAAATAAAACCAGAAGCGGAATGTATTATGAGGGAATTCGCATTCTGCGTTATAAGAAACCGGCCCTGTCAATTATAGAAAATGTAAAAAATCTAGTAAGCAAAAAATTCAAATCGGAATTTGAAATGGTCTTATCTGATTTAGATAAGGCAGATTACAATTCTTACTACAAAGTTCTTAATGCTAAACATTATGGCATTCCTCAAAATCGTGAAAGAGTCTTCATCATTTCAATCCGTAAGGATCTGGATAATGGTCAGTTTAATTTCCCGGAACCGTTTGATAATGGAGTAAAGTTAAAAGATATTTTGGAAGATAGGGTAGATGAAAAATTTTATTTATCTGATGATAAAGTGCAAAAATTTTTGAATAACTTTAATCAGTCGGATTTACCAGTAACAACTAGGAATTCAGATATAAGTTCTACGATTAGATCCACCTATTATAAAAATGGAGAAAGAAACATTTACGAAAATATAGAAAATGGAAAAGGATACGAAGGAATCGTTGAATTAAATAAACCTGTTAGATTAGGGAATATTTATGGTAATCAATTTGGGCCAGGATATGCAGGAAATGTGTGGGATAAAAATGCGATTTGTCCAACCTTGATGACAATGCAAGGAGGAGGAAGACAGCCTCATATTATTGAAAATCCCCAAAATAGTTATTGTATAGATGCAAATTACTATAAGGGTACAACGCTAGACGAATACATTAAGAAACATCGCCGCCAGCTTATTTTTGAAAATAATTCGGTTAAAACTCCTCAGACTACGGGGATTGAAAAAGCAGATGGGTGTTATACAAATCAATCTTCGTCCTTTGTAAGAAAGCCATTAGTGGGTCTAAGCAGAACAATAAAAGCGAATACTCATGACGCGGGTGTATATGATGGAATTCGAATTCGGAAGCTTACACCTAAAGAAACTTGGCGGCTTATGGGATTTTCTGATCAAGATTTCGATGCAGCGCAAAATGCAGGAATTAGCCAAACACAGCTATATAAGCAGGCGGGGAATTCTATCGTAGTTGATGTCCTATATTACATATATGTAGAACTTTATAAAGCAATGCCGTATTTATTTGACGATTTGAAACTGAGTAGTTTCTTCTCGGGGATCGGCGCTTTTGAAACGGCGCTGGACAGGCTATATTTAGATATTAATTCGGGAAGTTTTGATAAATAAAAAGAGAATATAGTGATATGAATAACTCATTGAGTTTTCATATAAATCGGGCGAGTGCCGTAACGCTCGCCCTTACGCACATCACTTGTGACGGCGGCGGATGCGAATCGAAATCCGCACCCTGACTGTGAGTCTCCTCGCAGCCATGGCTATCACATCCTATCTATATGTCGTTACCCATCTGGGTTTAAGATAGATAGTCATGAAGTGCCCGTATCCGCCAAAGTCATACTTGTCAATTCATTGCGACACATGGCTTGCATGTCATCCTGAGAAATATTGTATTTGCTGTGAGCATTTTCTATTATTTCGCGGAAGAGAAAATTGGCAAGTGCTTTGGCCTGATACCCCGATTGTTTGGTGGCCAGGTTATATAATTGTAATTCAAATTCCATAGTAAACCGTAATAAAAAAGAGAATATAACAATAGAGGATCAATCGGGTGGTGATACAGCACTCACGCGCCCGCTTACCTTGATTTGTTTTCCTAAACCTTGATGCACTTTAACAACCTAAGTGAGTTATTACACACTCCTTGGATGATGGTTACTTACAAACCTACATTCTATCGTCAGAAGTCAAAGATATGTGTGCTGTCACATATTTCTGTAACAAGGCTCATCACTTGAGCGGTTCAAGGTTCCGCTTTGTAACCTTTGCCCTACGGCATCAGATTTAATTAGGACGGGGCAAAGATAAAAATGTTTCCAACAATAGAAATCATCCTTTCTTTGCCCAATTGGGCTCTTTCATTATAACAAAAATGATGATGTTTGACAATGATGGTGTTTAACTACTTAGGTTGTACGGTGCGAACTAAAAAGGAGGAAGTATTCATAAATATGACATGCATTATAGGTTACTTAGATAAGAAAAACAAAGTCTCATGGATCGGCGGAGACAGCCTGGGAAGTAACGGGTATGTGCAATCAACCGAGTCCCCTTCAAAAGTCTTTAGAAATAAGACGTTTAAAAATGTGTTGATTGGTGGGACGACCACATTCCGTCATTTGGATCTGCTCAAATATTCAGACTCATTATTTAGCGAATCTGATTGGTATAAGAAGATCGAAATTGACCACGAATTTATGGTTACGAAATTTATTCCTAATGTAATTAAGTTATTTAAAGACGGGATTATTAATAAAGAAGAAACCAATCGTGGTGGAAATTTTATCGTTGCCACTCCTTCTCGGCTTTTCGAGATACAGCAAGATTATTCGGTTTTAGAACCAGAAATAGGGATATGTGCTGTAGGATGTGGTGAAGAGGTCGCTATGGGGAGTTTGATAACGACTCAAGAAATGGATATGGAACCAAAAGATAAAATTCTTAAAGCGCTTGAAGCTGCAGAAAAATATTGTTGTGGAGTTAAAAGACCCTTCCGAATTCTATGCACTGATGGACGGGATGATATCATCATTCGTTGAATAGGAGAGGATTATGAGAATATTACTATTACTCCGTGGCTCTGCCGGATGCGGCAAGAGTACGTGGATTGAAGAAAATGGATTAAAACAATATACATTATCGGCAGATGATATAAGACTGGCGTATCGTGCGCCAGTTCTGCAGGTAGATGGAACGGCAGGAATATCGCAAAGCAGCGACAACGTTGTTTGGAAAACATTGTTCCAGATACTTGAGGATCGTATGCGGCGCGGTGATTTTACGGTAATAGATGCGACGAATTCCAAAACCTCTGAAATGAAGCGTTACAAAGATCTTTGCAGTATATATAAGTATCGTATTTATTGCGTTGACTTTACGGATATTCCAATCGAAGAGGTGAAGCGGCGAAATGCTGAGAGAGAAGAGTTCAAACGTGTTCCGGAAGAAGTGATTGATAAAATGTATTCACGGTTCGCAACACAAGGAATCCCTTCCGGAATCAAAGTTATTAAACCTGACCAGTTAGATGATATTTGGATGAAATGCATTGATCTATCTGGTTATAAGAAGATCCATCACATAGGCGATATTCATGGGTGCAATACTGTTCTCCAGGAATATTTGAATGCCGATGGTGGCCTTCACGATGATGAGTTCTATATTTTCCTGGGCGACTATATTGACCGCGGAATAGAAAATGCGGAGGTCATCCAGTTCTTGCTTTCCATTAAGGATAATCCTAATGTGCTACTGCTAGAAGGAAATCATGAAAAATGGTTGGCGTATTGGAGCCGGAGTGAAGCAGGAATGTCTCGTGAATTTGAACGGGTAACAAAACCACAGTTGGATGCTGCCGGTATTAGCCGCAAAGAAGTACGAAAATTATATCATAGACTGGCGCAGTGTGCTTATTACAAATACGATGATGATATTTTTCTTGTAACACACGGAGGGTTGAGCACAATCCCGGATAACATCAGCTTGGTTTCTACGGAGCAGATGATCAAAGGAGTTGGAAGCTACCGTGATGCCAAAGAGGTTGATGATGCGTTTGAGACGACTATGCCTGGGAATGCATTTCAGATTCACGGACACAGAAACGTCCAGCAATTGCCGCCGAGGGTAAATGAGCATACATATAACCTGGAGGGCCAGGTTGAATTCGGAGGATACTTGCGGTGTGTTGAGGTGTCTCATTATGAGATTTGCACAACAGAAGTACAGAATCATGTGTTCCGAAAACCGGAAAAGAAGGTTGTACCCGAGCCTGGGTCTGTGGCAGAAACTATTGAAAAGATGCGTGAGAATGCTTATGTAAATGAAAAACAGTTTGGGCCGATCTCTTCTTTCAATTTTTCGAGGGAAGCATTTGAAAAGCGAATTTGGGATGAACAGACTGTGAAAGCGCGGGGACTGTATATTGATACCGAAAAGAATAAGGTTGTTGCCAGATCCTATGATAAATTCTTTGCTATCAATGAGCGGCCAGAAACCAAACTCGACGTACTACAGAGGATGCTTAATTTCCCGGTAACAGCATATGTAAAAGAGAACGGATTCCTAGGAATTGTGAGCTATAACGAATACTCCGATGATCTTTTTATCACAACAAAATCGAATCCGGAAGGCGATTATGCGGGCTGGTTTAAGGACATGCTACAGAATAAACTCGGCCAGGACAATTTGAATCTGCTCAAGGAATATGTAAGAGATAACAACGTTTCCTTTGTATTTGAGTGTGTGGACATGCTTCATGATCCTCATATTATTGAATATGCCGAGAACGAAATCTATCTGCTGGATATTGTTTATAACGATTTGAAGTATCAGAAATATTCTTACGACGACATGTGCCATATCGCGCAGCAATTCGAATTTACCCCAAAAGAAAAAGCATATGAAATTGGAAGCTGGCCGGAATTCTATGATTGGTATTGTGAAGTCATGGATAAGGATTACGAATATCATGGACGCGAAATAGAGGGGTTTGTGATAGAGGATAGCGCGGGGAAAATGCTCAAGTTGAAGCTCGCCTATTATAACTTCTGGAAATTTATGCGTGGCGTTGCCAAGGAGACACTAAGAAAGGGATATATCAATCCCCGGAAAACCTCTTCTTTGGTTACTCCATTGGCGAATGATTTCTATGCATGGCTGAAAACACTTTACAAGAAAGAGAATATTCCGTCCGATATTTGCTCTCTTCGGAGAATGTATTATCAAACGAAACTGGTGGATGATAATTAATGAATATTATATGTGAGTATGCTGAAGTTCATCATGATTCTTGCGGATATTATCTTGAGTACAGGGGATCAGTAGAAAGGGGAATATTGGATGATTAACAAGTACAAAACAAGACCATGCGAGATTGAAGCTGTTCAATGGGATGGCACTAATGTCCTGGAAATTGAGCAATTTGCGGGACAAGCAGTTCAGTGGTGTCATGATTGCGTTATGAGGTATGGGGATCAAAATCCATACGCAGGATATATGTTATACATTCGCACTCTTGAAGGTGTGATGAGGGCAGATGTCGGGGATTATATCATTCGTGGATTAAAAGGAGAATATTATCCGTGTAAACCTGACGTATTTAATAAGAAGTACGAGATTGTCAAATAGTTGGTATTTCTGGCAGCCACCACTACACAATTATCTATTTGGATAATGACGTAGATGTGATCTGACGTGTTCCCAGCGACCACACCGGAAACGCCAGTATGCACGAACGTACACCATGGCATTACAGCTCATTTTACATTGTTAAAGTACGTTGGTGGCTGCTATTGAAATATATTATAGGGAGGGGATTTTAAGGTGTCAAGGTTCTCAGGAAAATGTGACTTTTGTGATTATCTGTTTATGAGCGCAGAAAACGAGGAAGATGCATTTGAAAAATTCCGGGAGACAAAGCTATACATAATGAAGCCGTCTAAAGAGTGCGTTCCCGTGAAACAAGTTGAGGATTTTAATAAAAACTGGACTCCAATACACTATGAGAGTTTGGCGGATTTAGTCATATATTATCCACACATAGTTGTTTTTTCCTGGTGCGATAATCAGGACAGCGACAAATCTACCGTTGTGCTTTCCAATGAGTCGTGGGTGGATATAGAAGAAGCTCGATACGGACATTGGAATATCCACGATTATTACAGAGAACAGTTAAGGAAGGAGATGGATCGTTATTCAGTGCAAAGATTCTAGTGCAAGTAGAGAATATGATAAGCATCTATTGGAGCGAGGATATACGGAATACTCTTCGGGAAGATTTGATACATCATATACGCTTTCAAATTTTCAAAAACGTTTTGATGATGAAAGTGGCAAGAAATATTTTATAGATGTACATAAGTGTTCCAATGACTTTATGTCTGATTATGATAAACAACAGGATTGGTATTACCAATATTCTTACGAATATTCATGCCAGTTGTATAAGAAAGGATCTCATGCTTCGTTAAATATGCTTTTCTTCAGTGATTGGAATCTGGAGGATGTAGAAAATTTTGTGGAGAGTTTATTCGCGACGGGACAACTAGATTATTATGAGAGGCAGGAAGATTAATTGCAAAATTTTGAGTGTTTTCTAAATGAATGTGGCAAAAACAGGATCTTTCGTATGTGGGAGCTGCGGCGTGTGGGCGATTGGACTCCGCTTGAAATGGAAGAAAAATACATAGATCAATCGCAATATAAGGAAGAAAAATGCAACTTCATCCAAATTAAAGAAGCATACGAATTGCCGGATGGCGATGTCCTTTTGGGCGTATCAATTCTTTATGACTGGGAGGATGCCTGGAAGAAAGATGCTCCTATCGAATATAAGAAGCTAAGTCAAATAGAAATTAGTTGGTATCCAGAAGATCAGGATGTAGAAACGTGGGCATAACGCATGAAGAAACGGGCGATGAAGAAATGGATTCCCTATGGCTCCTATTGTCACGGCTGTAAATGGTGGCACTACATCAAAACGATAAGAATACATCGTGATTGTGGCTGCGAATTTGCCGGAGACTGTAAAAAAGAATGCTGGAGCACACAGGAGACGGAATGCCGCCATATCGTATGTAAGTGTGATTATGATAATTTCATAGATTGCGAAGAAGAAACGTTGTTGTGGGACAAATGTAAAATTTGTGGTGTTCATGATCTGGATTAATGAATAGGAAGGGATGGAATATGGTAGATAAAAGGTCATGGAAAGAGTTTAGAAATTCGGGAATGCTTTGGTGGACTAACATGATTTTACATACATTTGGATGGGCCATTACTTTAGAATTAGATGATGATGGTGAAGTAATCCGGGCATTTCCAGCTCGGGTTAAATATAGGGGGTTTAACGAAAAATCAAATACTGTAGGTTATCAAAGAGTAAGCCAGTATATGAAGGATAATGCAGAGGATCTTGTAAAAGAGGCGAATGATGATGAATAATAATACGGTGATCTCTAATTCTGAGGTGCAAATAAATTCGCATGGGAGAATTTATGTGAATGGAAAAGAGATTCCATGTCCATTCGAGAATCCCAATAATATAACTGTCATAAATGATAGGGTTTTTGTCAGTGGATTTGAGTGGAAGAATGGAGAATGGAAGAGGACGATACGAGCGATGTGGCACAAATGGATTTAGGAGGAGAAAAAAATGAAGAGACAGGTTAGGCGTGGAGTTTTCGAGACAAATAGTAGTTCAACACATTCGCTGACAATTTGTACGGAAGAACAGTTTGAAGCATGGAAACGAGGAGAGGTGTTATTTGTTGAATGGGAAAGTGAAGGAAAAAAATTTGTATCTGCATCTGTATTAACAGATAAGGATAAGGAAGAAGCTGCATCTAATTATGATCTGAACAAAGACGAGTTTCAAAAAAATTTTGAAGATTTAAGCGAATCTGCAAAAAACAAGATCTATAAAAAATATGCAAAAGAAAATAATTTAGTAAATGAGGACGCAGAAACATACGACCAATATATGGAAGATGAATATTTAGAAAGCTACAAAAGACATTATACTACAGAGCACGGAGATAAAATCGTAATTTTTGGCCAGTATGGTTATCGGTGATCACGGAGGAAGGTCATGGAAGTAATCGGAAGCTATAAAAACGGCAATGTATTTACTACGCTATTCAGCGATGGAACTAAGATTCGGCACACAGAAGACGATGAGTTTTGCCCGGAATTTGCTGAGAATATGGATATTAAGATTTGTGACCGATGTGATATGGGCTGTGATTGGTGTCACGAGGGTAGCGCACCGAATGGTAAGTTGGGCGATATCCTAAATGAAAAATTCATTGATACTCTTCATCCGTATCAGGAAGCGGCGATTGGCGGTGGAAACGTCCTAGAGCATCCGGACCTTATTCCTTTCCTTCAAAAACTGAAGGATCGAAAGGTGGTTGTTAACATTACACTAAACCAAAGACATTTTGAAAATAATATCGGGCTTGTAGATGAGCTCGTGAAAAAGAAATTAATCTGGGGACTTGGCGTATCTCTGGTTGAACCAACTGAACAATTTATCGCACTCGTAAAACAGTATTCAAATGCAGTAATTCATGCTATCAACGGTATCTTTAGCCCGAAGGATGCTATGGCTCTAGGAGATCATGATTTGAAACTGCTCATTCTCGGATATAAGGATTTGCGGCGTGGATCAGAGTGGCTTGAGAAGGATCATGATTACATTGAGATGAATCAGGGATGGTTAAGCAAGAATATAAAATACATCATAGATAAGTTCAAAGTGGTGAGCTTTGACAATCTGGCGATTGAACAACTAGGGATTAAAGAGCAGTGGCGCAATTTATCCGATAGGCCATGGGAAGAATTTTATGCCGGGGACGATGGAAGCAACACTTATTTCATTGATATGGTTGAGAGGAAATTCGCCCGGAGTTCTACGGCTCCAATGCATGAACGGTATGATCTCCTTGATAATGTGGATGATATGTTTGCAGTAATTAAGAAAGGAAAGAAATATGAAAGTAATTACAAAACAGCAGTTTAAAACGTTAATGGATGATTACCCAAATGGAGGTATTATATTTGCAGATTATGAGCCAAATGTTTTTGCCAGTGAATTGATGGTTACTGATGGATGTTTTGGCGCAACATGCATAGTCCCAACTAATGGTGAAGTATTTAGTTTCGACTGGAATATAGATGAATATAAAGATAGTGACCAGTTTGCTGTTTTTGATAATGCTGATATTCTGCAAATGATCCAGACACTAACTCATGATCTAAAAATTCAGTTGCATCCTTGGTGGGAAGAATGAAAGAAGAAACAGAACGATTGTTGGTCGTACATTTGTTTTTGACCTCATAGTTTAGCATTATGCTGCTCTGCTTGCATGTCTCTGGA
>ERZ1643246.3252-NODE-3252-length-14264-cov-10.271729_pt1 | contig 14264 bp, 9 predicted proteins | sample MGYA00579265_ERZ1643246 | MGnify/ENA primary metagenome ERZ1643246 (study PRJEB29033, sample SAMEA4952261) | chicken gut metagenome | biome: Broiler Chicken; feature: Gastrointestinal Tract; material: Caecum | place: Ireland | collected 2018 | study: Broiler... | reverse complement strand
AATAAAAAATGCCGCCCTCTTTCGAGAACGGCATCCCTATTTCATGCGGCTCTCGATACTGCGACATATCATAATTTCTCAAAAAGGGAAATTGAGAGCCCACACTACAAGGCGTAGTATGTCCCTTTGTGATGCAAATATTATGATATGTCGCAGTTTCATCATACCGCAAATATTATTTCGTGTCAATCATAGAAACATGTCAATTAAGTTATTTATCTTATCGGTAAAGTCAATGTGCTTTTTATCGAAAAATACATAGATTTCGGGCGCAAATGCTCGTTTGCAATAAAGGATGTGCCCTACCTATATGGCGTTAGCAGACGTTTGCAAATGTCTGCAAATAGGGCAGAATTAGGGCGTTTTAGGCAGTTTTAGAGAGTAGACGGTTAAGGAGTAACCATACCTATAAAACCGCCTTATTTTTTGCCCAAAAAAGTCTGCAATTCGTATGCAGTTGTACCTTGACTTCTTCCTTGACGTCGCGAGGAAAGTTTCAAATATGCCATATTTAGTGATAATATAAAGAAAAAACCACCGTATTTGGTGGTTTTTTTGGAGCTGATAGCGGGATTTGAACCCGCGACCTCGTCCTTACCAAGGACGTGCTCTACCTACTGAGCCATATCAGCATATTCAATTTTTTTGATTTCACCCTGACTTCAGAGACTCCGCTCACGCCGCTTGTGATTCCTTATCACAGATACAACCAAGCATTACCGAACAACTTTAATCAAGAATCACTGTGTCATTCACAGCACTTACACAGTATAATAAAAAACAGGGGATTCGTCAAGCGATTTTCCCCGATTCCTTGAAATCGGTGTGAGAAATTTTATTTTTTACGCCGTTCGCCCCTGCCCGTTCCGTCAATAAAAATCGGGCAGGGGCATATACTGTTTTCGTGAAACGTATTCTCTTTACAGGCGGCGGGAGCGCAGGACACGTCGTTCCCAATCTTGCCCTTATGCAGGAACTCAAAGACAGGTATTCCATCGCGTATATGGGAACAGACGGCATTGAACGCAGACTTGTCGCATCCTTTGGATGCCCCTATTTTCTTGTCAATTGCCCCAAATTTGTCCGTTCGTTTACGCCGAAAAATTTTACAATCCCGCTCCGACTTATCGCTGCAGAACGATCTGCTCTGAATATTTTGAAAAAACAGCCGCCCGATATGGTGTTCTCCAAGGGCGGCTATGCAAGTTTTCCTGCGATATGGGCGGCGCACCGTCTCAAAATCCCTGTTCTGACGCACGAAAGCGACCTTTCTCCAGGACTGTGCACGAAGCTGGTTGCCAGAAAATGCCAATATGTGTTGACTTCCTTCCCTGAAACCGCAAAAAAATTCCGAAACGGAAAATGCGTCGGTTCCCCCATCCGTAGCGCATTATTTTCGGGAAACCGCACCGCTGCGCTCAAAAAATATGCTTTCGACGGAAACAAACCCGTTTTGCTGATCCTCGGCGGAGGAAGCGGCAGCCGAGCGATCAATGAGGCAGTCCGAACCAACCTGCCTGCCCTTTTAAAGCGTTTCGACATTCTCCATCTCTGCGGAAAAAGTAATCTGATACAGACCACCGCACAAGGATATGTCCAGCGTGAATATGAAAACGATATGGCCAGCGCATACGCATGCGCCGACATCGTCATCTCTCGGGCGGGAAGCAATACCGTATTTGAGTTGCTTGCGCTCGGAAAGCCTGCGCTGCTCATTCCGCTGGAACACGCTTCTCGCGGCGATCAGCTTTTAAACGCCAACTATTTTGCGGAAAAAGAATTATGTTGCGTCTTGCACGAGCATGAGCTTTCCGAACTTCCCTCTGCCCTCTTATGCCTGTACGGAAATGCAAAGGTGCGTACCGCCTTGGCTACAAATACAATAAAGAGCGGAACAAGTTCCATCGTTGCCCTTATCGACGAACTCATGAACTGACTCTGCCACCGAAGATGTCTCCCTGCAGATAAATTTGCGGAACATCCCCGACAAGAATACTTTCTGCTATGAGCACCTCGGAAGTTGTTGAAAAATTTGTCTTGCGCCCGGGAAGGACAACCGAAATCTCTGCCGTGACCTCCAGATAGACTGCATGGCGCGTCTGATTGATGCCCGCACTCGAAAATTCGGACGTAAAATGGCAGGTCACAACCGCAACGGGAATGAGCTGTATTTTGACGGCAGGTCCAAAACCCGCTATTGCTTCAATTCCCGTAAAAGCACCGAGCGGTATCTCGATTCCATCCTCCGCCATCGTCTGCAATTTTTTCTGCGAGAGATATGCCGTATCGCGCGCAATCCGATTGATCTCATAGGAATTGGCTGAAATGGCACGGATGTCCCCCGCACTGTTGCGTTCAACATTGATGAGTTCGTCATATTGAAGACTCCCCGAGAGAGTCTCAGTTACAGCTTCATTGACGGCCGCCGTCGTACGGGCGCGCATCGTTTCCTCGGTCGCCGCGAGCATGACGCTCGTCACACTGCTGTAAACCAGGATAATAAGTCCTGCAATCAATAAAAGTGCAACAATGAGCACAGCGCGGCGGACAATTTTGTTTTTACGGGACCGATACTTCACATACCATTGTATGCCTTTCATTGCATCCTCATGACGTCATATTCTGAATAGCCCTACAGAAAAAACTGTCTGAACGTTTAAAAACGCATTATTGACTATCAACGGGCACGGGATTTAATCAAGTTCAAAAGAAATAAGAACGAAAAAAAGCGGAGCTGTCGGCTCCGCTTTTTCTTCATTGGGTATTCCTTTGTTTAGTCGTTCGACTCGTAGTAGCAGCCGGAACGCTGTGTGGGAGGCATCGTCTCGCCTTCGCCCACGTAAATGGTGTTGATCACGTTGCCCTGAGCATCCACAACATTGTAGGAGCCCGTCTTGGGGCAGGTATCACCGCAGTTAAGTCTCATAATTCACCTCCGATACTACTATGTTGCGCAGGCGGAAGAAAATTATGCAAATTCTAAATTAAAAAATGCCGAGAGCGTTCAGCCAGAAGCAGGTTAGGGAAAGGCAGAGAAGATAGACGCTGAACCACATATAATTGGCCTTTCTGATCGCCTTGAGCATGAGCTTGATCGCAAGGAACCCGAATACCGCAGAGAGCACCACACCGACGGCAATGCCGACAAACCCGTTTGCACCGATGTCAGCAACGACGGAAGGCTCTTTAATGATGTCATACGTTTCAACGAGGAAGCTGCCCAAGATAACGGGAATACTCATGATGAAGGAGAATCTTGCAACCTCCTCCCTCTTTGCGCCTGCAAGCGTTCCCGCGACAATGGTGGAACCGCTGCGTGAGATTCCGGGGAAAAGCGCGACAGCCTGCATGACACCCATCGATACAGATGTCCCCCAGCCAAGTGCATGCGGTTTTTTCTGCCGCTTTGCAACAAGTTCGCATACAAGAAGCAACAATGCCGTCACTGCAAAGCATACGGCAAGATTGAGAAGCGCAGTTTCACCGGAGAAGAATGCCTCTATCTTGTCGCTAAACAGCATTCCGACAACACCTGCAGGAATGGTTGCCACAATAAGCATGAGAAGCGTCTTAAAAGGTTTTTTGAACAGGGCAAGAATATCGCGCCAAAACACGATGACCACCGCCACCAATGTCCCGAGATGCATCAGGATATTGATAAACATCGTCATACCTTCGCCAAAATTCAAGCCGAGGATCTGTAAAAGCGTCAAATGTCCGCTGGAAGAAACGGGCAGGAACTCAGTGAGTCCCTGCACGATTCCGAGGACGCCAGATTTCCAAATGGCTTCCCAAAGTCCCATGATCTACTCCTTAAGAGGTAGTCGTGTCAAGATTCAAAAGATCAGCATAGCGGTCTTCATACACAACCGAGCAATCAAGATAGGTATCGATCGCATAGGTCTGCATATTGCTTGCGTACTCGCTCACAAGGTCAGCAACAAGCGCCTCGTAGAAGAGATAGGAGAACGTCCCCTCTGTTTCGATCTCGCTCCAATCAAAGTTGTAGGGATCGACTACGCCGCCCTCTCCATCAGAGACAAAGGAGAACGTGCAGTAGATGATATGCCAACCGTAGTCCGTGGGAACAACCACGTAGTTGCCTGCACCGAGACGGCAGACAAGCTGTGCCGCATACTCGAATTCTGCCATATAGCTCGTCTTGCCCGTCGTGACAGAATATCCGAGATAGCTGTTCAGTCCCGCCGTATCCGTATTGTATGCGAATGAAAGCTCGTTCATGACGGAATAGGCAACATTTTCAGGCGAGCCTTCCAGGAACATATCGTTGGCGTTGAAGCCTCCGTTCGCGGAGAAATCAACCTTGCCTGCATAGTAGACAAACTTGCTGTAATCAACCGTCCCGTCCGCCTTATAGTAATCAGATACGCTGCGGCTATAGTATGCATTCTTGTCCGAAGTCGTTGTGATGACATCGTCAGAGCTGATCGCACTTACATAGCCCTTCGAATCGGACACAGTGTAAGCGTTCCCTTCCGTAACGGCGGAAGCGGACTGCGTGAGATACCCTTCCATCTCCTTGATGAAGTCGTCAACCGTGATGCGGTTGGGTGTAAGAACATACTTATCATCGTCATTCTTGCGCACGCTTCCGTTGTAAGTGTATCTGCCGTAGTAGTTGGGGATGCTCTGATACTGCGTATTCTCTACAAGGCTGTCCTCAAAGAACAGATATTCACGGGAAGCATTGCCGCCGTTATAGACGTTATCAACTTCGGAATCTGCCGTCACGCGGAAGGAATAATCCTCCGAACCCGTGAACCACGTCCCGCGCTGGTCTGTCGCTTTGACTGCGGAGAGCAGATCGGAACGGAAATTGAACTTGTTACCCTTCGTGTCGCCGTAGTCAGCAGGAGCAGAGCTGAGATCCTGGGTCTGCTTGGTGCTGAAAGGAAGCAGGATGTTGATGACAAATCCGTAATTTGCCTCAGGCGCAGTCAGCACAAAGGAAGTGTCCGAAACGCCGTCAAGCGCGGAAGTGAAGGAGGAAAGATCGACATCAAATGCCTGTTCCTGTCTCGAATAAGTGGTGTTATATACCTGCTCGGCGACCTCTTCCGTGACAGTCGACTTGATGGAGGTCTCAAACTTGTCCGTCATCTTTTCAATGAGCGCCGCCTCATAGGAGTTCTGAAGCTCGATCTTGAAATAGGAGAGACTCTCAATATTGCTCGTATCCTCACCCGAAGAAATGAGCTCGTTGGAGCGAAGGCTCGCAAGGAAGGAACCATACGCATTGCGGCGCGTTGTGGGCGTGGAGCCGTCCTGCGCCTCATACCCGATGCATTCCGCCAACGAATTGGAACCCGTATAGATGCGGTAAGCCTCGTTGTAGTAGTCCTCGTCCTCAGTATTGGCACCCGTGGGTGTCGTGCGCGCCGTCTCGGAGTTGTCCGACGCATCATCCTCTGTTTTGATGTAAGTGGTCTCCTGCGAATCGAGCGAGTTGTTGAACAACACACGCGTATCGTAGAGCGCCTTAGCCTGCTCTTCCTCCGTGAGGAAATATGCGAGCGCGGCGAGCGACTCTTCGCCCTCCGCAGCGCCATCCACCGCAGCGCGGTATCCCTCCGCCGTGAAGTTCTCCGTCTCATCATCGAGCAGATAGAGCATCGCATACTGGATGTAGATCTGACGATTGACAAGCGTTTCGCTGATCATCTGGAACGTATCATGATACGTCCAGCCGTAGCTCTGCATCAGGGAATATCCCGTAGACACAAAATATGCGACCATGTCGCGCTTCGTGATCTCCGCAGTCTCAATGACGTCCGCATAACCCGCGTACTGGCTGTCTGCGAAATTCTCGCTGTTTGTGATGTTGACCTCTGCGATGACCTGCGCGTAATCCTTGTTGACGTTGGTCGTGACAAGCCCGCAGCCTGCGAGAGCGCTTGCACTCAAGGCCGTGGCAAGGACCGCTGCCGCAACTTTTGTCGTTTTCTTCATCTTTTACTCCGAAACAATTTCACGGGAAAATCCCGTTCTTCTCGACTATACCTGTCTATTATACCGTATTTATCTGAATTTCGCAATGATTTCGCAGTGAAAATCATGCAAAACTTCGCGCAAACTTCAAAAATTTTGTCATGAGGATCATCGTCTTTCCGCCGTCAGCCTGCGGACGGAAGGTGACGACGGGCGCGCTGGTCATATCCATCCCGACGACTTCCCCGTATTTTTGCATGGCGGCGCCAAGCCCCTTGTCGCCAAGGGCGGAAAGCGAGGAAAATTCCAGCGCGCCGCCCTTGCGGTTTACGCTGATCTTCCTGACCCCGAAAGGCGCCGCATAGCTCTTGAGTACCGCAATGACGAGCAGATTGAGCGTCTCGGGCGGAAGCGGGCCGTACGTCTCCTCCATCGAACGGCAGACGCGCTTGTAGTCGTCCAGCGTGCGGATGTCGGCGATCTGCTTGTAACAGTCCATGCGCCCTGCACCCGACTCGACATACTGCTCGGGGATAAACGCCGTCGCTTTGATGTCCAGCTCCACGCTGTCCTGCTTTTCGCCCGTGAGCTCCTCTTTGAGGATCTTAGCGTACAGCTCATAGCCGACTTTATCCATATGTCCGTGCTGTTCGGCACCGAGGACGTTCCCCGCACCGCGGATCTCGAGATCGCGCATGGCGATCTTGAATCCCGAGCCGAGTTCCGTAAACTGCATGATGGCTTTGAGTCGCTCTGCTGCCGCCGAAGTCATGACGCGCTCGGGTTTGTAGGTAAAGTAGGCGTGTGCCAGGCGGCTGCCTCTTCCCACTCTGCCGCGAAGCTGGTAGAGCTGGGAAATGCCAAGCCTGTCGGCATCGATGACCACGAGCGTATTCGCATTGGGCAGGTCGATTCCGTTCTCGATGATGGTCGTCGTGACGAGCACATCGTACTGCCCGCGATAAAACCCAAAGACGTTCTTTTCCAGCGTTGCTCTGTCCATTCTGCCGTGCGCCACGCAGATGCGCGCCTCGGGCACGAACTCGGAAAGTCTCTTTGCATACTGATAGATGCTCTCCACATGGTTGTAGAGCAAGAACACCTGACCCCCACGGGCGATCTCGCGCAAAACTGCGTCCCGCACGAGCGTCTCGGTCTCCTCGGCGACATACGTCTGGACGGGCAGTCTTGCGTGCGGCGGCGTCTGAATGGTCGAAATATCGCGGATCCCCGAAAGCGAGAGATGGAGCGTTCTCGGTATGGGCGTCGCCGTCATGGTGAGACAGTCCACGTCCCGCTTGTAGTTTTTGATCTTCTCTTTGTGCTCGACGCCGAACCGCTGTTCTTCGTCAAGAATAAGCAGTCCGAGGTCGCGGAATTTTACATCGGAAGAGAGCAGGCGATGAGTCCCGATGACAAGATCGATCGTCCCCTTTTCCACACCTGCAAGAATCTCCGCCGTCTCTTTGTCCGAACGAAAACGGTTGAGACAGGCAATGCGCACGCCGAAATCCTTCATGCGCGCGGTTGCCGTCGTAAAATGCTGTTCGGAGAGCACGGTGGACGGGCACATCAGCACCGCCTGTCTGCCCGCGAGCACGCATAGGTATGCCGCGCGCAGAGCAACTTCCGTCTTGCCGAACCCCACGTCTCCGCACAGAAGGCGGTCCATGACTTTGTCTGAACGCATATCGGACAGGATCTCCTCGGTGGACGCCGCCTGATCGGGCGTGTCCTCATATGGAAACGCAGCAATGAATTCGTCCATCTCCTCCTGATAATCGGGGAAGACATAGCCGCGCTTTTCCTGACGCTCGGCATAGAGCGCCTTCAGATCAAAGGCAAGTTTTTTCAGAGACGCCCGCACCCGCGCCTTGACGCGTTCAAATTCGCCCCCGCCGATCTTGGAAAGCACAGGATCGTCCCCGCCCATGTACTTGGACAGGACGTCCATCGACTCAACGGGAACGTGCAGCATATCGCCGCCCTTATAGACAAGAGAGACATACTCCTTTGTCCCGTCCGTGGTTTCAATACGCTCCACGCCCGTCACTTTGCCGACGCCGTACGTCTCGTGTACGGCATAGTCGCCGATCTCGGGCGCAAAAAAGAGATCGCCGCGCTTGCGCTTTATACGCCGCGCTCCCGCCGCCTTCGGAAACAGATCGGCTGACCCTATGACGGCAAGTTTATTCTCATGCAGAATAAATCCCTTCTCGAGCGGCTCGTCAAGAACGGCGATATCCGAAAAATCGGAGAGCCGCGCGGGAAGCGGGCGCACGGGAAGATACTCTTCCGAGAGCGCGTCACGCATCTTCTGAGCACGCTCGGGCGTGCCGCACCAGAGCATGACGCGGTATCCCGTACGCTTCCACGCCTTCAGATCGGTCATAAGATCGGGAAGCGAGCCCAGATACCGTCTCACGGGCGTCGAAGTGAAGTTGAAGAGTCTGAGCGGCTGAAAGAAATAGGTATTGCCCGCAAACGTCTGCAGGGCAACCGTACGGAAATCGGAAAAGGACTGCATCCGTTCGGCGCTCGCATATTGCGCCGCCGAAAAGCTCATGACCTCTCCGCCCTTCTGAAGCTCGGAAAAACGCGCAAAGTGCTCCTTGTACATCCCCTCGAGTTTGTCATGGATGAGCTTGCATTCATCGAATACGAGCAGCGTATCCCGCGAAAGCGAGGAAAATAAATCGGAAGTATTCTTCAGAAGCGGCAGGATAAAGTCGGTGACGTTCCCCGCCTCAATGTCCTCCGTGATCGCCTGCATCCGCGAATATGCCTCGGACGTCTTCGCCTTTTTGCACTCTGAATGCAGGCGAGAGAGAACCTGTTCCCGCTCTCCCTCCGAAAAGACGACGTCCGTCGCCGCGCAAATCCCGATATGAGAAAGCTTTTCATAGCGCTCGCCCGTCACTTCGTCGTAGGGCTTGATGCTCTCCACTTCGTCGCCGAAAAAGTCGATGCGAACGGGATGTTCTGCGTTGACGGGGAAAATATCCAGCACGTCGCCGCGGACGGCAAAAGTCCCCCTGCTCTCAGGGGAATACTCCCGCACATAGCCGGCATTCACGAGGTCGTCCACGAGCGCGCGCATCTCACACTCCTTCCCCGTTTCGAGCACAAACACGGGAAGCTTAACTGGAATGAGCTGTGCCGCCGCCTCAATATCCGCAACGAGTACCTCTGCCCCCGACTGCCAGGCCGTAAGTGCGGCAAGACGTTTATAGAGCGACTCCTTAGAGCCCGCTTTGCGATAGGTCAGCACTTCGTCCTTGGCGGCAAGCAATGCGACAGTCTTGCCCGACAACGTACGGATAGCATCCGCCGCCCGCTGCGCCGTGAGTGCATCCGCCGTCAAATAGACAATGCGCCCCGCAAACAGCGAGGCTATCAGATATTTCTGTGCGTCCGAAACGCCCGACACCGCCGTCGGGATTCCGTTCCCGACAGCCGCTCCTAACAGCGGATAATCGCCGTTCAGCGTCTCAAACGAGAAAAATCCGCGCATGCTCATCCGTTATACCTGCCCATCACGAGATCGATCCGCTCTCCGCGGGCAAGCGCAACCGCCGCTTCCGCCGCCTTGCGGCATGCCGAGGCAAACAGATCGTAGTCCTCTTTTTTTACGTCCGCCAAAACATAGTTGATGATGGGAATATTGACCGCCTCATCACGGATGCCGATGCGGATGCGCGCAAAATCCGTTATCCCCGTCTCGGCGATCACCGAGCGCATGCCGTTGTGCGTCCCCGCACTCCCCGACGGGCGAATGCGGACATGCCCCTTGGGAAGATCGTAGTCGTCATAGATGACGACAAGTTCCTGCGCAGATACCTTATAACGCGCCATGAGCTGTTTGACTGCCCTGCCCGATGCGTTCATATACGTGAGCGGACGCGCGATGATCACCTTCTCGCCGCCTATGAAACACTCCGCAATGCTCGCTTCGCATTCCTTCTTCTTGAATTTGACACCCAAAAGCTCCGCAGCATCCGCCGCGGCAAGAAACCCCATATTATGAAAGGTCTTTGCGTATTTTTCTTCGGGATTTCCCAGTCCGACTATCAGATACATTCTTACTCCCTTCCCTTGTTCCTGCGCACTCTCTGTTTTTTGTATTCAGCAATTCCGCACGATTTTCTTCTGCGCATCGGATGTTTTGCGCAGTTTGTGCGTCTTTTGAAAAAGACCGCCGCGCACACCGTGCGCGGCGGAAAAAGTTCAGTCGTAGATCTTGCTCATCGGCTTGTCGAGGTAGACATTCTCGATTGCCGCGGCAAAGATGTCCGCCGTCGTGAGGATCTTCATCTTAGGCAGTCGTTTTTCCTCAGGCAGATAGATGGTATCGAGCACGACGAGCTCCTCAATGGGAGATTTCTCAATCCGCTCGATCGCGGGGCCCGAGAGCACCGCGTGCGTGCAGCAGGCGTAAATGTTCGTCGCGCCTGCATCGACAAGCGCCTGCGCGCCCTGCACAATGGTTCCGCCCGTATCGATCATATCGTCCACAAGAAGGCACTTCTTGCCCTCTACGTTACCGATGATGTTCATAACTTCCATCACGTTCGCACGGGGACGGCGCTTATCGATGATCGCCATCGGGCAGCCAAGCCGCTCCGCAACTTTACGTGCACGGTTCACACTTCCGACATCGGGCGAGACAACAATGAAGTTTTCATCCATATGCTCTGCAAAATAGTTGTAGAGCGTGGGTCCGCCGAGAAGGTTATCCACGGGAATATTGAAAAATCCCTGAATCTGCGCGGCGTGAAGGTCCATCGTAAGCACGCGGTCCGCTCCCGCCGAAGTCAACAGATCCGCAACGAGCTTTGCCGTGATCGGATCACGCGAACGCGCCTTTCTGTCCTGACGTGCATACCCGAAATAGGGCATAACTGCCGTGATACGCCCCGCCGAAGCACGCTTTGCCGCGTCGATCATGATGAGCAGTTCCATAAGATTGTCGTTGACAGGGGTCGAAGTGGACTGAATAATAAAGAGGTCGCGTCCGCGCACCGTCTCCGCGATGTGCACGCTCGTCTCTCCGTCCGAGAACTTGCCCACTTCGATCGCGCCCAAAGCCGTGTTCAGCTTGGCTGCGATCGCCTCAGCGAGGGGTCTGTTGGAATTCCCTGCAAACAGCTTGATTTCGTTACCGTGTGTGATCATGCCTTCTCCTGTTGTATCTTTTTACGCGGACTTGACCGCGCATTATTTTACCGCAGCACGCTTCGCGGCGCTGTCCATCCCCCCGTTCCTCACGCCGCAAATCACAAAAGACATTATACACCAATCCTTGCGCTTCGTCAATCATTCTCAGGGGATTCCGCCCGCGAAAAAAATTTTTTCACCCGTTTCTCCTCATTCCCCTCTTTTTCCCTCCTCCCTCATCAGCGCCAGGCATTTGTCATGATCTGAGGCGACCTTTTTATGTCGCAATTAAAACATCATCCCCTCCGTTTTATCCCGCTCCCCGTCTATTTTCCGCGTTGCTGCGCATTAGTACAAGAGAATGGCCATCTTGCCGAAAAAAACGCAAAAATGCCAAGCCCCGCGCACGCTGATGCGTGCGCGGGGCTCCCCCCCATATAGTTTGCATAAAGATTTATGCTTTATGCCTTGGCAAAGATTCAGCGCGTGCGCACACGGATTGCCGTGACGCTCAACGCCTTTACTTCATACCCAAAAGAATTGCCGTTCGTAAATGCGCCGATCGTATAGCTATCGCGCGCCGAAACATTCTTCCTGTCGAGTTCGTTGATATCCTCGTATGCAAGACCAGTCACTTCCCGCACCTCGGCGATCTCGGCAAGTTTCACTCCGTTCAGACTGCCGAGCTCCACATTGAGCCTGACGGCCGTTTCGCCCGCATTGACAATCTTGATAAGAATGTCCCCCGTCTCCTCGTCCGCACTCGTCACATAATAGAGTTGGTTGACCGTACGCTTTGCGCTTCCAGAGCCCGTGAACGTCACCGTAAGCGGACTGCCCGATGCATATGTCAGCGCAGAGGCAACTTTATAATCACCGCTGTTTTGCATAAAGAGCTGCTGGACATAATAGCTCGGCGAAAGGACAAGATCGGTATTGGTATAATACATCATGTCGACCCACCACTGGCGCGCACCGTTCAGATTTGCAAACATAGGCGCGTATGCGGCAAGTTTCACGATATCACCGTTGCGCTCAAAACCCGTCATCATCGCTGCTTCGGAGAGCGCATTCCGCCAGTTGCTCACATCTCCTCCCGAGAAAGTCGTCGTACCGTTGACGACACCCTCGCTCGACGAACGCACGATATTGCTGTTGGCGGCGTACTCCCCTACAAATACATCATAATACCCGAAGGGATCGTCTGCAGGACGCGCATAGGAATCGTAGAGATCGTGATTATAGAACAGATCGGTATAATTGACGTAATAATGCTGATCGACTACACCGTAATCTGCAAGGCGATACATATCAATGGTATTGTTTCCGTTCAGATTGGCGACAAAACTTTCACCCGCCAACTGCGCTGCTCCCGAACGGTTGAGATCGGGGTCTTCGCAGTGCTCGAACATCGTACAGTTCCCGACGATCAGACGGACGCTCCCATACAGATCGTTTTCCTGCGCCTTCTCCGCAAACGCAACAACAAACTTTTCATAGTAGTTCTTGTAGTAGTTGCCCCACTGTTCGTTTCCGATGCCGATGTAATCCATGGCAAAGGGTTCGGGGTGTCCCATGTTGACGCGCACCTGCGCCCAGTACGCTTCGTTCTCATCCGAGGAATTCGGATCTCCCTTGGCAAACGCAACCAGATCGAATGCGTCCTGAATAAAATCGTCAATTCCGTTCCCGTGACGACCTTTGAGAGCTTTGCCGCCGCCGTCCTGTGTCATACAGCTGAGTCCGCAGTTGACAATCGGGATGGCTTTAGCTCCGAGCTGCTCACAAAGCATGAAGTATTCGTAATATCCGATACCGTACTCCATCTGATAATACGATTCTCCCGCCCAAATATCGGTATTATATGTGCGCGTCGCCTGCTCCCCGTAAGACGTCACTTCGCTCGCCGTACCGTCCACATTCAAAGTATATGTAAACGCAGGAAGCTGATCCCCGTCTTCTGTGGCAACTGCTCCGATGGAGTTCTTCCAGTCATAATATTCGTCCCTCGTTCCTGCACGGCCTTCAATGATACAACCGCCCGGGAAACGGAAGAATTTGGGGGAAAGATCGGCAATCGCCTGATAAAGGTAACTCTTGATTCCCGTCGCCTCGTTCCTGTCCTGCGTCTCCAGCATCACGTTATCCAGCTGCGCAGAACCGGTCGAGTCAAACTCCATCTCAAAATACAGATTTTTATCCGCAGTCCCTGTCGCCGTAAGTGTCGTCTGATACTTCACCCACCCCGCACCGCTCGGGTTGACTTCACCCGTTGCATAGACAGTTTTTCCGTCCGTGACCGAAAGCGTGATTTTTCCCGTATAATCCTTGATAAATGCCGAAAAGGTATACTTTACTCCCTCCTCAACAGCCATCCCAACCGCAGAATGTCCGCTATTGGTAAGCGTAGCCCCCTTCTGCGTAAGACTAAGCGAAAGGTGATCCTCATCAACATAGCTTCCGTCTTCGTTTCGGAATTCAGAATTCCCCGAAAGCACTCCCTCCGTCTTCACCGACGAAATCGTCGCTCCCGTTGCACTCCAGCCATACAGTTTTCCGCCCGTAAGCGACTGGCGGTTCTCAAACGAACTGTTGATAAGCAGATTATCGTCCAGTGCAAAAGATGCGAAATTGATGTCCTCCAAAAACAACCCGAAAAGATCGGATGAAATTTGGTTTGCCTCTGATTCCTTATCAATGGATCCGCTTAACTTAAGCGTTGCCGCCGCATCCGAAAAAGTAGGCGCCTCCACGTCGGGAGTTTCGGGCGTAAAACATCCGCTGAGCAACATTACAGCTCCCACAACTCCCGTTATGGCAACAGCTATCCCTCTCTTCTTCATAGATACTCCCCCCATAAATAATATATTTGTATTATAACACATACTTTTTATTTCGGCAAGACCTTGGCAGAATATTTTTTAATTTTTTTTCAAATATTTCAGATATTATTAAATGATTGGTCGACTCGAAATAAAAATTATTTTGAAAGCTTGGTTGTACGTTTCTACAGAACGAAAAAACCACCCCTAAAGGGTGGCTTTGTGTGGCAGGCTCAGCATAATGCCTATCAAATTCGAGGATTTTGCCAAAACCCCAAAGAGGTCCCCTCGGCAAAGCTTCGGCGCTTTGCGCCTCGCGCGAACCTGCGTCGTTTC
>ERZ1643246.3251-NODE-3251-length-14265-cov-4.434975_pt1 | contig 14265 bp, 9 predicted proteins | sample MGYA00579265_ERZ1643246 | MGnify/ENA primary metagenome ERZ1643246 (study PRJEB29033, sample SAMEA4952261) | chicken gut metagenome | biome: Broiler Chicken; feature: Gastrointestinal Tract; material: Caecum | place: Ireland | collected 2018 | study: Broiler... | reverse complement strand
TCTCCGGGTCCGAATTTCATCAAAGGAGAATCCGACCATGAACGAACAAACCATTTCCCAAGACCGGCTGGCAGAGGAGATCGACGCGCTGCTGGCGCCCTATCCCGATCCCATGAGCCGCAACGACTTCCGCCAAGCCTGCCACATCGGCACCCGCACTTCGCTCTACCTGCTTCAGAGCGGGCTGGTGCCCTGCAGCCACACCGGCAAGCGCACCCGCTGCTACAAGATCGCCAAAGCAGACGTGGCCGCCTACCTGCGCCGCCGTCTGACCGAACCGGAGTACTATGCTCCTCCCTGCGGGTGGTACAAGAACTATCCCCAGCGCAAACCGCCTGCTGTATCCCTGACCCGTACCCTCGACTACGAGATCGTCAGCCGCCTGCTCCTTCGCCGCCATCTGGAACAACAGCTGGCCGACGCCCCCGACGTATTGACCGTGGAGCAGATCGCCCACTTCACCGGCTACACGCCCCACACGGTCTCCCGCTGGTGCACCGAGGGCCGCCTGCGCACCATCCAGCGCCACCCACGGTTCATGGTACCGAAAACGTGGCTGTTAGACTATCTGGTTTCGGATGATTATAACAAGATAACCAGGAAGAGTGGGAAGCATTATGGGATGATACGGGAGATGGATAATATGAAGAAATAATGCTTATCAGCAAGAACAAGGAAGCCTTTCTCAAGGTTGAGGGAGGCTTCCTTGCTTCTCCTTGCGGATTATCCTATTTATTCTCTGTTCTTACCACGCCAGATAAGCCCCTTTCATCGGGCTGGCGGCGTGTTCGCTGAAGAGGCGCAGCACGCCGCTCTTGTACTTGCGAGGTTTGGGGGTCCACTTTGCGCGGCGCTCGGCCAGCACGGCATCGATCTCCCCGGGGGTCTTGCGCTCCCCAGCGACGCCCACAATGGCCAGCTTGCGGCCGGGCACATTGATCTCGATGAGGTCCCCCTCCTCCACCAGGGCAATGGGACCGCCGGCCTGGGCCTCGGGGCTGCAGTGACCGATAACCGGCCCGGTGGAGGCACCGGAGAACCGCCCGTCGGTGATCAGGGCGATGCTGCGGCCCAACTCGGCGTCGGAGCTAATAGCCTCGCTGGTGTAGAACATCTCGGGCATGCCACTGCCCTGGGGGCCCTCATACCGGATGAACACAGCGTCGCCCTTCCGGACCTTGTGGTGCAGCACGGCGTCGAGGCAGGCTTCCTCGCTGTCGAAGGGGCGGGCCCGCAACACGGCGTGGAACATCTCCTTGGGGCAAGCTGTGTGCTTGATAACGGCGCCCTCGGGGGCCAGGTTTCCCCGCAGGATGGCGATGGACCCGTCGGTGCCGATGGGGTCGGAGGCAGGGCGGATGATGTCGGCCCGGGTCAGATGCAACCCGCACCGGGCGTTGGCTTCGTCCAGCAGCCGCTGGCAGTGTTCGTAGAAGCCGTTTTCTTTGAGTTCGGCCAGGTTCTCGCCCAACGTCTTGCCGGTGACGGTCATCGCATCCAGATGGAGTACGTCGCGGATTTCCTCCATGATGGCGGGCACACCGCCTGCATAGTAGAAGAACTCAGCGGGCCAGCGGCCGGCGGGACGGATGTCCAGCAGGTACTTGGCCCCGCGGTGCAGCCGATCGAAGGTATCGCCGTCGATGTCAATGCCGAATTCATCGGCGATGGCCGGCAGGAGGAGCAGAGCGTTGGTGGAGCCCGAGATGGCCGCGTGGACCAGGATCGCGTTTTCAAAGCTGTCCATAGTCACGATTTGGGAGGGACGCAGTCCCTGGCGGGCCAACGCCACCGCCTGACGCCCTGCCCGGCAGGCATAGGCTTCAAGGTCGGGGCTGGTGGCAGGCAGCAGCGCACTGCCCGGCAGCGCCAGGCCCAAGGCCTCGGCCATGATCTGCATCGTAGAGGCCGTGCCGATGAAGCTGCAGGCGCCGCAGCTAGGGCAGGCGTTCTGCTTGGCCCAGTTCAGCTTGGCCTCGTCGATCTCGCCTCGCTCGTATTTGGCGCTGTACATGCCCAGCTGTTCCAGCGTGAGCAGCTCGGGGCCGGCCGCCATCGTGCCGCCGGTGACCACCACCGCCGGGGTGTTCACACGGGCCAGCCCCATTAAGTTGGCCGGCATACCTTTGTCGCAGCTGGCAATGTAGACCGCCCCGTCAAAGGGGGTGGCGTTGCCGTGAATTTCGATCATGTTGGCGATCATTTCCCGGCTGGCCAGGCTGAAGTTGATGCCATCGGTGCCCTGGCTCTCACCATCACAGATATCGGTGCAGAAATACCGCGCCCCGTGGCCACCCTCTTCGGCAACGCCCTGGCAGGCTGCCGCCACCAGCTTGTCCAGGTGGCCGCTGCCCGGGTGGCTGTCGCCGAAGGTGCTCTCCACCATGACTTGGGGTTTGGCCAGATCCTCCGGCTTCCAGCCAGTGCCCAAGCGCAGCGGGTCCATTTCGGGGGCCAGGGTGCGCATTTTCTGGCTGATCAGTTCCATTTCGTTTTCCTCCTTAATATAGATACACCGATGCCGCCGCAGGGCATATGCGCTCTGCGGCGGCGATTTTGTCAGTGCAGTTCGGGCCAGTAGTCTTTGTTGGCTTCAATCAGGTCATCCAGAATCTCTTTGGCAACCTTGGCGCTGGGCACGGTCTTGCTCAGCGTCAGCGCCTGCCACAGTTTCAGGTAGCTGTGTTCCACATAGGCTTCCACGACCAGCTTTTCCACGGCCAGCTGTTCCTGCATCATGCCGCGCTCGAAGGTCGGGATCTCGCCCTGACAGATTGCCTTGGGGCCGTCGCAGCCCACCACACAGGGGACCTCCACCATGGCATCGTCGTCAAAGTTGGCGATGGCGCCCTTGTTTTCCACGATGCAGAGCATGACCTCGTGGGTGTTGTAGGCGATGGCCCGCGCCAGCGACACAATGAAGGAGGCATGGTTGTCCACCGTGAACTCACCGCCGGTGGCCGTACCCTTGCGGATAAGCTCCCGCGCGGCGCCAAAGACCTTTTTCTCCCGGCCTTCAATAACCTCATCGGCACGGGTGTGGTTGGGGTCAGAGTGCTCCACCACATAGTCTGGGTACAGGTAATATTTCAGGTAAGTGTTGGGCAGGTAACGGGGCTCCAGCAGCAGCAGGTCCCTGGCCTTTTTGTTGGTCGCCTGCCAGCTGGCGTCCATGTGCTGGGTCTCGATGGCCTTCTGGGTCAGGTAGCCGTTTTCGCCCACATAGGCCAACAGCTTGGGCATGTAGTCCTCGCCGGTGGTCTTGTCTTTGACGCTGGTCCACCAGCCGAAGTGGTTCAGGCCGAAATAGCTCACGTCCAGATCGTCGTATTCCTTGCCCACGATGTAGGCCATTCTTCTGCGGGTGCCCACCGGCATATCGCAGATGTTGATCACCTTGGCGTCGGGGCGCAGCACCCGGCAGGCTTCGGCCACAATGGACGCCGGGTTCGAGTAGTTGAGCATCCAGCAGTCCGGGGAGTAGCGGGTCATATAATCGATGATCTCCAGCATGCCGGTGATGCTGCGCATGCCGTACGCGATTCCTCCGGGGCCGCAGGTTTCCTGCCCCACCACGCCATGTTGCAGGGGAATCCTTTCGTCCTGCTGGCGCATGGCATATTTGCCTACACGGATGTGCGCCATACAGAAGTCCTTGCCGGTAAAGGCCTCCTGGGGGTCGGTCGTATAGCAGAAGCGGACCTCCGGGGCCTCTTCTTTCATGAGAATGGCCAAAGCTTCACCGATCACAGCCTGGCGCTCGGCATCGTTGTCGTACAGCGTTACAGACTCCAGCGGAAAATCCTTTTGATGCTCCAGCATCATCTTGACAATACCCGGCGTATAGGTGCTGCCGCCGCCGGCGATTACAATGTTGAATTTTTTTGCGCTGTCAATCATAGAGCCTTTTCCTCCTTATTGTTCCAGACCCAGTTCTTTATCTACGGCTTTGCGCACTTTTGTAATCTGCAGGCCGTAGACAACCTGGACGGCTTCTCCCTTTTTGATCACGGCGGATGCACCGGTGTCCCGCTTGAGCACGTCATCCTTGACGATGCCGGAATCCTTGACAATCAGGCGCAGACGGGTGAAGCAATTGTCCACTTTGACGATGTTGTCCGCGCCACCCAGCGCCTCCACAATCAGGGCCGCGTTGATGCCTCCATCGCTCTTGCCGGCGTTCTTTTCCTTGGCAACCTTGTCCTTGTATTCAGCCTTGCTGTGCAGCTTCATTTCCATGCCATCCGTCTCACGGCCCAAGGTCTTCAGGTTGAGTTTGGTAATCAGCACACGGAACACCAGATAGTAGACGAAGAATTCCACCACGCCGATCAGGATGTAGGTGGGCCAATGGGTCTTGCCGATGCCAAGGGGCAGGTTGTACAGCAGGAAGTCGATGAAACCGTTGGGGCCGATCGCACGGCAGTTCAGCAGGTTGAAGGCCACCATGCCCAGACCGCTGAGCGCCGCATGCACCACGAACAGGATCGGCGCAACGAACAGGAAGGAAAATTCAATAGGTTCGGTAACGCCTGCAATAAAGGAAGTAAACGCCGCGGGGATGAGGATTGCCTTGATCTTGCTGCGGTTTTCGGGGCGGGCCGTATGATACATGGCCAGGCAGGCACCCAGCAGGCCGAACATCTTGGAGAGGCCGCGGGCGTCCCACACCACAGAGGCGGACAGGATGGACACCGACGGGTCCGCCATCTCAGCAAAGTAAATGTTGCGGCAGCCTTCATAGATCTGTCCGCCCACTTCCGCCGTGCCGCCCAGACTGGTGTACAGGAAGGGCATGTAGATCAGGTGGTGCAGGCCGGTGGGAATCAGCAGCCGCTCCAGGGCACCGTACAGGAAGATGCCAAAGTTGCCGGCGCTGTTTATGAACTGGCCCAGGCTGTCGATGAGATACTGGACCGGCGGCCAGGCGTAGGTCAGGAACACAGCCAACAGGATGGTGACCGGGATCAGAACAATAAAAACAAAGCGTGAGCCGCCATAAATCTGGAAGGCGTTATTGAACTCGGTATCAATGAACTTGTTGTGGAAAAACGCGCACACACATCCCAGAATCAGCCCCAGGAACAGGCCCATATCCAGAATCTGCACACCGAGCACCAGCGCCTGACCGGTACCGGTCAGCGAGTCCGCCTCCACCAGCATACCGTTCAGGCTCATGAACTTGTTCATGGCGTTGATGAAAACCAGAAACACCAGCAGCGAGGTCAGACCGGCTTCCGCTTTTTTGGTACGTGCCAGGCCAATGGCCAAACCGGCGCAGAAGATCACGCCCAGGTTGTTCAGAATCGCCACCAGCGATCCGGACAGCATGGAGCCAAACCCGGTGGTTACCGCATTCCCCAGTAACGGGAACATTGCGATCAGGCGGGCGTTTGTGAGGACATTGCCCAATGCGATCAGAATACCTGCGATGGGAAGCATCAATACAGGGACCAACATGGCTTTGGAAAAATCCTGCATGATATTTGTTAGCTTATTCTTCATCTTGATTTCTCCGTTCTTTTTGTTGATGGGCTCTCGTACAATCCACGTGGTTGATAAACAAATTATAGCGCAGCCTCCAAAAATGTACAGTGTTTCGGCAAAGAAGGAAACCCGTTACGTCATGAAATAACACGTTATAAAATCGTCAGATTTCTTGACTTCCCTTTCCTGACTCTCTATTCTTTAAGTACGGGGATTCCTTCCCGCGCAACAAAAATCCTTATGGAAAGGCTGACAGAAAATGGATGCGCTGCTCATCAAAAACGGAACACTGTACGACGGTCTGGGTCACCCCGCCACCGCAGGGGACCTCCTGGTGGACGGCGGGATCATCCGCCGCATCGGGCAGAACCTGCAGGCGGACCGGCCCTGTCGTATCGTGGACGCCGCAGGAAAGGTGGTCTGCCCCGGCTTCATCGACATCCACCGCCATTGTGATATGAAGCTGATCGGCCCTGACGATTTTGGCGGGCAGGAACTGCTACAGGGGATCACCACCACCGTGGTGGGCAATTGTGGCATCAGCCTGACGCCGGCCCCCCGGGACCCGGACGCCTGCCGCGCCTTGCGCGACTTTCAGGAGCCCGTCCTGGGTGCGGTGCCCGCAACAGCCCCCGCCGATTATACCGGCTACCTGACAGCCCTCAAAGCCCGCCGCCAGCCTTTGAACGTGGCGGCCATGCCGGGCACTGGCTCCATCCGGGTCACCGTAAAGGGCTTCGCCTCCACCCCTTATACCCCGGCCGAGTCCGCCAGGGCCCGCGCCCTGGTGGAACAGGCACTGGCACTGGGCGCGCCGGGGGTATCGCTGGGGATCATGTACCTGCCGGAGTGTTACACCACCCTGGAGGAGTACGCCCGGATTCTGGAGCCCGTGGGGCAGGCACATCGCGTATTGACCGTGCACATCCGCGCGGAGGGCAACCGCATGGTGGAAAGCGTGGCGGAAGCCATTGAGATTGCCCGCCGGGCCGGCTGTGCCCTGGAGATCAGCCACTTCAAGAGCTGCGGCAAACCCAACTGGCGGCGGGACATTCACCGTGCCATCGGGCTGATTGAACGCGCCCGCGCCGAGGGGCAGGATGTCACCTGTGATTTTTACCCCTACGACAGCGGCAGCACGGCGCTGACCACCATGCTGCCCCCCGACATGCTTCACGGCGATCTTCCCGGGGCGTTGGCCTATCTGGGCACGGCGGAAGGGGTGCGGGAATTCACCGAGAAGTCCCGGCGCCCCTACGCCGATTGGGACAACTTCGCCCTGCTCCTGGGGTGGGATCGCATCCTGATCAGCAGTGTACGGCAGGAAAAATTCCGTCCCATGCTGGGTATGAGTATCACCGAGGCCAGCGAGACCTTCGGTTATCCCACCCCCGAATCCTTGGCCGCCGACCTGATGCACGTGGACGAGGGCAAAACCGCCATCATCAATCGCAGCATGTGCCAGGAGGACATCGACACCGTAGCCAGGCTACCCTATTCGACCGTAATTTCGGACGCCATCTACGCCGAGACAGACTCCCCGCATCCGCGTATGTACGGAGCTTTTCCCAAGATTCTCCGTGAATATGTGCGGGAACGGGGATTGCTGTCGCTGGAACAAGCCATTCACAAGATGACCGGGCTGCCGGCGGCCCGCATGGGGCTGGTAGGGCGTGGCGTACTGCGGGAAGGTTATGCCGCCGACCTGCTGGTGTTTGACCCCGCACTGTTCCGCGACAACGCCACCTACAGCGCCCCTACGCGGCCAGCCACCGGGCTGAGCCTGGCGCTGGTAAACGGCCAGATCGCGGTGGAAAACGGTTCCCGGACCACTGCCTGTGCAGGCAAGGTCCTTCAAGTGGAATAACATTCTTATAATAAGAAAGGAAGATGCTTCATGGACATCTATACACGTCTGAACGAACTGGGGTACGAACTGCCCGCCCCCGCCCCCAAAGGCGGCATCTACAAACCGGTCAAGCAGGTCGGTTCCCTACTATATGTGTCGGGCCAGGGCGCCACCGAGAAAGGCGTTCCGGTGATCTGCGGCAAGGTGGGCGCCGAGCGTACCATCGAGGAAGGCCAGGCGGCCGCCCGGCTGTGCACCCTGAACGCCCTCAGCGCTCTGCATGCCTATCTGGGGGACTTGAACCGGATTCGCTCGGTGGTAAAGCTGCTGGCCTTTGTGGCCAGTGCCCCCGGATTCAACGCCCAGCCCAAGGTTGCCGACGGTGCGTCCCGTCTGTTGGCCGACCTGTGGGGCGAAGAGGACGGCGTCGGCGCCCGCTCTGCCATCGCCACCAACGAACTGCCCGGCAACATTACCTGCGAGATTGAGTTCATCTTTGAGCTCAAAGATGAGGCCCGCACATGAACCGCTACGAGTTGGCCGACACCGACTCCTTGTGCACCCCGGCGCTGGTATTCTATGCCGATCTGATCCGCAAGAATCTGGACCTGATGCTGCAAATCGCCGGTAGCGCGGATCGCCTTTGGCCCCATGTGAAAACCCACAAATGCGAAGCCCTGGTGCGCATGCAGCTTGAAAAGGGCATCACCCATTTCAAGTGCGCCACCATTGCGGAGGCTGAGATGGCCGCCCGCGCCGGGGCGCAGGCGGTGGCGCTGGCCTACCCGTTGGTGGGTCCCAACATCAAGCGTTTTACATCCCTGATGCAGGCATTTCCCTCCACCACCTTTTACGCCGTGGGGGATGACCTGCACCAGCTGAAGCAGCTGGGCCAGGCCGGTTGCGAAACCGGACAGACGATCTCCCTGCTGGTGGATGTGGACATGGGTACCCATCGCACCGGCGTCATGCCCGGCGCACTGTACGATTTTTATCGCGCCTGCGAAAAGATCCCCGGCCTGCGTCCCTGCGGGCTGCACTGCTATGACGGCAACCACGGCATCTGTGACCCGGAGCTGCGCCGCCGCGCGGTGGAGCAGACCGACGAGTCGGTATTCGCGGTTGTGCATCGTCTGCGCGCCGCCGGCTCCGGCTGCGGGCTCTTGATCATGGGTGGAACCCCCACCTTTCCCTGCCACGCTCGGTATGCCGATGTATGCCTGTCCCCGGGGACCTGTGTGTTGTCCGATTACGGCTATGCAACCACCTACCCCGACGAAGCGTTTCTTCCGGCGGCTGCCGTCCTGACCCGTGTCATCAGCCATGGGATCCAGGGTCGTTTCACCCTGGATTTGGGGTATAAGGGCCTGGCGGCCGACCCGCCGGGAGCGCGTGGTCTGCTGCTGGGGGTAGACGGTGCCCACCCGCTGGTCCAGAACGAGGAACACTGGGTTTGGCAGATGGATCCCTCCCTGGAAGACCGCCGGCCGGCCATTGGCCAGGTTCTGACGGTTTTGCCCACCCATATCTGCCCCACGGTTGCCTTGTACCCCCGGGCACTTTTGGTCCGGGACCACCACATCACCGGCGAATGGGAAATCACCGCCCGCAACCGCCGGCTTCGGTTCTGAGCTTTCAGCACAAAAAGCAAGCGGAACAGCGCTTTGTAAAACAGCGCTGTTCCGCTTGTTTTTTCATCTTATTTATGTTTTTGGATGGAAATACCGTAATATTCGTAGATCAGCAATTCAATAAGCATTAGAGTTTTGGAAAAGAACAATGTCGGCTTCATGTTGCGGTCATCCAAGTAAGTATCGTCCTGCCCTTCGATCACACAGTCGGCCAAATCTTTCAGAGGGGAGGCTGAATCCCCTGTAAAAGCCACAGTAAATACCGCGTTTTCCCTTGCCGTCTTGACACGGTTCAAAACTGCCCTTGAACGTCCCGACCGGGAAAAGACTATTAGCACACCTATATCCTCCAGATTGTTTTCAAAAATGCCAATGGAATCCGCACCATCCGAAAAGATGCATTTGATTCCCAGCACCAACAGCTTCTTGGCCAAATACTCCGCCATCAGGGCAGAAAAACCCATACCATAGATGAAGACCAATCGGTTTGTTTCACAAATTTGCTGCGCCGCCAAACGAATCCGCGGATACATGGCAAGAGATAGCCAATTTTCCTGTAAGAACTGACTAGCGAACCCTTCATTTACTTCATAATTCGGCTTTTCCTCTTTCGCTTTTCCCAAAAGCTTATAGTACATCTCAATAAAACCGTTGTACCCCAGTTTTTTGGCCAGCCGCATAACCGTGGATGTAGATGTAAAATTCGCCTTGGCAATTCCACGCACTCCCAGTTTAAGTGCCTCGTCCAAGTGCGTTAACAAAAAAGTAAGTACGGATTTTTCCGCCTCTGTAAGCTGTACATCCGCCACATACTTCGACAAGTCCATATCCATCGCAGCTATTTTTCCTTTCTATTAAATCATATATACTTCCCATTATAAATGTTTTTCAAAGCACAACTGTTCCAAAATTCACAATTATCCCGATGTCAAAATCTCTTCGAATCCCATGGCTAGAATTTCCGGAAAAAGTAGAGCAAATTAGAGATAATTTTAGAAACAATTAGAAAGTAAGCCGTACCAATTATCTTTATAATGATCATAATGATCTAATATTTTTTATTTGAAGGTTATTGCAAAGAACCCATGGTTTTAGAAAATCTTTCTATCAGGCCCCCGCATTACTCCAAAGAAATATTAAAATGTTTCAACACCTTATTATGCGTAGATTCGTCTGTCATCATATAGGCAACCATAGGGATGCTGGTCATACCCTTTTCCCAGTATCCCTCATCGGCCGAAACAGTACGGAGCCAGCGCACGCCCACAAAGTACTCATTGGACGGGTCAATGACCGCTTTTGCCGAAGAGTTTATCCACTCACAATCCAGGATGTTTTTCCGGGCAGCATCTTCAAGTACGGTAAAATCCGATGCCGACGTTTCACAGGCAGTGCAAACGCCGATGCCCACAAAGCCAACACCTGCGATGTGGCAGAAAACAATATCGCCTTCGTTGATGTTGCTCAACAAGGTCCCGCCTTCTCCACTGGCGGACACAAAACCATATTTGCGTGCATCTTCCCAGCTTCTTCCCGAACCGTATTCCACGGTAAACCGGCGCGCACTGCCGCTCTGGATTGCTATCTCTGTTTCATCATCCCAGCCGCCTGCCAGCTCCTTAATTTGAGTGGAGTCCCAAATGGCTTTTGCAAGTTGCGTATACACCTGGAGCCGATCACGGATTGCCGTTTTATCAAATCGGTCGTAGGGTTTAAATCCGTACATCCCCGCCAGCCGCAGAAACTGGGGATTGTTCTGATATGTCCCGTTATACAAGGACTGCGCCAGGATGTTATCTCCTGCGTATTGAACCACCTTCTGCTCATACGGCATAGCCTGATAGCTTCTGTTGTGGTCGCTGGTCAGCAGAATCAGGTTTCCAAACTTTCTGCGATTGTTGTCGAAATCCTCTTCGTCATTGAACATATCCTTGTAGCTGGCATAATCATTTGGCAAAATATGTTCAATATCGTAAGAAGTCTTGGGATTACGGTCCACATAGGTCGCGAACTGAGAGGCCCGCCCCATCTGCACGTTCACATAGTCCGTCAGCCGAGCCAGCATATGGAGCATATAGCGCCCTGTGAACTGGTTGAGTTCAAAGTCCTTGATAGCATCCAGCTTTTCGTTCATTCTCTGCAGTGTAGAGAACAGTTTAATGCCAATCGTCTTCGCGTCCTGGTTTCGGATCTGACACAGAACCCGGAACAAAAGACTTTTATTCGAGTTCCAGTTGATCTTCTTGTAATTAAAAATACGAGTCGAGGCGAAGATATCAATAAACGTCGAGACCAATTTTATTTTTTGGTCAACCACTTCGGGAGAGTCATCAACCCGCACAGAAGCCAAAATAAAATAATTCTGATAGGTGATATCTCTGTGGGCATTGTAGAAAACCGCTTCATAGCCCAGCGTCAGTTTGTCCGAATATGCCTTTATGCGCAGATACAGGCTGGTCATCAACGACATCTCGATCGTTACCAGTTCTTTATATTGCTTCGGCTGCGTCAGCTGCATTTCCGTGCGGGCATTCAACCGGACCCAGTTGTGGAATTTTTCACCTAGTAATTCAAAGTCACGGTCTTCGGCGCCTTTTTTTGTCTCGCGGATCGAGTTGGCATATTTGGCACGAAGCCAGGCAGAAATAAAATCCACATCCTCTGCCTTGATCACACCACTGGTCTGGGAATCAAATGCATTTTTGATACGAGTAATATTCTGCTGCCAAACCTTATTGACCGAATCACGATCCGCTTCGTCCACCTGCTGAATAATATATGCCTTCAACATTTCAGCACTATTCAGACTGAGGCCGCGGTCGTTCATAGTTAAAAAGATGGTGTGTGCCTCGTCTTCCGAAGGGGTGTCGATCTCCAGCAAAAGAACTTTTCCCTTCAGCCAGTAAATAAAATAAGGCAGGGCCTCCCCTTTCAGATCATCGGGGAAAAGCTCTTCAATATCGCTATACCGCGCCAACAGATTTTTGTTGCTCTCGTTTTCGGAAGTATATGCCCGGTTCTGATCCCACAGCGCCTGCATACAGTCATTTCTCTCCGGCACATCCAGGTTAAACGACATAGTCCCATAGTTGTCCTTGTAAATCAGATCGTCGATTTTAACCGGCAGGTAAGGGACCTCTGTGAGTTGATTCTGCAAATTTCGCAGATAAATCAGCAGCAGTGACAGAGAGGTCAGACGTTGTTGGCCGTCAATGATTTTGCGGGTATTCTCACTGGTGCAGATAATACTGCCCATATAGTAATACCCGTATCCCTGCACTTCAGAGGGCGCGCCATGGTTGGTGGGATCATAATACTGACGGAAGGTATCATAAAAGTCCATCAGCATTTGCTCGATCTGTTTGCGGCCCCAGCGATATTCCCGTTGATAATAATCCACCTCAAACTTTCCTCTGGTAAGGATCGTTTCCAGGGTATCGGTTTTATCAATCTTCTGCATTGAACCAATCACACTGCCTTCAAAATCATCGGTAAAGTTTTCTCTTAACCGTTGTTTTCCTCAAAATTTTCGACCTGTTCCATCACTTTGCGGAAAACTTCCGGGCTGTACTGTGGCGGATAACCATTTTTGATCAGGCAAACCTTGATATCAAACTTCAGCTGATCGCGGACGATCTGGTTGTTCAGCCAATCGGCAAACGAGGATTTAACATCAATGATTTCTTTGATCTTCTGTGCCAGGGCCCTGCATTTATCGTTTACCGAAATACCGTCCACCTTGCGATCCGTGCCGTATTCAAAGTTATACTGGTCCCGCAACGCCATCAAAATATCGTAGAAGGCTTTTTCCTCAAAGGTCAATCCTACCTTTCGGAAACTCTCTCTGTCAGCATGCATCTCTCTCAAAATCTGCAATGCTTGCTCGGTGGCATTCCGGATGATCTCCTCCGAGGTTTCCTCCTGAGCAATGCCTGCCTCTTCAAGAGTAAGGTGTTTGCGGCGATCATGGTACTCCTGGATCGTCTTTTCCAACATCTCCTGGAACTTTTTCGCCGCCATTTGGTTCGTTCTGCTGTATTCGGTGATCTGCTTTTTCAGCGTCTTTACCAGCAGTTCCAGCTTGGACGCCGGCATTTTTACATCCGACAGCTTTTCGATATATTCTGGGCTGAAAATGTCTTCCTGTTCGCCTTCCTCCAGAACATTTTCGACCTTATTGTACCGCAGTGCTTCCTCCACCATTTTTTCCACATGGCGGTTCATTGTATGTGTATCAACATCGCTGCCGCTGCTCATCTTGCGGACAAAGCCCGCTATAGCCATAAAGCACTGCGCCAGAGAGGATTCATCCTCGCCGAGTTCCCCGGAAGGCTGGCAGACGTCGTAGGCCGCACGCATACGCTTGACCGTTTTCAGGAAGTAGGTTTTGAAAGAAACCTTCCGAACATTCTTTCCGCCATTTCCTTCGGTGTGCAGTTCCTCGGTGGATGCAAAAACATACTCCGCCGCTTTCGCAAGAAGGGTGTACCGCTCTGCCGGATCACGTCCCGGGTCCAGGAAGGGAGTCAAATCATAACCGGCAAACAGGTCTTTAAGGATTTCCAGTTGTTCCCGGAAAGCATCGGTAGCCTGCTCCACGTCATCTTCCGTAGGGGCCACCGAATTGTTCCCGCCATATACTTTCAATGCCTCGAGCATATTATCGCGGATACCAATGTAGTCCACAATCATGCCGTATTCTTTGCCGGGATACTTGCGGTTCACACGGCTGATGGTCTGAATCAGAAGATGTTTCTGGAGCGGCTTATCATTGTACATGTAGGTAAGCGAAGGCACATCAAAACCGGTAATCCACATATCTACCACAATGGCAATTCGGAAGTTGGAGAAATCCTGCTTGAATGCAGCATCCAGTTCCTCGGATCGCTTCCCGTTCTTCACGCCGCCAAGGTACTGATACATTTCCTCTTTATCGTTTTTGCCAACGCTGGCCACCATGGCCATGAAGGGCATGGGCTTCAACCGGCGCATTTCTTCTACCGGTACATTTATGTCACCCGGCGTCTTCTTTTCTACAAACCATTCAGGATATTTTTCCTGGAACTTTTTCAGCAGATCATACGCAATGGGACGGCTGGAGCATACCACCATAGCTTTCTGCACTCGCTGCGGATCGTTAGCACACGCCGCCACATAGTGGTCGTGGATATCAACGGCCAAGCGGTCCAGGCGGGAAGGCTCCTTCAGGATGACTTCCATGGAGCTCATAGCCTTTTTGCTGGCTTTAATATCTTCCTCCGTGGCGCCTTCGTCTGCACACTTTTTATAGTACTCCTC
>ERZ1643246.3248-NODE-3248-length-14288-cov-12.609569_pt1 | contig 14288 bp, 12 predicted proteins | sample MGYA00579265_ERZ1643246 | MGnify/ENA primary metagenome ERZ1643246 (study PRJEB29033, sample SAMEA4952261) | chicken gut metagenome | biome: Broiler Chicken; feature: Gastrointestinal Tract; material: Caecum | place: Ireland | collected 2018 | study: Broiler... | reverse complement strand
CCCGGTAGCAAGCGCGGAACTTTTATGTATTACTACTACGACGCAGACGGACACCTCACTTGCGACGAGCTGAATAAGAATCTCTTTGATAAACTCGTGGAGATGGACGACAAATATTACAACCTTGAACGCAGGACAAAGTATCACGACGCGGCGCATACAAAGCTGTCGCCGCACAATCATATATTCCGTCCGCAGACGACCGAAGATTTGCCCGACAATAAAATGGACGTGCATCTTCATTCATACGAGGAGCAAGCTGATTTACAGGGAATGATTAACCAATTCCACGGCGACAACAAGGTTATCTTCCGCATGTACTATTTAGAGCGCAAGAAACAGGAAGTTATAGCCAAGTTTCTGGGCAAGACGCAGAGCTACGTTTCCAAACGGTTGGCTAAAATCAAAGAAGTGATAGAACTACAGAATCTAAAACGGCAAGACCAGAGCAATGATGAGGCGTATGCCGAGCGGCAATGGGAAAAGTTCCTCGACAAATATCGCACCGATGACGACGAAGATATACTCTTTGATATGTTCCGCTGCATCTGCGGCCCCGATTTGCAGGAAGCATTGCTCGAATGGTTTTATAGCTACCGCGAGTACAGCAAGTTCTGTCTGCAATACCTTATCCTCCGCCCCTTCGACAAGGCAAGGGACGGAGAATTTGAAGAGCGGCTTGGTAAGCTGCCCGAATGGCAACAGACTACTTACCGCTTACAGTTTGCCGAGCATATAGAAGAAATGCAGTGGCTGTATCTTGCAGTGTGTGAAAAAATCAACGCCCGACGGGCGCGGCTGAAAACTCCTCCCTCTCATCCCGATGAAAATAAGGTACAGCGGGAGGCGGCAAAGATTGCCCGCCGCCTGGGAATGACTGCCGAGCAATACGTCGAGGACAGATTTCTGCCGAGGCTGTATGAGAGGCTGGAAAAGCGATACAAAGATTATCGTCGCAAATATAAAAACGTGGTTGTAATCGAAGAGGACGACCCGCGCCCGATACGCGAGCAGATAATATCCATATTCGGCGAAGGTCCCGAACCCGTATTCCGCAACCCTGAATTTGACGGCAAAGATGATAAAAAGAACTCATAAAAAATTTTTCTTAAATGGAATATTTGCCGTCTTTCATTTGCAGGATATATAGAAAAGGTTTTTATGTCTTGCGATGTTATTGAAAATTAACTTTGACTTGATTTAACTACATAACATTAGAGAAAGCGCCCTACCGCAAAATCTTTTTGCGGTAGGGCGCTTAAATTGTATGAAATATATATTTTTTAGTCAACCTGCACAAAGTTTTAAGGGAATGGAATATTTTTTGTCTTGTATTCGCTGGATATATGTAGCAGCCTGCATGGGCTGTTGCTGAAAGTAAATAAAAGTCGAAAGGTGCGCGCGGCGAACAGCCGCGCGCACCTGCTTTATGCAAAATAATTCAAGGAGGTTAATAACTATAAAATTCTACACAGACAGAACGACTTGGTACGCCTACCCCGAAGAAAACGAGCGTACAGCTCCGCGGGACAGACACGCGACCATTTCGGTAATCAAGCACAGAATGGGGAAGTTAAATGTCGTAGATGAATATCTTGACGACTGCGAACAGCGGTTTAAGGTCGAATACCTGAAACGGCTGAACGGCTCTGTTACTTCGGCGTGGAAAAACACTATGAATGAGCTGAACGCCCAGCTATTTCCACGCGGGAAGAACACGGTTTTGGAGTGCCTGCAATTCGGCGGCAACAGAGAGTTCTGGGACGGCTTTGAAAGCGAGACGGCTATAAGTGAATACTTTGCCGAGTGCTATGCCTATGCCGAAAACAAAATCGGGTTTTTAAAAACCGATGAAAACATTATCTGCGCGGCAATCATAACCGAGAAGGTGCGCCGCAATCTCTTCGTCTTGTATCTACCTGTAACCGAAACGTGGCATACGAAGGTTATGAGTAAGGAAAAGAACGAGAGCGGAACTCTTCTACAACTGCGAGATGAGTTTGACGAGCCCCTCTACCGCTATCACTGCGAAATAGACGAACCAAGGCTTTCAAGCACAGAGTTCTGGAAGAAGCGCGGCGGGCTGACATCCTTTTCCGACTTGCAGGAAGATTTCCACAATAAAATTTCTTCCCGCTACGGCGCGGAACGACGAACAGGCACATTTTATAGAATGGTGTAGTACACCATTCGTGTGCCTGCGAGATGAGCCCGCACCAACAGGTGGGGCGGGCGGTGACCGAAAACGGCGTTGTCCTTGCGCCGTTTGAGAGCGAAAGCAAGTCACTAATAAAGAACACCAACGCCGAACAGGCAAAGCGTTTCAGCCGCGAGCAGGGCGATCAGTATGACGAGCTGCCACCCTATGACGACTTACCCTACTAAAATAAAATTCAAAACGCAACAAATAATTTTGCGTAAACCGTTGCAATCACAAAATAAATATGGTAACATTTTACGCACAATTAACCGACAGGAGGTATATGAACCAAGAGAAACTTATTGAAATTCTTAATTTTATTACGACCGTCGAGTGCTCGGACGAGCAAAAGAAAGCGCTGCTTGAAATGGCAGCGAACACCATTACGGTAGATAAACTTTCCGAACTCGTGGGAAGTGCCGACGGCAAAGAAACTGAACAAGACAAGGCAAGCGAAAGCAATGAGGTCGGAATCGTGAAATTCACTAAAAAGGAGATTTCACAGATGCCAACTTATTTCAGAAAAACTTTCAGAACGGCGGGATGCAATGCCCATGTACTTCGCCGCAAGAGCGGCAAGAGCAGCTGGAACTATATGATACGCTACCGCAGGGACGGCTACAATATCGTAGCAACTTCCAACAATTTGGAGGAAGCCAAGCGGAAATTCATAGAGAAGTTGCACACCGCCGACCAACTCAAAAAACAGCAGGAATTTGCAAAAGTCACGGGTGCGCAGATTACCCCTACTCCATTATTAAAACAGCAGACGGAAATTAATGGAGTGCCCACCACCTTTTATAGGTTTGCGAACTACTATTTTGAGAAATTCCACAAGCGAAAGGTTTGCGAGGAAACCTACCGCGTAACCCTGAGCAATTACAGAAACCACGTTTTGCCGCAATTCGGCGATATGCCTTTGACTTCGATTACAGCAGATAAATGTCAGGAGCTTTTAGATAAACTCATAGCCGGGGACAAGGTGCGAACCGAAGAGAACGTATTCAGCATGTTGAATATGCTGTTCAAAGCGGCAGTCAAGCACACGGTCATGAAACATAACCCTATGGACATGGTGTTTCATACAAAGCACGAGAGAGAGCACGGCAAAGCCCTATCCAAAGATGAAGAGAAATTACTTCTCTCCTCTACCGAAGGTACTCCTTATCAGCAAATGTTTGCAATAGGCTTATATACGGGACTTCGTCCGAATGAGTATAAAACGGCATACATAGAGAACGGGTTTATAGTGGCGAACAACAGTAAGCGCAAAAATGGCAAGGTAGAGCTAAAAAAGATACCTATAACGCCGATGCTGGCTCCTTATGTAAAAGAGGGCGACAGCCTCTCCTTCTACCGCTTGGAGCAAATAAGGCATAAGTTTAACGGTATTCTGCCAAACCATAAGCTCTATGACCTTCGTACAACTTTCTATACCCGTTGTATGGAGTGCGGAGTAGCTGAAGCCGCAATTAAGAAATACGTCGGTCACACGCTTGGAGGGTTAGCCGATACCTATGCCGATTTAGGGGACGACTTCTTAAAGCGCGAAGGGCAGAAACTACGCTACTGACACACCGAAATGTGTACCAAATTATGTGCCAAAACGTGTGCCAAAATGCAAAATAAGGCTTAAAATTTAGTTAAACTTATGCTTGCCTGATTATCGCTGAAAAGCGGTAAAATCTACAATTTAACAGACTGAAATCAACAATAAAACTTGGCTGAAATTCAAGTTTTTTAATATAGACGGAGTTTTAAGAAAACGGCAAAAATAAAAGAAAAATGACCGTTTTCGGCTTGAAAACGGTCATTTTTAATTGAAATCCGGCAACGTATTATCCTCCCGGGCGCTCTGTGCCAAGTACTTTCACCGCGGACGAGCTTAACTTCTGTGTTCTGCCGCTTTCCGCAAGCGGAACACCTTCGGCAGGGCAGCGCTCTGCTCGCGCGGAACGAGAACAGGTGGATCCTCGTCGCCATTATCACCGGAATGGTTCCAAGCAATCAATCCCAATAGAACATAAAAAGTAACAGCTTATGCCAGATTTGCTTTACGGCTAAAGTCAATCATTCATCCTTCAGAGCGACACTCTCTTCGCCCGATGAGGGCGCAGAAGCTACTTCGTCTTCCGCAACAAGGGTGAGTGGCGAATTTGAATCGAGCATGATGGCATCGAAATTGAATGCACATGCCGCCTGATCGGCAATCACCTCAAACTCTATTACGTTAACACCCTCTTTCAAACTTACTTCGCCTATGGCAACCTGAACAAAGGTATCCCAGCCGCCTCCTCCGCTCCATTCTGCCGATGTAACGACTTCAACCCCGTTGACGGTTATCTTCATTGCCTCGGAAAGTGCACCGCCGTTTCTGTTGCTGACAAACATATACAGCATTGCAGACGTCGCCTTTTCTGCCTTGATGTTGAATGTTACCTTGGCGCCGAGGTTGTTCGCATAAAGTCCGCCTATATAGCCATTGTTAACCGTTATAGCCTTTTTACCGTCTTTACGCACTACCTCTTCAGCCTCGGCTTCGAAGCGGTACTCTACCGCCGTTTCTTCATCGAAATAACTTAGCGTATACTCTACAGTGGCTATAAGCAGGCCCGCACATCATGGATATTCTTTGCCTTGTTGTTGCAATATAGTTTATCACAAAACCTGCAGGTTATCAAGCCCCGCAATCGCCAAATGCATATAATGGCATCTGAGCCGCACGAAAACATATTATGCTTTTATTGTAAATTTTAGCATCAGGCAAGCAATGACCTTAAATTGGCCCGCTTATATGCCCTATCTACGTTTACAGCAAGAAGCAACTGTAACACGCCGTTGCGGCGATAAAAAACCGTTTGGTCGGCACAACGATAAAGTGTGGAAATTTTTTCGCAAAACATTGCATATGACGTAACGGCAAAAACAGGGCAGGCAGGCGAGTTTCGCCTGCCTGCCCTTTAAAAAAAGAACATTGCAGTATTTTTTAAACAGTGCGACCAGGCAGCAACAGGTACCGAATGTTACCGATCGTCCCTTCCGACACCGCAATAAAAGCCTATACAGTCTGTATACGGATTGCCGAAGAAGTCGTTCCCGCGGAAACCGCGGTCTGAGCAAGCCCCATATGCGGGTGAATCCGGTTCCAGAATAAATTTTTCGGCAAAGTCCATGCCCCTGCGATCAGCGTCATCGGAATAAGTCCCTTCAAAAAGAGGATCGGCATATATGTCGCCGATATTCTCTTCCTTGAACCTATCCAATCCGTCTATTGAAGCACCTTGAGTATTAAATACAAGATTTGCGCCCGTTTCTGCATAGACTATCATTGAAATAAATAGTTTGGAATCATAAATATAACAGGCAGTCAAACGCCCTATACAATTCAAAGCCACCGGTTGAACCGGTGGCTTTGAATTTATACAGTATCAGATAATTTTTATGCAGTACGGTTTTTACTGCCCATCGGCCGGGCGGCGTCTTTTCATAAAGCAGGCAACCAAAGCGACAACTAATCCTATACCGAAAAGTATGGCAAAAGTTATTACCGCGTCACCGTTGCCTCCGACGAAATTGACGCCGTTCCATCTGTCGGAGAGCGTGGGCAGTCCTAGATAGAGATGCATACCGAAAGCTATACCGTAGCAGGCACAGGATACGACGGGCAGAAAGTCAAGAAACTTGTAGTCAAAGAAGACCGAAACAATCTCTATCGCCGCGCCGACGAGTATCAACGCGAAAGTCACGTAAGAAAAGGTTCTGTCGCCCGCGTCCACGGCAACAAAAATAATGTCGAAAATCAGAAACAGCACCGCCGCGCCGAGAGCGAGGTAAAAACCTACCGTTCTGCCGCTTACAAACCGTTCTTTAAGATATGCCTTTACGTTCATTTTGCCGCCCTCCTTTTAACCATACTTACGACATACATAGCCGCGAATGCCAGAGCAGCAACGCCAATCACGCAGTCAATCGAGATGAGCGCGGGCTGCCACCAAGGCACAAAATCGTCTACCGCGGTATCTGCGGTGAGGCCGTTTATGTTGTTGGAGCGCACGAAGGAATAATAGAAATACTTGTTGATTTCCATTACGCGGTTGAACACGTCGCCGTCCCTGTGCGAAACTATGTAAGTCTGCACCTGGCTGGCGCGGCCCGCGTCGGCGTTGAAGGTATCGGTGCCCGCCATCAGGCTTTCAATCGTGCCGAAGTACTGCTGGCTTATTGCCGAGTCGGTTATGTTTACGCCCTTCCAGCCCCACTCGCCGCGGATAACGTCGGTTAAAGTGGCCTTATCTTCGTACATAGGCGTGCAGCCGACACGCACCATCGAGGTCATAGTTGAAAGAGTGCCGCCCTTGGTGAACGCGCCCTCGAAGCCCTTTAAGGGACCCTGACGGTAGGTCTGTTCGGTCATAAAGGTAGAAAGACCCGTCCTGTTGGTCTCCTGGTCGTTGGCACAGAAGTGCTTTATAGCGGTATTTACGCCCTTGGCCTGCATTGCCGCCGTCTGCTGCGTTGCGCAGATATACGACATTATGGAATCTTCTGAATAATATTCGTAATTCCTGCCCGAGAAAGGCGTGCGGTGAAGGTCTGCACCAGGTGCCCAAAGCTGGGTAGTGCCCACGAACAGGCAATCTTCGCCGATAAACCTTCCACGGTCGCTTAAAATCTGTTTATTCCAGGTAGATGCGGCAACGACTTCGTTCACGTGCTGGGTGGAAGCTCCCCTGTTGCCGAACTGGTAGCTGCCCTGCGCGCCCGAGGGGCCGTCGGAATTGGTGTTGGGGCGCTTGTTTATAGACTGAACTGCGGGCTGACCGAACGCCTCGCCTATTATCGAACAGAGCTCGGTGAGGTTCATCTGATAGAGGAACTCGTTCCACGCCTCTTCGTCGTCCCAGGCAACGTCTTTCATCTCTACGAGGCTTATGCCCTTGGCCTGGCCGAGGACGGAGCTGTCGTACCTCGCCGCGTCGGAAGGAGTTGAGTAGTCCTCGCCTTCGAGGTCGGCAATCATATCAGCCGTAGCCGTTATGTTCGTGTACGACTGGGGATAAGTATTCCAGTCGTCACGTGTAAGGTAGGTTACGAAGTCGCCGTAGGAATTGATGTTTACGTGCTGTATTTTGTTGCAAACAACTTCGCCGGTCTCGCGCGAGGTTGCATAGGTGGTGTTGTCGTAGGCTTGCAGCGTTTCAACCGCCGCTTTTTCGGCATCGCCCGCAACCGTTCTGCCTGCGGCGTCAAACAGTTTGCCGCTGACCTCGCCACCGTATTTGGCCGCGAGAATGTTGTTGAGCGCATCGTGCGAATCGTCGCCGATTGCGAAGTAGTAGTCGCCCTCGTCGAATACGTAGCAGCCCTTCTTTGTGGTATCTGCGCCGTTGACGGCATTTTCGTCGTAAGTGGCGAACAGATAATCGTCTACGGTGACGGTCACGTCCTGGTCCTCGCCCGCGGCGAGCAGGCCGCTCTTTTCAAAGCCGATGAGCTGAACGGCAGACTTCTGCGCCTGACCCTCTTCATAGGGCAGCTGGGCGTAGAGCTGAACTACCGATTTTGATTCGCCCGTGTAGGCGCCCGTGGGGTCGCCTTCGTTTTTGACGTTGACCACGGCGGTAACGGTGTGCGCGTCGCGGTCCCATTCTATCGACTTCACCGTCTGGGTGAACTGCGCGTAAGATGTGCCGTAACCGAAGGTATAAACCATTTCGTCGGCATAGTCCCAGCTGTTGCCGCCGCTTGCGTATACGCCCGCAGAACCGCTTGCGTTATTTATGCCGAGAACCTGGTCCTGATAGCGCGTTTCATAATATTTATAGCCCACGTAAATGCCCTCGGCATATATTACGTAGTGGGTGGCAGAGTCTGCGGTAATGTCGCCCGCGTTGGCATATGTAAAGTCGCCGAAGTTGCGCACTGCGGGCGCCGACAGCGAGTTTGCCGCATACGTATCAACGAAGTGGCCCGAAGGGTCGGCCTTGCCCACGAGCAGGTTGGCAACGCCCGTGAAGCCTTTGAGGCCCGTGCCGCCTATCCAAAGGCAGGCATCCACGCCGTAGGCTTCCTCTTCTACCCAGCCGAGTTCCATAGGATATGCGCTGTTTATGAGGACTATCGTCTTGCCGAACTTGCCGCTCTCTTCTATCATTTCAAGCAGGTCGCTCTCCTCTTCGTGCAGCGCAAGTAGCGAAATGCCGTCTTTATCCGTTCTGGCGAGGTCGTTGCCTTCGCCGCCATCGCGCGAGAACATTACTATCGCCACGTCGTTATAATCGTTCGCCCACGAATTGCGCAGGGTAGCGTTATAAAAGCCTATATCCTCCTCGCCTACCGACCACTCCGCCTGCGTTTTGCCCTTTACGCGCCGGGTAGTGCTGTTTGCATAGGCGTCGTACAAGGTCTGGTTTATTTCAAAGTTTTCCGCTTTAAGCGCCGAGCGAAGCGATACAAGGCGCGATTCGTCGCGGCCCGCGCCGCCCGAATTGCCGCGGTAGACGGGGTCTGTTACAGCCCTGCCGAAGAGCGTAACCCTGCGCTCGTTCGCGGCAAGCGGCAGGGCGCCGTCATTTTTGACGAGCACCGCGCCCTCTTCCATCGTCTGCACGTCGTGCGCGTCAGACGCGGCCAGCATCTTTTCGAGCGCGTCGTCGCTGAGCGTGCCGTCCTCGCTGAATTCCGTGCCGTAGTACATCGTGTCGGAAGTGCCCGCCTCTACGGGAGGGCGTATTCCGAGGGCGACGTTAATGTTGCCAGCCCAGTCATAACATACCATAGTAAGAAATATGGCAAGGGCAAGCAGCGACGCAAATACGGCCGTAAGGCCCTTCCATAACTGTGAATTTTTCATCTTTTACTCTCCGCCTTTCCTGAATTACCAGCCGAGCAGGATATTGTGAAGACTGTATTCTATATAATCGAACATACCCGTTTCAGATACGACTACCGTGGTTTCGTCGAAAGCCATCTTTTCGAGGAAGGCTTCGGCCGTGCAGTCGCCCGTGTTGCCCAAAGCCGTCCACCAGGTGTTCAGCCCTTCGGAAGTTTCCCAGCTTTCGGTATCCATATACCCTACGGGCAGGCCTGCCGTGAACAGGCTGTCGGTATTGGCAACCGTTATGCGGGTGGGCTCTGCAAGAGTGAGTATGGTCATTCCCGAATCTTCTTCCGATGTATAGCTGCCGTGGTATACCAGCTCGGTCACGCCGCGGTTTATTACCTGGTCGTTGCCTTCGGTTACGGCTTTAAGGTTGGTTATTACGGTAGTAGAAACGGAAAAGCTGTATGTATTGTCCTCATATACGGTGATTTCTTCAACGTTGGATACAATCATCTGCATAGGCGTAGTTACATACATCGCCGTTCCCTCAGAGCTGGGGTTTGCACTATATACGTCAGCCACCGCGGCCGCACCGCCGCTGCACCCTGCAAACACCGCCGTACTTGCCACAACGGCCAAAACCGCCGCTGCTGCCGCTACCACTTTTTTCCACTTTTTCATCTTAAAATTCCTCCTGAAAACTTAAAATTTTGTACTTGTTTTGCGGCAGAGTCACGCGTCAGCCCCGCCGCACGTGTGTTATTATCGCACAATAAATGAAAGTTTCAATAACTTCTTCAAGTTTTAAAGTCAAATCGTCACAATCTAAAAGCCCGCGGCGGCAAAAAACGCTCCTGCGGGCCTGCTCCCAGAAAAACAGCTTTTTAGATTGTGCGGAATAATTTTAGTTTATGCCGATTATTGCGCGCGCGTATTGACAAAACGGGCGTTATGCCGCATAATATTTGCGATATGGAAAGAAATACGGAGGGGGATATTTTATGATTAAAATAGCCATAGTCGAGGACGAAGACGCACAGCGTTCGGCTTTAAAAAATTATGTGGAGAAATACGGAAGCGAACACGGCTATTCGTTCGCAGTCAAAACATTTTCCAACGCGATATCCTTTTTAGATAATTATTCAGCCGACTACGGTGCAGTTTTTATGGACATAAGAATGCCGTATATGAACGGTATGGACGCCGCGCACCGCCTGCGCGAACTCGACAAAAGCGTTATAATTGTATTTGTGACAAGCCTTATGCAATACGCAATCAACGGATATGAGGTGAACGCGCTCGACTACATCGTAAAACCCATAACGTACGGCGATTTCGCCCTTAAAATGTCGCGGCTTGTAAAGCGTCTGCCGGAAGGCGAAGAAACGCGCCTTATAATTCCCACCTCCTCCGGGAAAGTGAAGCTCAGCCCGTCAGAAATCCTGTGGCTGGAATCGGAGGGGCACCACGTGGTCTATCACACGACAGGCGGAAACTATACCAGATACAGCTCGCTGACGGCGGCCGAAAAGGAACTGCGCGGACACGACTTTTTCCGTTGCAGCAGCTGTTATGTGGTCAACCTTGCATACGTCAAGGGCGTAAAGGGTTACACCGTGACGGTGGGCAGCGACGAATTGCAAATAAGCCAACCGCGCAAAAAGGCCTTTATGCTCGGGTGGGAGGAGTTTATTAAAAAGGCCGATGACTGAATTCATTCAACGAATTTTGGGCGAATATGCCATATATACTGTGGTTTACGGCAAAGAGTTTCTTACTTTATTTGTATACGCCGTGACGCTCAGTTGGTATAAACCTAAAAGACAATACTACTTTATAACTCTGATTGCGGGATTTGCCATAGGAATTATACTGTGTATGCCTTTAAGCATACTGCGCACAAAGTTTGATAACCTGTATTCAAAGACAATGCTTTCTTGCTTTCAGCCCATATATATGTTTGCCTTTCTTGCAGTTCTTTACAAACAGTCGTTTGCTTCGTTGGGCTATATATGGACGGGAATTGTCGCGGCGAAGGGTTTTTCAGGTAATTTTTTTGCCCTGCTTTTGAATGCCGCGGGGAAAGACGACCTTCAAACTATGTCGTTTTTCAATGACCTGGTTCCTTGGCGCGACTGGATTATAAATTACTCCATTCACTTTGCCCTGCTGGCAATAATTTACCTGTTTTTGCGAAAGCAGGACAGGCTTTCGGAGGACTTCCAGACTAAACGCAACGCCATAGTGCTTGCAGGAACGACCTTTTTACTCTCCTCCCCTCTATATTCTGTGGTACACAGCTTTCAGTCAAACGACTTTGCGCTCGCCGTGTGCTGCAAGCTGCTGTTTGTTATAATCTACCTCTTTATACTCGTCGTGCGTGCGGGCTTGTTCTCCCGCGGGAGAATTTCGCAGGAACTTAAAATAACCGAACAGCTTCTGCACCAGGAGAAAAAACACTACGAGAGCGTGAAAGACAACATTGAAATAATAAATATGAAGTGCCACGACATAAAACGCCAGCTGTCTTCACTGCAAGGCAAACTGACTGACGACGAAATTTCCGCCTTGCAGGAAGCAGTGAAAATATATGATTCAAACATAAAGACGGGTAGCGAAATACTTGACGTAATTATTTACCAAAAACAGCTTTACTGCGAAAATAACGGAATCAGGCTGAGTTGCATTGCCGACGGCGCCTGCCTTGCAGGCATACCCTCCTCATCGCTTTATGCGCTCGTTTCAAACGCGCTGGAAAATGCCACCGAGGCCGTCGCAAAAATATCCAACCCGGAAAAGAAGGTGATAAGTTTTTGCGTAAAAAATGAGAACGGTTGCGCCGTTATGGAAGTGACCAACTACTTTTCCGTCCCGCCGGAAACTAACGGCACAACATTGCAGACAAGCAAGAGCGACAAGGCGCACCACGGCTACGGCATAAAGAGCATGCGTTTTATAACCGAAAACCTTGGCGGCACACTCGATATAGTCACCGAAGACGATATATTTTATCTTACAATAAAAATTCCTTTGCAACAAAAAGATTGAATAATTCAACAGACACAAAAACATACCATATCTTAAATACCCGCGCATAGTTTTTGCGATATCAGGTGCCTGAATGTCCCTCAGATTTAATATAAAACTAAGACTTTTAATATAATAGTAAAACTATTCTCTAAAATAGCAAAATGGCAGTTAGATGTGAGCTTGTCTTTGACGAGTGCGGCGGCGCTACGCGCCGCCGCAGACAAGCTCACGCCTTTTCAATTAACTGACTTAATCGACCTCCGAGCAGTCGAGTGCCTGAAAAAACTGCAACAACGCGGCGGCGAAAACGGGCTTTGCGCTGACCCGCTTACAAAGGCCCGTTTTTTACCGCCGCCCGCCATTTTACGTTTTGTTGTTCATATTGTGTTTCGCCTCCGTATTTCCCTTTTTCGGGAGGCTAAGTGTAGCACGGTTCCTCGCACAAGTCAACGGCCGAAAAATTGCCGCACCGTAGTCCTCGAGCGGAACATCGAGGCGGGGTCGCGTAAGTATTCAAGGGCATAACATAAAAGAAAGAAATTAGCGAACACATTTCTCTCTTTTGTGCTATGCCCTTTTTTTCGTGCAAATTTTTTCTTCGGAGGAACAAAATTTGCAGGGAAACAAGACTAAAACTTACGAAGTAACGGTGACAGGGAAGGCAGACATCTCCTCTTTGCCGGAGTATGAGCGGCAGATATTCTATTCGACGCTGCTTGAACACATATCTGAGCTTATGCGGGGAGGCGACAAATGAACCTTCTTGCAGCAAAGATTTATTATGACGGCAGCAACTGGATAGCCATACCCCACACCGAACGGCCATACAGGCAGAGACGGCCCAGAGACAAACCCGAAAATAGTGAAGAACTACAAAAATTTGAACGGCGTTTCACAAATGTCAAAGGCGGCAGAGCAAAGCGCAAAGCCAAGCTGTTGCAGGAGTTTGCACCCATGTTTAAAGATGAGAATGAAGCGACGCAGTTTGTGGAACAACACTTTGACAGATTGAGCCGCAACCGCTGGGAAAGGTACAAGCGCATGATACGGCGCGGGTACAACTACCGCTGGAATTATTTTTGCACGTTTACCTATGACGACCAAAAACACTCGGAGGAAAGTTTCCGTAAATCGCTGATGAACACTCTCTACCACTTCTCTTCAAGACGCGGATGGCGATACATAGGCGCATGGGAACGCGGCGAACAGGGACAGCGACTGCACTTCCACACCCTTGCCTATATACCTGACGGACAGATGCCGGGCGTGTTGGAAGAGCATGAAGATTACAGCACCAAGCGGCATCGGCGGGAGAAGAGCATCCAGAGCAGCTATTTCAACGAACGGTTCGGGCGGAGCGATTTTTCGGCTGTCAATAACGCCTATGAAGTTGCAGACAGCATCAAATACATGCTCAAATACATCAGCAAGAACGACGAAAAGGTAGTCTATTCGCGTGGAATGAAAACTTACTTCATATCCGACATTTTAGACGAAGACATTATCTGCCCCATGGGCGATGAAGAACATGGATTCAAGTACATACTCGCCGAGAATTTCACCTGTATAAAAGAGGGCGAAATTATAGGCAAGGTCAGTCCCGAGGTGATAGAGCAAATGCCGAGAGCAAATTAAATTTTTGTCTTTCGGCCGGAGATTGTAAACGGAACCGCACCGCCCGTCAAGGGTAAAGTGCATTGCTTTGCAACCCTTGACGGGCGGTAATTTGATGATATATAGAGGGTAATCCCTCCGCGCTTCCGTTTTTTTGTTTCTCCGTCGAAAGACGCAAAAATTAAATTATGAAAGGAGGAAATCAAATGAAAACTTGTGTAATTTATGCGAGATATTCTTCAGATCGCCAGACCGAGCAATCCATAGAAGGGCAGCTCCGCGATTGCAGGGAATACGCGCAGAGAAATGATATTGCCATCGTCGGCACATACATAGACCGTGCCACGACGGGCACCAACGACAACCGCGAGCAGTTCCAAAAGATGCTCAAGGACAGCGACAAAAAATCTTTCGATTATGTTCTCGTATACAAGTTAGACCGCTTTTCGCGCAACAAGTATGAAATGGCGATACATAGAAAACATTTAAAGGACAACGGCATTAAAATACTTTCCGCAAAGGAGAATATTCCCGAAACACCCGAGGGTGTGCTTTTGGAAAGTTTGCTCGAAGGGTTTAAGCGTTCAAATGGACATAATATATCTAATTTAAGAACAAAGC
>ERZ1643246.3247-NODE-3247-length-14290-cov-6.090832_pt1 | contig 14290 bp, 9 predicted proteins | sample MGYA00579265_ERZ1643246 | MGnify/ENA primary metagenome ERZ1643246 (study PRJEB29033, sample SAMEA4952261) | chicken gut metagenome | biome: Broiler Chicken; feature: Gastrointestinal Tract; material: Caecum | place: Ireland | collected 2018 | study: Broiler... | reverse complement strand
GGGAACCGTGCTCTCCCAGCTCATTCCTCCAAGCAAGCCGATTGTTTTCATGATTTTCTCCTCTCCTTTTCCTTATATAATGTCAAATTACTTCTGCATCTTTATCGATAGAGTTTATCACAAATCTCCCGTCTCCACAATCTCCTTTAAAAGCCATGAAAACATTTTGCCACTTCTGTCTTTTTATGGTATGATACCGGTATCACAAGGCCTCTGCGGCTGTCCCGCAAAAGGGGCCCGGAAACAAAGGAGCCTGACTCTTATGGAAAAAATCACCATGGCCGACATCGCCCAGCTGGCCGGGGTCACCAAAAGCACGGTTTCACGCTACTTCAACGGCGGCTACGTCCGCCAGGAAACCCGGGAGCGCATCCAGGAAGTCATCAAGAAATACAATTATACCCCCAATACCTTCGCCCGCCTGAAGGCCAGAAACAGCCGGGTAGTAGGTGTCGTGGTCCCCGCCCTGAATTCGAAAATCACAGGCCGTGTCATTACCAGCATCGACCGGTATCTGCGGAAGGAGGGCTATGAAACCCTGATCAAAAATTCTGACCACGATGTGAAGCAGGAGCTGGAAAATATCCGGCAGCTGATGAGCCTGAATGTGGATGGAATCCTGCTCAGCGCCATTACCATTACCCCCGAACACCTGGAACTGACCCAAAACAGCCCCGTGCCCATCGTCGTTCTGGCCCAGGAATGTCCCGGCGGATTCAGCGTGGTGGACGATGACTACCAGGCAGGCTTTGCCATGGGCCAGCTGGTTGGCCGGTCCCATCCCTCTCATCCCGCCTACCTGGGAGTGGAGGAAAGCGACATCGCCGTGGGAATAGAACGGCGGCGGGGCGTTCTGGAGGGGCTGAAAAGCTGCGGTATTCCGGATGTACGGATTTTCCAGGGAGATTACAGCTATGAAAGCGGCCAAGAAATGACCAGAACGGCCCTCCGGTCCGGCCCTGTGGACGCCCTCATCTGCGCGACGGACCGTCTGGCCTACGGCGCCTACCGGGTGCTGGGGGAAATGGGGCTTTCCATCCCCGGTGATGTGGCCGTGGCCGGATTCGGCGGCTACGATGAGAGTGCTCTCCTGACTCCCATCCTGACCACCCTGAAATTCGATTCCTATACCCTGGGATACCTGGGAGCGGAAACCCTCCTGAAACTGATCCGACAGGAACCGGTTCCGCAAAAACAGGTAGTGGGATTTCAAATGATTCCCGGCGGCAGTCTCCGTTCCTGAAAAGGCTGCCCGGAGCGGAACAAAACCCAGCATCTGGGAGTACAGCTTGTAAAACAGAGGTTCTTGTGCAATACGCACAAATTTTACCTCTGTTTTTCTACGTACAAAACTGGCACCGGTTCCATTTCTCTATTGACTTTTTCTCATCAAATACACTATTATTTATATATGGAACCGATGCCATATCCGCTATGAGATCAACACAAAGGGAGGTTACAAATTTATGGATTATGCAGAAATTGCCAGACAGGTCATCCAAAATGTAGGCGGCAAAGACAACATCCGTTCTGCGGCCCACTGCGCCACCAGACTTCGCCTTCAGCTAAAGGACAATGACCTGAGAAACGAAGAGGCCATCAGCAACATCGAAGGGGTAAAAGGCGTCTTTCTGACCCAGTCCCAGTTTCAGATCATTTTTGGCTCCGGCACCGTAAACCTGGTATTTGCGGAGGTGCAGAAGCAGCTGGGAACCGAGGAAAAATCCCAGGAGGAGCCGGAGGAAAAACAAGGCAATCCGCTCCAGCGCTTCGTCAAGATGCTCAGCGATATTTTCGTTCCCATCATTCCGGCCATCGTGGCAGGCGGCCTTTTGATGGGCATCAACAACATTCTGACCTCGGATCTGTTTGGCGGCCAGTCTCTCATCGAGGCCTATCCCCAGTGGGCGGGCCTGGCAGCCGCCGTCAACCTCTTTGCCAGCGCTCCCTTTACCTTTCTGCCGGTGCTGATCGGGTTCAGTGCAGCCAGGAAATTCGGCGGAAACCCCTATCTGGGCGCGGCCATGGGCATGATCATGGTACACCCGGATCTAATGAGCGCCTACCAGATCGGAATCGCAGATCCGCCCGTTTGGAATATTTTCGGCCTCGCCATTCCTGCTATCGGCTATCAGGGCACTGTCCTTCCGGTACTGGCCGTTTCCTGGATCCTGGCCAATATCGAGAAGCGCCTCCACAAGGTCACTCCTTCCTGGCTGGACAATCTGACAACGCCCCTGATTTCCATTCTGGCTACCTCCTTTTTGACCTTCATCTTTGTAGGACCTGTTTTGCGTGAAGCTGGAAATCTGCTGGCATCAGGCATCACCTGGACCTACAACACCCTGGGAGCTCTGGGCGGAGCCCTCTTCGGCCTGGTTTACGCCCCCATCACCCTCACCGGCATGCATCACAGCTTTATTGCCATTGAAACACAGCTGATCGCAGACAGCGCCACCACCGGAGGAAGCTTCATCTTCTCCACCGCCAGCATGAACAACGTGGCCCAGGGTGCAGCTGTACTGGCCGTGCTGATGCTGACGAAAAATGACAAGATGAAATCCATCTGCTCCGCATCCGGCATCTCCGCTCTGCTGGGTATTACGGAGCCGGCCATGTTCGGCGTAACCCTGAAGTTAAAATATCCCTTCTACGCTGCCATCATCGGCTCCGGCGCCGGAAGCGCCTGGCTGGCCGGCACCCATGTGCTGGCCCAGGCTCTGGGTGCTGCAGGGCTTCCCGGCTTTATCTCCATGAAGCCGGCCGATTATCCCAATTTCGCCATCGGCATCCTGATTTCCATGGGCGTTTCCTTCCTGCTGACCGTGGTATTCTGGAAGAAATACCGCCTGGGTGAGCAGGAGGCTCCTTCCAAAGCAGCTCCGGAGCCATCCGTCTCCTCTGATACGGCTGCCTCAGAAGCAGAGACAGAACCGGAACCTGCAAAGGCTGCAGATGAAACGGTTACCGAAACCTTCTACAACCCTGTAAAAGGCCAGATGCTCCCCATTTCAAAGGCCAATGACCCTGCTTTCGCCTCCAAAGCTCTGGGAGAAGGCTGCGCTGTCAATCCGGAGGATTCCACCATCTGCGCCCCCTGCGATGGGACCATCAGCCTGATTTTCCCCACCAGGCACGCCGTGGGCATCACCTCTTCTTCCGGCATCGATGTTCTGATCCACGCCGGCATCGATACGGTAAAGCTGGAGGGTCAGGGCTTTGAGGCCCTGGTGGAAACCGGAGCTTCCGTCAAACAGGGACAGCCCATCCTGAAAATGGATGTGGAATTTGTCCGGAGCAAGGGCTACGATCCCCAGGTTATGCTGCTTCTGCCCCAGGTTCCCCAGGAACAGGTGACGGCCCTGGAAGAAAACCAGGCCGATACCAGCACCCCTGCCCTGATCGTGCGCAGGCCGGCATAAGGAGTTCTCTCACAGAAAGGACGGTCTTTAGGATTGATTACCATTCAGAAATATCACAAAGTAACGAAAGAAGATTTTCTTCAGTGGCGCAGGGAACATGAGGATTACCGTCAAAAGGTGGCTCTGGACCCCCGACGCCTCCATTATCATCTGATGCCGGAAACCGGCTGGCTCAACGACCCCAACGGCCTCTGCCAGAAGGACGGGGTATACCATATCTGCTACCAGTATACCCCCTTTGAGCCCACCGGACAGGTCAAGCTGTGGAACCACTGTACCACCAGGGACTTTATACACTATGAGGACCATGGCCCTGTGCTGTTCCCGGACCAAGATTTTGACGCCCACGGGGTTTACTCCGGCTCCGCCTTTTTGAAGGACGGAGTCATCCACTGCTTTTACACGGGAAATGTAAAATACTTCGACCGCCCGGACTACGATTATATCCTCTCCGGCCGGGGCAGCAACACCGTACATGTCTCCAGCCGGGACGGGGAACATTTTTCTGAAAAAGAGCTGCTGATGACCACGGCAGACTATCCGGCAGACATCAGCTGCCATGTGCGGGACCCGAAAATCCTGGAATACCAGGGTTCCTTCTATATGGTGCTTGGAGCCAGGGACCGGTCCGACCAGGGGCTGGCCCTTCTCTACCGCTCCCAGGACCTGAAAAGCTGGACCTATGCCGGACGCATCACCTCCCCAAAGCCACTTGGCTACATGTGGGAATGCCCGGATTTATTTGTCATGGACGGCCAGCTGCGCCTCATCTGCTGCCCTCAGGGCGTTCCCAGGCAGGGAATCGATTTTGCCAACATTTATCAGTGTCTGTCCATGGAAGTTCTCCCCGATCTTGAGGGAGGCAGCTGGAAGGTCAATCTGGAGTCAGGCTTCTCCCAGGTGGACCGCGGCTTTGATTTCTACGCTCCTCAGACCTTTCAGGACCAGAAGGGCCGCCGGATCCTCATTGGCTGGATGGGAATTCCGGATGCAGAGTACACCAATCCCACCGAAGCCGATGGCTGGCAGCACGCCCTGACCATTCCCCGCGTTCTGTCCCTGCGCAATGGGCGGCTCATCCAGGAGCCGGTTCCGGAGCTTACGCAGCTGCGGGGGGAGATTCAGGAATTTTCATCTCCGGAACAGTTTCATAAAGCCGGAATCCGGGAACTGGTATACGAACTGAACGTGGAGTTTGAGAACTGCTCCTCGGCCTGCCTGACCCTGCGGGACGGCGCATTCCTTCGCTATGAGAACGGCCTTCTGACCCTCCGTCTGGAAAAAGGAGGATTCGGGCGGGACCGCCGCAGCGTAAGGCTGGAACACCTGAAGAAACTCCAGATTTTTTCCGACACTACCTCCCTGGAGATCTTCGTCAACGGAGGGGAGGAGGTCTTTACCACCCGGATATACGGGGAAGCCGGCCCCCTGAAAGCAGAAGGAAGCGGCCTTTGCCGTCTTAGCTTCTGCCCGCTAGATCCTATTTCCGTTCAAAGCTTTCTTCCCTGAACCGGAGGCCAAAATCCAGCTCATAGTAGCTGCCCGCCGTATCCCGGTAGGCATAGGCCTTCCCGTTTTCATCCTTCAGGGAATCCGGCAGATACCGGTCCTTGTCATAGCCCGGCACATCGTTAGGGCTTACGCACACCCCATGGGCGTCCACCTTCAGCACCTCATCCCCTCTGGGGAAAGTCAGGGGCAGACGGCCCGTGGGGGCAAACCGGCCGAATATCACATCCAGCACTGCTGCCTGGCAGGTGTCAAAGCCGCACAGAAAGGCATCGCAGAAGGGCTCTGCATTTCCCACCTGCCAGGCTAAGGTCACGTTCAGGCTGGCGATGACCTTGCCCCCTCTCCTGCGGACTGCCCGGGAAATCTCCCGGATGCGGCCTGCTCCGGCCAGGGTGGTCTCCCGGTGGGTCCGCTCTGTGGGCCTTCCGTCTTCATCCACATCCGGCACTTCCTTGCCGTCGCAGAGGTCCAGCTCCAGATATCCAGGCGTAGCGTTAAAATATTCTCCCGATGAGGGGTTCAAAAACAAAATGGCATAATCTGCTTCCCGCCAGTCCTGCGTCAGACAGACCTGGCCCTGAAGCTGCTCCCGCAGAGAGGCACTGGCCCGGTCTGCCGCCTCCTCATTCTTGCAAAAACACTCCGCGTAAACCTTCTTTCCTTCCAGTTTTTCCTTCGTCAAGGGCAGTGTTCCGTCATTCTTCAGCAGCACCACGCTCTTCCGGTGGGCTTCCATCGCCTTCTCCCGGTCTTTTGGATCGGCAATCACGTTTGCCGCCTGTCCCGGGTCCCGGTACGGATTCTCAAACATTCCCAGAGCAAACATCTCCGTCAGAGTCCTGGAAACCGCCCGGTCCAGGGCCTCCTCTGTCAGCACCAGCTCCTCCTTTGAAAATCCTGCCGGAACCGGATGCTTCTCGTAATGATCGTTATAAGCCCGTTCATAGGCCTGACGTCCGTACTGGTTGTCGAAAAGCCCGCTGATCAGGTCCACTCCTCCATGATTCACCGCAAATCCAATCCGCTCCGCCTCATCCAGCATCTCCACGCCCCAGCACATATTGTGGACAATGCCGGTATCGGAATTAATATACCCCTGAAATCCCATCTGACGGCGCAGAAGGTCTTCCATAAAAGGCTTGTTGTAGGCAAAGCCGTAAGGCTCCATGGTCATGTCCTTTCCCTCCAGGTCCTTCTGAGAACTGCTCTTGCGCCCTGATGGCTTTGCGTAGTAGGGCATAATGGAGGAAGCCCTGCAGTCCACCGCTGCCTGGAAGGGCGGCAGATGGTAGCGCTCCAGCGAATCCCTGGTCGGATAGACATTCCACTGCCCCATCTTATAATGAGGGTCAAATCCATTTTCCCTGGCTCCTCCTCCGGGAAAATGCTTAACGGTCATCGCAACTCCCTCTGCGGTGACTCCCTCCCTGCTTCCCTGGATTCCCGGAATGATATGGCGGAACATTTCCGCGATCAGCTCCGGGTCCTCCCCGAAGGTTCCGTAGGTCCGCTGCCATCTGGGGTCTGAAACCACATCGGCCATGTACATATATCCCTTTCTCAGCCCGACGGCATTCCACTGCCGGCGGACACAGCCGGCAAACTCATCCGCCAGTTCCATGGAGTCCCCCTTCACCGCCGCCGCGATTCCCAGGGTACCGGGCCAGGAGGCAAAAACCCCTCCGGCATCATTCATGCCGAATACCAGCTCCCCGCTTTCATTCCGGGAGTTGGAGGCCACCTGTACCGGGACAAAATGCCTGCACTCCTCCGCCACGGCCTGGAGCTGATTGAGCCAGTCCGTCAAATCCTCCGGCGTGGGATTGGCTCTGAGGATCAGGTGTCGGGCGAACCACTCTTTCAGCAGGACCGTAGTGCCGGGAAGATGCTGCTCCCCGAAAATGGTCCTCCCCGTAAACTCCGCCTCATCCAGGGTCCCCGATCCATCCAGCTTTGGCTCGTGCTCCGGAAACTGGCTCAGATATTTTCCCATTCTCCAGTCGGAAATAAAAAGCTGGGCGATCTTCTCCTCCGTGGTCAAAACTTTCACATATGCCCTGGCCCTCTCCTCCGGCAAAAGACGCCAGTCATCATAATCCTGAAACTTGCCGCTGCCGTCCAGGTCCTTAAAATACAGCCCGTCCTTCTCAATGACCGTTCTGGAAACGGTTCCGATCACCGGACCATCTGCATTCTCATAATATCGCACACATTTGGATGCGTTCTTTGCCATTTACGTTCTCCTTTCCCTGCTATGCATTTCTCCGCCTGGCCAACTCCTCCGCATTTTCCTCCACCCGTTTTCTGCTCAACGGATAAATGAAAAACAGGGACAGGGCAGCAGCAGCCAGCCCTATGGCCGGGATGATACAGGACAGATTGAAGATGTCCTCCAGCACCTGCGGGTAGGCGGATGGATCTAGCGCCACTCCGTCCGAATAGCCGATCATGGTCATCAGTCCCCCGATCATCCCCGATGACAGGGCCTGTCCCAGCTTTCTGGCAAAGGAATAAACCGAATAGATGGTCCCGTCCTCCCGGATGCCGTTTTTCACCTCCGCGTCATCGATCACATCCGTGATCATAGCCCAGATTACGGTGTTGAACATGCCAATCCCGATATAAGAAACCGCATAGAACCCCACAAAGGCCAGGGGATTCCTGGGCCGGACTGCCAGACAGGCCAGCCACACAGCTGCAGACAGCAGGCAGGATACGGCGGACAGCTCCTTCTTGCCCGTCCTGGCAGCAATTTTGGCTGCCAGGGGCGCACAGATGAGAAGCACAGCCAGGTTGCTGGCCAGGGATGACAGGGACTGGGCGGAAGCGCTGTTGTAGAAGACCGGGAACACGAAGGGCGCCATGCCGCTCATGCCCAGCATGCCTAAAAGCAGCATGATGGCCGCCGCAATCATGCCCAGAAGAGCCCGGTTGGCCGCAATGCTCTTTGCCATCTTTCCCGCATTCAGCTTGCTGGTATTCTGTGGAATCTCCACCCTCTCCTTTACCAGATGGCAGCAGAGAAGCTGGCAGACAATGCCGCATACCGCAAAGACGCCGGCGATCAGCGTCATGCGGCTTCCGGACAGTACCGTGGCTCCCTCTGCTGCCTCATAAGCCAGGAGCGGCGTGCCGGTTCCGATTACCAGGCTGGCCATGGTCGCTCCGATGCTCCGGTAGGTGGACAGCTGGGCCCGGTGGTTGGGGTCCGCAGATACGGCGGATACCATGGAGCCGTAGGGGATGTTCACCGACGTATAAAAAACGGAGCCCCACAGCAGGTAGGTAAAAAACATCCAGAAAATCTTAAAGCCCATGGGCATCCCGGCAAGGCCGGACTGGAACATCAGGAAAGCTGAGATCCCCAGGGGGCCGCACATCCGCCGGATCCAGGGCTTAAACTTTCCGTCTCTGCCGGGCCGGGAGCGGTCCACGATCTGCCCCATGGTCACATCCGTCACTGCGTCCACAAAGCGGGCTGCCATCATCAGCCCGCCTACGATTCCCGGTGCAACTCCCATCACATCGGTATAAAACTTCATCATAAACATAGAGGACAGCATAAAGGTAAAATCGTTTCCGAAATCACCCAGCGCATATCCGATCTTGTCTGCCATGCCGAACGGCCTGACCGGCTGTTTTGTATCTGCCGCCATTTTCTTTCTCCTTTTAAAGGTCTGAATTCTTTACCTTTTCATTCTTTCATTTTGGCAGATACTTTATACTCTTTTTACGGAATGACTTTTTCTTTCGCCAGTTTCACCCTTCTATACCACAGCCATCAATACCGTTCCGGCCGTCAAAAGTGCCAGGCCCGCCGCTGCCCTCCTGGTCAGCCGCTCACCGAAAACCACATAGGAAAATGCCGTGGTCACCAGAATACTCAGCTTGTCCACCGGTGCTACCGCGCTGGCCGGTCCAAGCTGCAGGGCCCGGTAATAACACAGCCAGGAAGCTCCGGTGGCGATGCCGGAACAGCATATGAAGGCCAGCTCTCTTCCGGGAATTCTCCGAACCTCCTTCCGTTTTCCCTCCGCCAGCACCACCAGCCAGGCCATTACCAGCACTACCCCGGTGCGGACCGCAGTCCCCAGGTTGGAATCTATCCCGGAGATTCCGATCTTACCCAAAATGGACGTCAGACTGGCGAAAAAGGCAGAACCCCAGGCATAGAACATCCAGCCCCTTTTTCCTGTTTTCTCTTCTCCTTCCTTTTTCCGCTCGATCATCATCAAGATCCCTGCCCCAATAGCCAGGGCCGCCAGAAGCTTGGGCAGACTGATCCCCTCCCGGAGGAAAATCAGGGCCAGCAGGATGGTCAGGACCGTGCTGGACTTGTCGATGGGAACCACCTGGTTGACCGTCCCAAGCTGCAGGGCCTTAAAATAGCACAGCCAGGAAGCTCCGGTAGCAGCGCCGGATAAAACCAGGAACCACATCGTTCTGCCGTCAATGGAGAAAATCCCTGATTCCGAACCAGTCAAAAACACCATGATCCAGGAAAATATCAGAACCACAATGGTCCTCACCGCCGTTGCCACATCGGAGTCCGTTTTCCGGATCCCGCATTTTGCCAGAATAGACGTCACGCCCGCAAAAAAGGCGGAGCCCAGTCCATAGATCAGCCACATATTTATGCCTTCTTTCGCTCCATGATTGGCCGTTTTGTTTCTCATCTATCATAGCGCGGTTTTTCAGAGTTTTCCAGAGACAGAAATCGGATTCCATGATTTCCTATTTTTTTCTGTCACATTCTGACATTTTTATTAATTCTGTTTATTTCATCGCCTGCATATGATACCATACAATTATCACAGGATTTTTACATCAGATGTTCTGAACAACTATTATTTTTCTCAGAAAGGAGAATTCCATGACTGAACTGATCCTTGCCTTTCTTCCCTTCATTTTGATCATCGTCCTCCTGATCCTGCTCCTGACTCAGGGGTATGTGAAGGCACCGCCGGACCACGCCTACATCATCTCCGGCATCCGCAGGGAGCCAAGAGTTCTCATTGGCCGGGCCGGCCTGAAGCTTCCCTTCTTTGAACAGCTGGATAAGCTGTATCTGGGCCAGATTACGGTGGATATCAAGACCGATGAGTACATTCCCACCAACGACTTTATCAACGTCATGGTGGATGCGGTGGCAAAGGTCCGGGTAGCAGAGGACCCGGAACGGATGAAGCTTGCCATGCGCAACTTCTTAAATAAGGAACCGGCCAAGATCGCGGCTGACCTGCAGGATTCCCTCCAGGGAAATATGCGCGAGATTATCGGGACCCTGACCCTGCGGGCCATCAACACTGACCGTGATTCCTTCTCTGACCAGGTAATGACCAAGGCCTCACGGGATATGGAGAAGCTGGGGATCGACATCCTCTCCTGCAACATCCAGAACGTCACCGATGAGCACGGTCTGATACAGGATCTTGGTATGGACAATACCTCCAAGATCCGCAAGGACGCCTCCATCGCCAAGGCGGAGGCGGAGCGCGATATCGCGATCGCCAAGGCAGCGGCCGACAAGGCTTCCAACGATGCCCGCGTTCTGGCAGAGACAGAAATCGCCCAGAAGAACAACGAGCTCGCCATCAAGAAGGCAGAGCTCCAGAAGGCTTCGGATACCAAGAAGGCGGAGGCGGACGCCGCCTATGAGATCCAGAAGCAGGAGCAGGAAAAGACCATTCAGACCGCCACCGTCAACGCTCAGATTGCCAGAACCGAACGGGAAGCGGAGCTGCGCAGGCAGGAAGTTACGGTGCAGCAGCAGGCATTGGAGGCGGAAATCAACAAGAAAGCGGACGCGGACCGCTACGCCATCGAGCAGGCGGCAGCCGCAGACCTGACCCGGCGCCAGCGCGAGGCAGAAGCCCGAAAGTACGAACAGGAGAAAGAAGCCGAGGCCAAGAAAGCGCTGGCAGAAGCACAGAAGTACGCCATGCTCCAGGAGGCCGAGGGCATCCGGGCCAGGGGAGAGGCGGAGGCCGCCGCAATCCAGGCGAAGGCCCTGGCAGAGGCAGAAGGTATGGAGAAAAAGGCGGAAGCCTACCAGAAGTACAATCAGGCAGCTATCGCAGAAATGATGATCAAGGTACTGCCGGAAATCGCCGGAAAGATTGCCGAGCCCTTATCCCAGATTGACAAGATTACCATAATCGGCGGGGACGGCGGATCGGAAAAAGGAGTTGGTTCCGTGGCCGGCAATGTTCCTGTGGTCATGGCCCGGCTCTTTGAATCCATGAAGGAGGCCACCGGCCTGGATCTGGCTGACATCATGAAGGCAGACTCCCTGGAGGCCAATACCACCCGGAATATCCATCTCACCGGAGCACCGGATGTTGTCATCGGAAACACTGCCAAACAGGAGACGGCAGCTGAGGCTCCCCAGGAAGCCCCAGAATCAGAAAACCCATAAGGACTATCCCGTTTTCCCGGATATGGCAAGAGGAGGCCGCCGCATCCCATTGATATGCGGCAGCCTCCTCTTCCATGATCGGATACTACATACGCGGTCTATTTCAGAACTTCCATCCTGTTTTCCAGCCACTTCTGGACCAGCTGGGTATCCGCTCCTACGATCTCCGCGATTTCAGAATCCGTCATTCCCCGGTCCGCCAGTCGCTTGGCGGTCTCCCGCTTTGACTTCATCTCCCCGCGCCGTTCTCCACGTTTTTCCCCCAGTCTTCTGCCTTCTCTGAAAATACGGTCCATTTCCTCACACATAATCTCCGCTCCCTTCTCGGTTTCTTTCAGCTCCCTCACCCGTTTCGCCAGGATTTCGCTCTGCATGTCCCCTGCAAATCTGCAATGAAAATCATGCATCAGATGCCCCAGCGGCGTATCCTCCTGATTTTTTGAATTCACATAGATTATATAAGAGCCATCCCGAAAATCCTGATTCACCTCGGCAATTTTTCTCTTAAGGCCGTTGTCCTCCAGAATGATCCGGAGGATGTATTCCGTGCAGGCCCTGTCCTTCAGCACATTTCTCATAAACACATCACTCATCATGGTCAGTTCACAAAGAATGCCGCGATAACGCTGATACCGGACTTCCAGCGAATTTTTCCCGTCAGTCCCTTTTTTGCCCATACCTCCACTGCTCCCTTCATTATACAGTATTTTCCTTTGTCTGCAAATATCCTCTCTGGAAATAGCCCGGAATCTTAGGGCCTAAAAGACATACAGACACCTTGCGGTTATAGAATCGTTCGGGACAGACCGTCCCTTTGAATGGGTTTATCATATCATATACAGGCAAAAAAGGCAAGGAAACACCGGAAGATCTCCTCCCGGTCTATTATAATCATTTTCCGAGCCTTTTAATCATCTCAGTATATTCGTACTCTTCTGCTCATGGTTACATTTGTCAAATGCTCCGGGGCAAGAAAATCCGCTCCCCGCTCTGTCTCTCCCGCTCCATATCCATAGGCCGCAAATGCCTGCTGCACTCTGCTCACTTCCTCGTTGACCGTAGTTTTAAAGCAGCGGTTCACCAGGTCCTGGGGAGCAATATTGAGCACCGCCAGGTCCACCTTGTACCAATTTCCGTCAGCCCGGACATAGACGAACATGTGCTCCGGGTCGTTATCGTCCGGTGCACAGAAGGAATCCAGACCGGTTGCTCTGGTTAAAAGCTGATAGGCCACCGATATCCCCTGGCACACCGCCTTTTGGTTGACCAGACAGCCGTAGGCAGTAAAAGACGGGTCGGACCAGTCCTCCTGGCCGCTCTGAAGGAAACGCTCGTACAGGGAAGTATCGTAAGCACAGTTGGAGGCGATATAGAGGGCGGCATACTGGGCCCGGTAAAGCTGGCTTTCCGTCCGCCAGGAAAAGCCGTTCAGGTAGGTCCGGATGGCCACTGCCAGCTCATTTCTCTCCTGCTTATAGGCAGCGCTGCCGGTATTTTCCTGATAAAGAGGGACGCGGGCCAGGACCAGCAGACTGTCCCCGTCTGCTGCCCGCTCTCCCGTTCCGCTCTGCACTCCTTCTCCGTAAAGGGCACTGCACAGCTCATCCGACAGGCCAAAATAATTGTAAAGTCCATAATATCCATCCTGCCTTGGCCTGCGCTCCATCTGGCCTTTTCCCTGTCCCACCGCGTAAAAGGCATCCGCATACTGCAGTCCCGTTTCCTCCAGCTCATCCTGCAGCGGGTAATTGATGTCGTAGGCTCTTTCCCCGCCATCGGGCTGGACTGTGCCAAAGCCCTCCAGGCGCAGCGCTCCCTGGACGGGCCGTCCAAGCAGCAGGACCGCCAGCAGGCAGACGGGAATTCCCCTTAAAAATGTCTTTTTCATCCGGTTTCTACTCCATTTCTTCCTGAGACTCCATTTTTCTTGCAACTACAAAAAATCGTCCGTCCTTCTGGGTGTATTCGCAGGTAGTAAGGGTGATCAGCTGGTCCCCCCACTCTGCTCCCACGCCTGTATCATAGAAACGCCAGTCCTCCAGCTTTCCCATCAGACGTTCAAACTCCTCCTGATTTTCTGCCAGCAGCATGGTCTTGAAATCCTCATCCAGCTGTGCGGCAGGAAGCTTGAATGCCGCCATCACCTCATAGGTTCCGGGCTCCTCCAGGGTATCAAACTGGATTTGAGGGTGCATGCGCCAGAATTCTGCATTGTCGTAATCCTCAATGGCGGCAAACATGGAACCGTTTCTCATGTGATGGCCGTAAAGCAGCAGATTGGGAGAAGTACCGTCCAGGCGGCAGGCCCCATCTATGAAAATCATCCCATAGGAAGAATAATTTCCTTCAAAATCTCGGTGGAAATAGTATTCCGGGTCCTCAGGCGTATGCATCACCGGATAGTCAATCACCGTGCCCTTCACGCGAATCCAGCCGCACATGTCCTGGTTCTGATCATACAGCGCCATATACCGCTGACGGCGCACCTCCCAGGGCTCCTCCTGCTCTTCCTCTCCATTTTCTTCTGTCTGAATGGGTACTGCCTCCTCCATCAGCTGATAGATGGCCTCCAGGCTTTCCTCCCCCTTCCGGTACTCCAGCTGCGTCTGTATGATCTTCCATCCCATGTAGGCCGCAGCCGCCGCACAGATGATGATGATGAATGTCAATAGATGTCTGGCCAGTTTTTTCATGGTTCATCTCTCCTGTATCTGGTTTTATGGTCACCGAAGGTATGACAAAGGCAGCGGAAATCTTCCGCTGCCCTCTGTCTGTTCCATTGTTTTGGTATTGGCTGCCTGTATATTGAGCACATCTACTAATCGCGGCCAAGGCGTTTTTTCATATAGATGGCGGTGCAGGCAAGCAGCAGTGCCGCCGCAATCCCAAATACGTATCCGCTGATTCCCGTATCACCCAGTTTTGGGATAGAAGCAAG
>ERZ1643246.3246-NODE-3246-length-14291-cov-6.312518_pt1 | contig 14291 bp, 10 predicted proteins | sample MGYA00579265_ERZ1643246 | MGnify/ENA primary metagenome ERZ1643246 (study PRJEB29033, sample SAMEA4952261) | chicken gut metagenome | biome: Broiler Chicken; feature: Gastrointestinal Tract; material: Caecum | place: Ireland | collected 2018 | study: Broiler... | reverse complement strand
TTATCGGCAAAATTGATTGAATGACACCAATATCTTTAACTATGTGATACCGGCAAAAGCCTGCCCGACGTGGCGCTTCTCAGCCGCGTGGCCGCGGAGCTGCGGGTCAGCGTGGTGGAGCTTCTCAGCGGTGAGCCCATGAATGTGGCCCGCAGCAGCAACCTGGACGAGGACGACGGCTGGGAGAGGGAAGCTGCCCAGGCCACGCCTCTCGAGTTGCAGCGGAAAGACCCTGAGGACCTGCTGGTTTCGCCCTACCTGTTTGGCAGCAACCTGGAGCACACCCGCTCCTGCCTCTATACTGGCTTATCCGCCCAAATGGTTCGCAATCGGAAGTTCGCAGGGAAGCCCACCGCCTGTGAGGGCTGCGCGATGGAATGGTTCCCCTTGGGGAAACGGGCTGTGTTTGCCTTGGACGAGCCCTACACCCGCCACGGGGAGGGCTACCACATGAAACGAACCACAGAATGCAATTCGGTCAGCGTTTTCAATCCCCGCCAGGGGGAAACTGTCGGCATGGGCCAGCATGGTATCGCCATCTCCCAAGGTCAGCCGTATCTGTTCGGAATGGTGGTAAAAACCCAGAACCCGGTAGAGTTTGCCGTTTCTTTAACGGACCGGGCGGGGAAGAAAGTCTATTGCCGCACCACATTCACAGGGGAGGGGGCTGATTGGACCCGTTTTGAAGTTGAACTTACCCCCCAGGCCGCGGATCCCGACGCTGACCTGCGAGTCAGCTGGGAAAAGGAAGGGCATGTCTGTGTGGGGGCCATCTCCTTGTTGCCCAAGGACCACTTCCACGGGATGCGCCGCGATGTGGTGGAAGCCATGAAGGAATTGGGTATCAAGGTGCTGCGCTGGCCAGGCGGAAACTTCGCCGGGGAATTCAACTGGATGGACGGCCTTCTGCCAGTGGATATGCGCGCCCCCTTCCAGTCCTATCTGGGCCTGGAGACCCAGCCTCACACCATGGGCTACGATTACAGCGAGATCAATACGGACGACTTTATTGCCCTGTGCCGGGAGATCGGCGCCGAGCCGTTCATCACCATCAACCCCTGTTGGAATACTCCTGAGGAGAATGCCGCCTGGGTGGAGTACTGCAACGGCGACGCCTCCACCCCCTATGGGAAGCTCCGGGTCCAACGAGGTCACCAAGAACCTTACAATGTGCAGCTTTGGTCCTTGGGCAACGAATTCGGTTACGGCCATATGGAGGGCGACAACACCCCTGGTGGGTACTGCCAGATCGCCCTGGAAAACGGCAAGAAAATGCTGGAGGCCTCTCCCAACCTCAGCCTGTGCTCCTCGGGGCCCTATCCCAACAAGGAGTGGGTAGAGCTTTCTGCCAAGCCCCTTGCGGGGATCTCTCAGATGATCTCCCAGCACTATTACGGCAATGCTCCCCATTACACCGACCTTGCCACCGTAGAGGAGGAGTATAACCGATGCTTGGCCTCCGTCTCCCGAATGCGGGACCTGATCCACCAGTCTCGCCAGTGGCTGGAGCCTTCCATGCGCATCTCCATGGACGAGTGGAATGTTTGGTACGCCTGGTACCGCCCCTCCAGCGTTACCGACGGTATTTACGCCGCCCTGGCCCTACACATGTTGATGGAAGAAGCCGAGAAAAGCGGGATCGCCCTTGCGTGCCACTTCCAGGCGGTCAACGAGGGAATGTTGTGCGTGAAACCGGATCATGTGAGCCTGACGGCACAGGGCCAGGTGTTCTCCTGGATGAACCGTTGGCATGTGGGTAACCGTCTGTGCTCCGCGTCTCAAGAGGCCGTTGTCACCGCGGACCGTGAGGGCCGGATGTCCGCCACCGTGGTCAACGCCGCGTTTCGCCGCGAAAAACCGGTGGACTTCTCCTCCTTTGGGCCTTGCAGCGAGGCAGTGCTTTTCTCCAGCGACACTGTGCTGCCGCCCTCCTCGTTCACCCAGGCAAATGTTTTGGGAGAGGTTGCGGCTGGCACTTTCCAGATGCCGCCCCACAGTGTGCTGTTTTTGCGGTTCCCCAGCATGAACTAAGCAAGAAAAGTCGGAAATGCAGAATAGAGTTTTGTTTTTTTACCAATAAAATTGATCAAGAAATTAATTTTGTAGGAATAAAAGAAAAATCTGTTTGTTTCCAGCAATATCCGAACGTGGTATCTTATAATCACTTCCATAAAGGAAGGCCCATTATTTTAGGGAGGAGTGAAAAAATGGCTGTACGTTACAATCCCAATCCCGCAAGAATTACAGAGCCGCTGTATCAAGTTAAGGAACTGGAAAAGTCCCCTCTGTATACAGTGCTCTGCGGCGGTAAAGAACTGACAGTGTATCACACCGATAGCTTCGACTATGTAATCCCGGTTGTGGACGACGATTCCCCGCTGGACTTCCAGGTGAACGTGTCCAAGAATTTCCAGAAGGCGGTTTTCCGTCCTGCCAAGACTAATGTCCAGGCCCAGATTTCCGGCCGGGAACTGCGGTTCCAGCTGAAAAAGCCCGGGAAAGTCACCCTGGAGCTGGACGATGATTTGAAGACCCCTCTGTTCATCCTGTGCACAAAGCGTGTCCCTAAGCCCGAAAAGGTGGATCATCTCTTTGAGAGCGGGAAAGTGTACAATGTCGGTACCTTGGAAGTTAAGGCGGGAGAGACCGTCTATCTGGAAGAGGGGAGCGTTGTCTGCGGCTGCGTGAGCGCTCTCTTCGCTCATGGCATGAAGATTCTGGGCAACGGTATTCTGAATGGCTGTGTGTGGCATCCGAAGGAGGAAAATGGCGGCGGCAGGCCCATGATCCGCTTGGTGTTTTGCAACGATGTGAAGATCCAGGGCATCACCATGGTGGATGGAGGGTCGTGGCATATGGTTCCCGGCGCCTGTCGGAACGTGGAGATTGAGGACGTGAACATCATGTCGCGGGTCTGCACCGGCGACGGCATCGATATTGTGGGCTGTGAAGATGTGACCCTGCGGAACTCTTTCATCCGCGCTTCGGATGACTGCGTGTGCATCAAGGCAGCAAGCTATCCCGACCCCGCCGCCAACCGGAACGTGAAGAACATTCTGGTGGAGCACTGCGTTTTGTGGAACGCCGAGCCTGGCAACGCTGTGGAGATCGGCTATGAAGTGCGCTGCGATGAGATCAGCGACATCACCTTCCGGGACCTGGATATTGTCCACTGCCAGTATGAGGGTAACCAGTCAGGCGGCGTGCTGACCATCCACAATGCGGACCGTGCCTACATCCACAATATCGTGTACGAGGATATTCGCGTGGAAGATGCCCAGGAAAAATTTATCGACATTAAGGTGCTGGATTCCAAATATTCTCTGGACCGCAGCCGCGGCCGTGTGGAAGATATCTTTTTCCGCAACATTGAGATTTTGAACGGGAATTTCCCCGTCTCCATCATTCGTGGCTTCGAGATGCACACGGAGATGAGCCGGCCCCAAAATATCCATTTTGACAATGTAGTGGTTTTAGGCGAACACATCAATTCCCCCAGTGACCTGCATATGGTGGTGGAATTGTCCAACGACATTTGGTTTAATGGCAAGGTCCATGTGAAACGGAATCCCTTCTGATGGACATGTGGGGATCTCGGTAGATAGGGGAGAAAGACAAAACATCAGGAGGGAGACCTCTTGATGTTTTGTCATACTTTGACACGGGATGGTTTGCGGACGACAGGAAAGGATGAACGCTTATGTATACGGTTGTAATCATTGACGACGAGCCATGGGCGCTGCAGGGCCTGGCAGAGATCATTGACTGGAGTAGGGATGGTTTTTCCATTATTGGCCAGTTTACGGATCCAGATGAGGCCTTTGAATTCCTGCGCGAAAAAGAACCTGATGTGGTGTTTACGGATATCCGAATGCCCGGTCTTTCCGGATTGGATCTCATAGAGATGTCTAAAAGGGAGGGACTAAATTGCGAGTTTGTGCTCATAAGCTCGTATGAGGATTTTGAGGCGGCACAAAAAGGGATTCGCCTGCATGTGTGGGAATATATTTTAAAGCCATACAATGCAGAAGATATCCATAATGCCACGAAAATGCTCCAACGTCATTTGGGAGAGAGGAATGATCTTGTCAGGGTGGAATGGAATGATCCTCCCGAAGAGATCTTGCGCAGAGCGGAGCCATTTCAAAATCAGATGGAGAACTATCAAACAGAGGCCTTATACCTTTGCTCCCGCCCATGCGAAGAACCAGAGATCCTGAAGGAAGGGAAGTGGATTCCTCTTTTGGTCAAAGGCGCGGGGGGAGCGTATTTGAGGATATCTGCAGAATCCCGCATGACTTGGCTCAGCCTGCCCCAGGAGGGTAATCGAAAGTGGGGAGTCAGCCGGGAGCACAAAAGCGGGATAACGGATCTGCCTCAAATGCTTCAAGAAGCCTGGTACTCATTGTGGGGGGAATTCTCCTACTCTAGCAGAAAAAATGTGGGGGAGATCCAGTTCTATCTCTGCGAAAATATGCGAGAGGAACTCTCCCTTGGGGCAGTGGCGGAGAAATTTCATTTTTCCGAGCCATATTTTTGCGCTCTCTTTAAAAAGGGAACAGGTATGTCTGTTATTCATTTTGTTCAACATGTACGCATCCACTATGGGGCATATCTAATTCGAAGCAGCGGGAAAAAGCTTCAGGAGATTGCGGAAGAAGTGGGGTTTGGAAATTACAGCTATTTTGGGAAGCTGTTTAAGCGATACGTTGGACAAACCCCCGAAGCTTACCGGGATAGCTCAGAGGGGAATTTGGGAATATAAAGAGTGACGGCGGTGTAATGGCCTTCCTTGGAGCGCAGAGAAAACCGGAAATCATCCCCATAGAACAAACGCAGGCGGTGCAGTACATTTTCAAGACCGATGTGGTCGTTATGAAGAGCTTCTTCCTCCTGGAAACAGCGCTGTTCTAATTCTTGCAGCTTTTCCATAGGAATCCCTGTTCCGTTATCCACAACTGTAAGGCAGAGCATGCCGTTTTCCTCGTTTACCTGGCCCTGTAAGAGAAGAATACAGGGCTTTCTTTTTCTGCGAAATCCATGCGTGATGGAGTTCTCCACCAGGGGTTGCAAAACCATGGAAAGAAGCGGATGGCGCAGCGCTTCCGAAGAGACCTCCACTCGTAGTTCATAGCGTTGTGGGGTACGCATGTCCATCACGTTGAAATAGTACTGTACGTGGTTCAGTTCTTCCCTTAAGGATACCACAAGGTTACTCCGGAGGCTGTACCGGAAAAGACTGGCCAAGGAGGTGAGCATATTCTCCAGGATGGGAACTTGATAATGATGAGCCATGCTCCGCATACTCTCCAAGGTATTGAAAAGGAAATGAGGACTAATCTGGTTTTTGTATGCGTTTAGCTGCGCTTGCTTTTGAGCCAGCGTGGTTTGATACAGCGTATGGGACATTTCCTGCTGCCGACGATTGGAAGTTTCCAACACGTCCAACGTTCGGTTGACGCTCTCTGCTACATACCTTAAATCGCTGAGCTTGGGAAGAGTCAGTGATTTCTGTACCCCCTTTTGGATATCCCGCATGTCAGTGACCATCTGTTTTACTGGTACGGAAATGTGATGAAGAATAAACCATGTGGAAAAAATGAGACAGGCACAGGTGACCAAGAGAACAGCCGTGCCGATATTCCGCGCCATGACGCTGTTTTGCAAAAGATCGGCTGTGGGGACTAGATCCACGATAGACATGTCTAGGTTTTCAAGCATCACTGTGTGACAGGTAAATTCAACGCCACCTAGCCGAAAATGGCCTTGAATTCCTTCCTGCAAAGCTGCCATTTCTGCTTGAGATACTTCCCTGCTGGTGTACACTACATCATCGCAGTAGAGGATGGCCTTGATTTCCCACTCATAGTTCGCCGAAGATGACAGGCCAGCTAAGATATTGATATCGATTAGCGCCATTCCAAACGCGTACTCATTGGAAACGTATCCCGGAAGCAGTGTGTTATGTACCTGAAAACAATAAACCAGTTGAGGAAGTTGATTGGAATCATCTTCGGGAGGGATGGTGAGGAAAAAGGAATTATGGGTCATATTCTGATTATCCTGGATGATTTTTTCCGCGAACTGCTGATAGCGGTATTTTCCGGTGGTACCAGAATAAAAGGTGTGACCGTAGGGACTGGTGATGATGACTTCGGTGATCATGGGGGAGGCCATTTTCAAGTAATCCAAAAGCTGGTTACAGCCGGAGATGTTGCTGAGATACACGAGAGGATCTTTACTGAAAAGAATCTCCTGCATGTTGGAAAAGTAGGAAAGCTGAATGGCACTTTGCTCAACGCTGTGAAACTGGGCATCAAGCTGTGTTTCGATACTTTCGGAAAAAGTTTGAAAAGAGCTCTCGAACTGATCTTGGGAAAAGGTATATATGAACAGATAGTATAGCACGGAAATAATGAGTAGGAAGAGAAGCATGATGGCGAGACTGATCTGCAAAAGACGTTTGATGGAAAGGGAACATTTTTCGGCCATGGGAAGTCTCCTTTGCGTGAAAGAAAAGAATTTCTTAAAGTATACCTTTCCCCCAGGGAAAAGTAAAGAAACAGAATTATGTTTCGTGGTAGAGCAGAAGGAAAAAGCTGTAAAGAGGAAGAGAGTTGTCAAAAGCTCTAGATTTACATGATGAACTGGAGAAATTTTAGCAAAAGATTAATTTTGTTGGAGAAAAGCGAAAACCTGTTTCTGTTAAAGTGTGTGAAATCTCGGTACAATATCTCCATAGTTTTTGCTAAGTTTTGAGAAAGAATTTGGCGAAAAATTCATAATGAGAGGACGGGGAAACATGAAAGCGAAAGCGGAAAAGAAAAAATCGTTGTGGAGGGAAATATGGAAAAACAAAGCTGTTTACCTGATTATGCTACCAGGTATCGCTTGGTTTGTCCTATTTGCCTACGGGCCGATGTCCGGCTTGCAGTTGGCGTTTAAAACATACAGTATGAAGCTGGGGATTTGGGGCAGCCCATGGTGTGGGCTGGAAAATTTTGAGTATGTGTTCCGAGATCCTTCTTTTTTGAAATCAGTGGGCACTACCCTCTGGATTAACGTCGGCAGGCTCATATTCCAGTTTCCCATCCCAGTGATTTTGGCATTGCTGATGAATGAGCTGCGACTAAAACGGTATAAAAAGGTTGTCCAGACAGTGCTGACTTTCCCCCAGTTCCTTTCTTGGGTTATTGTGGCCAGCATTGTAATCAACATCCTTTCTTACGATGGCTTGGTGAACAGCATCATCGCTGCAATGGGCGGTGAGACCGTGAACTTTACAGGGAACGCCAAATTATTTCAGCCACTGTTGTACATTACCGAAAATTGGAAGTCGGCCGGTTGGAGCGCCATCATTTATATGGCGGCAATTTCGGGAATTGATATGGATCAATATGAAGCGGCGGATTTGGACGGAGCCTCCCGGTTACAAAAGATCTTCCGTATTACCCTTCCCAATATTCTGCCTACTATTTCAGTGATGTTCGTATTGCAGATGGGCAGCTTGATGTCTGGCGGCTTCGACCAGATTTTCAACTTGTCCAACCCGGCAGTGAAAGACGTTTCCGAGATTTTGGATATGTATATTTACGACATTACCTTTGGCTCGACCCCCGACTTCAGTTTTTCCACAGCGGTCAGCTTTTTCCGCTCGGTGGTAAATTGTGCGTTCCTGGTGGCTGCAGACCGCGGTGCCAAGGCGTTGGGCGGAAGCGGTCTGTTCGGTTAAAGAAAGGAGGCTCCATAAGATGGCAAAAGTATATAAGAGAAAGCGTTTCGACGCGGTAGACGTTTTGGTGGTTACCCTGTTGACGCTGTGGATGCTGCTAATTATTATCCCCTTTGTCAATGCCATTGCCATTTCCTTTGCCACGCAAAAGGAATATGTGGACAACCCGCTGATGCTGTTCCCGTCCGAACCCACGCTGAAAAGTTATGAATTGCTCTTCAATGACTACCGGATTTGGACAGGCTTCCGGACTTCGTTCCTGATTGTGCTCATCGGCGTGCCTGCAAATATGCTGCTGACTACTGTGCTGGCCTATGGTACTAGCCGGGGAGATTACCCTGGAAAGAAGATTATCATCGGCGGCATCTTGTTCACCATGCTGTTCAATGGCGGTATCATCCCCCTGTACCTGCAAATGAAAGAGTTCCACTTGACGAATACCTTGTGGTCGGTGGTCCTGGCAGGCACCGTAAACGTATTCTACTTTGTGATTATGCGGAACTATTTCCAGTCCTTGCCGGAGTCCCTAATCGAATCAGCCCGGCTGGACGGTGCGGGGGAATGGCGCGTTTTAGGCCATATCATCCTGCCGCTTTCCAAACCGATCATCGCCACCTTGACCCTGTTCTACTTAGTGGACCGGTGGAACGAGTGGTACAATGCGCTGATTTTTATCCGTGATACGGAGATGCAGCCGTTGCAGCTGGTGCTGCGCTCCATCGTGATGGAGTCCAGCATCGTCAACAACGTGACCAGCGCCGCAGCTATGGAGCAGATGCAGAATTTTGACATGGGCGTGAAAATGGCGGCGGTCATTGTAACGATCCTGCCTGTCATGTGTGTGTATCCCTTCCTGCAAAAACATTTCGCGCAAGGCGTGATGGTTGGCGCAGTGAAAGCGTAATAACGGGAAAGCCGGGTTTTGAAAAGGCCCCGGCGAGAAAAGGGAGGTGGTTGCCCAGAGAAAAGGGAAATAAACTGGTTAGTGCCAAAACAATGAAACTATGCAGACGAAAGGATGAAAAAAGTGAAAAAGAGCAAGAAATTGATTGCGGCGCTCTTGGCGTCTCTGATGGTGCTGAGCACGGCAGCTTGCAGCGACGGGGAAACCCAGAGCAGCTCCTCCCAGCAGAGCGGGACCAACAGTTCCGCCGCAGGGGAGACCTCTTCCGTCGAGACTTCTGACACTGGTGAGGAGGGCACTTATGACACCCATGTGGATCTCTCTTGGTACAAAGAGGGCATTACCGGCCACGAAATCAACTACGATGGGGACGCTTTGGGCCAGTTCTGGCAGGACAAGTTCAATGTGACCATCGACTTGACCGCTGCCACCATGGACGACTCCGACTGGAACGAACGCCTGCGTATCTGGATTAACTCCGGCGATATGCCTGATGTGGCTCACTGGGGCTTCAACTACGGCGAGCTGGCCGACTACGCCGCCCAGGACGCGGTCTATCGGTTCCCGGACGACTGGAAAGAACGTTGGCCTAACGTGGCGGCAAGCCAGGAATACGTTCCCGGCGCGGCTGTGGCGGAGGAAAAACTGGGAGGAACTTATGTGCTGTTCCGCACCATCTTTGCCAATCACCGGCCTTCCGAGCGGTTGAGCTACCATGCACTTTTGTATATGCGGAAAGACTGGATGGAAGCCTGCGGCGTGGAAATCAAAGAGACTTACAGCCCCTCCGAACTGGTGGAGATTGCGGAGAAGTTCCGCGACCAAGACCCCGGCGGGCTGGGAAGCCAGCTGGTACCCATCAGTATCCGCACCTATGATATGCTGAAGCTCTATCCCGGCACCGACTTCACTCCTGCCATGGACGGCTACTACAAGGATGAAAACGGTCAGTTCCAGTGGGCACCCGCAGATGAGCGCACCCTGGAAAGTCTGAAAAAGTATCAGAACCTCTATACCAGCGGTTTGCTGGATCCCGAATTCTACACTCTGACCCGGTATGAAGGCACGGAAAAGTTCTATATTGGAGGCACTGCGGGCATCGTTTTGGATGACGGCATGGGCTACATGATCCAAAGCCGGATAGAAGACGGACTGCAAAAGAATCTGGGGCTGGATCCTGACGAAGTCCTGCATATCGCCCAGCTGGTCGGTGAGGACGGGAAATATCACTACCGCGAGGACATGAACTTCTATGGCTCTATCATCTTCTCTCCCAACCTGACTGATGAAGAGTTTGAGAGAGCGATGGATATCCTGGATTTCTGCTCTACTGAGGAAGGCCAGGAGATCATCAACATGGGCTTTGAAGGCGAAGACTGGGAACTGGATGAAAACGGCGAGTATGTCAGCCTTCTTCCCAATGAGATCACCGGCAATGCCAGCTCTATTTTGGGCAGCAAATATCCTTCTGCTGATGTGTTCTTCGGCGGTGTCATTTTGGGCGACGACTTCCAGTTTGTGAGTCCCAACTACACCAAGGAGACCCGAGATATCATTTCTCATTTCTATGAGTTGCGGGATGAGCTCAGTGATGAAACTACCCTGCTTCCCAGGGAGTACGATTACGAGTTTTACAGTTCCCGTGCTAAGACTCAGGCCAACATGGATCTGTCTGAAGAGTACGCTCAGCTGATCCTGAAAGAGGGGGACCTGGAAACCAATTGGAAGAATTGGGTTGACGAGAAGATGCAGCTGGTCCAGCCCCTGCTGGATGAATTGAACCAGCAATAATTAGTTCGCTTTTTGAAGAAAAATGGGATAATAAAGTACTGATAAGACGGGAGCCTGCCCTATTTGTGTGGGCAGGCTTCCACTTTTTGGATATCAAGCGAAGGGTGGGGAAGGGATTATGAAGTATGAACTGTATACAGGGAGATATACAGACGGCCCCTCGAAGGACGGGGTATGCTCCTGGACCTTTGATGGGGAAGTCCTTCGGCAGGGGAGACAGTATGGGGAGTTAACAGATCCTTCCTATGTCTTGCCTCAGGGAGATCGTTTGTATGTGGTGGAAGAGCTCCCGGATAGAGCGACTGTGGCCTGTTTTTCCTTGGACGAGAAAGCCAGATCGAGTGTTTTGTGGCACAAGGAAGTTCCGGGAGCCGGTCTGTGCCACGGAGCGATCGCTGGGAACAGCCTGTATGTTTCCGGGTATGCCGGAGGGACGCTTACAGGATTGGAGGCCGCTTCGGGAGAGGTTACATTTTATAAAGAGTTTTCGGGCCATGGTCCCAATGCTCTGCGGCAGGAAAAAGCTCATATCCATTCCGCTCAGCCTTCGCCGGACGGTTCCCGGCTTTTGGCGGCGGATCTGGGCACTGACCGGCTCTACCAGTTCGTGATAAACAGCCAAACGGGTCTGGAGCTCGACGAGCAGCAGCCATGGTTCCAGGTAGGACCGGGACAGGGGCCGCGGCATTTCGCCTTTCATCCAAACGGAAAATGGCTGTATCTGGTGACGGAATTGGACCGTTCCCTCTTGGTGTTCCGGTATCAGAACAACCGGTTGGACCAGGTGGGAGAGTATTCCCTGCGGGAGAAAGACGACCCGGAAAGCTCTCTGGCAGCGGATATACACGTCACCGCAGATGGCAGGTTTCTGTATGTGTCTGTGCGTGGCCCCGGATGTCTGTGCGGGTTCCAAATCCAAGGGGACGGCGGGGAATTGGTGCCTATTGGCCGCTTTCCAGCAGGAGGCGTATGTCCCCGCAGCTTCCATATCAGCGCCGACGGCCGGTTTGTGGCAGTGGCAAACCAAGAGCCAGGGACGCTGGTGATATTCCCCAGGAAAGAGGAAAGCGGGCTGTTGGGCAGTGCGCTGTGTAGCGCAGATGTCCCTGATGTTTCCTGTGTGAAGTGGGAAGATTGTCCTTTTTGAAAACTCTTTTGTAGATGGGAGGAAACTTGTGTGGAAAGAAAAAAAGCAGTTGTGACCGGCGCTAGCCGTGGGATTGGAAAGGGGATTGCCCGGTGCCTGGCGCGGGAAGGATATGATCTGGCAATCTCCTACGCTACTCAGCGGGAGGAGGCTCAAAACCTTGTCGAAGAGCTCCAGGTGCAGTATGGAGGGAAATACTTCTGCTTCCAGGCGTCCTTAGAGCAGGAAGGTGCCGGAGTAAAGCTGCTGGAGGAGAGCGTGAAAGCGTTGGGCGGCTTGGATCTGCTTGTGAACAACGCGGGCGTGACTCGATTTGAGAATATCTTGGATTTGACGCCGGAGATACTCAACCTGCTGTGGAACCTGGATTTCAAAAATTATATCTTGATGATGCAGGCTGCGGCAAAGTATATGGTGCAACACCAGGTGCGGGGCTGCCTGATAAATATCACCTCGTCCCGCGGGGAGCGGGCCTATGCGGGGGATTTCCTGTACGGCGGCCTGAAAGCAGGGCTGAACCGGGCGGTCCAGTCCATCGCCCTGGATTTGGCGCCTTACGGCATCCGTGCCAACAATGTGGCTCCTGGCGCCACCCGTGTCCGGGAGAGACTCCCAGGCGAGACGGATTTTTGGGACGAGTTGGGGCAGAAGATTCCCTTAGAGCGGTGCGGCACCCCGGAGGACATTGGGGAGGCAGTAGCCTTTTTGGCTTCGGAGAAAGCCTCCTATATTACAGGGGTTACCCTGCGGGTTGACGGCGGCCTGATTTTGCCCGGTATGCCAGAGCGGGTCTTGCCGGGAGAAGATTTGAACGGATGGAGCAAAGCCCATTCCCCGTTTGCCGAAGAAGTCCTGAAGGAAATTCACTAAAAAGAGAGGAGCTTGTGTAGTATGGTTACAATTCGGAACGTGAAAACGATTTTGACAGCCCCGCGGGACATTGATTTGGTGGTAGTCAAGGTAGAGACAAGCGAGCCAGGACTTTACGGCTTGGGCTGCGCTACCTTTACCCAGCGGTGGGCGGCTGTGGCCACGGCGGTGGAGGAGTATATGAAGCCCCTTTTGGTGGGGCGCTGCGTCAACGACATCGAGGATATCTGGCAGACGGCCATGGGCAGTTCTTACTGGCGCAACGGCCCGGTGCTCAACAACGCCATATCCGGCGTAGACGAGGCGCTGTGGGACATCAAGGGCAAGATGGCCGGCATGCCTGTGTACGACCTGCTGGGCGGCAAGTGCCGGGAAGGGGCGGCGGTCTACCGCCACACCGACGGCGCCTGCCCCGAAGAGGTGGAGGAGAACGTCCGCCGGTACATGGAGGAGGGCTACCGCTATCTGCGGTGCCAGATGGGCACCTATGGGGGCCAGATGGGCAAGGGCAAGCAGCACATTGTCTCCCCAGAGAACAGCAAGCCCGGCGCCTACTATGACCCCGCCCAGTACTGCGAAGGGGTGGTGCGGCTGTTTGCCCACCTGCGGGACAAACTGGGCTACGGCGTGGAACTGCTCCACGACATTCACGAGCGTTTGACGCCCGTTCAGGCGCTGGGCCTGGCCAAGCAGTTGGAACCGTACCGGCTGTTCTTCCTGGAGGATGCCCTGCCGCCGGAGCAGGTGGAGTGGTACAGCCATTTCCGCAGTCAAACGGCTGTACCTCTTGCCATGGGTGAGCTGTTCAACAATCCCCTGGAATGGAAAGAGCTGATTTCCAAGCGGCTGATTGATTATATCCGTGTCCATGTCAGCCAAATTGGAGGTTTGACCCCTGCACGGAAGCTGGCAGCCCTGTGTGAAGCTTTTGGCGTGCGCACTGCATGGCATGGGCCCGGCGATCTTTCCCCGGTGGGGGCCATGGCCCAGCTCCACCTGGACGTTGCCATCCCGAACTTCGGTATCCAGGAGTTTTCCGGGTTCTCACCCGAAGAGGAAGAGGTGTTCCCCGGCTGCCCGCAGGTGAAGGATGGATATTTGTATCCTAACGCGAAGCCGGGATTCGGTATTGAGGTTGACGAGGAAAAGGCAAAAAAGTACCCCTGCAAATACCGCGAGCCAGGTTGGCTGCTGGCCCGCACCACCGACGGCACCGCAGTAAGGCCCTAACGGAAAGCGTTAGTTTGGGAAGGAGAGATGGGTTTGAAAACCATAGATATTCCATCTGAAAACGGAAAGTTGACTTACTTCTGGGAAGAGGGGGCAGGTTCTGGGAAAAAGCCGCTGATCGTCTGTTTGGCCAGTGGGGAAGGAGAGGCCCGAGAGAGCCTTGCTCTGGTGTTTTCCCAAGCGAATGGGGCAAGCGCCGCAGCTTTGGTGGTCAATCCCCAGACCCAGGAGCGGGATGTGGGGGATTGGCTCTACACCCTGCGGCAAAGAGAAGATGTGGACGAAAATCGGGTCACTCTGATGGGGGCGATTTCCGCGGCGGACTGGGTCTGGCGTCTGGGAAGCCACTTTCCCCAGTGGTTTGCGGGGATTTGCGCCGTGGGGGGCCATGGGGATCCCTACGAAGTCAGAGCCATGAAGGATATTCCCGTTCGTGCGTATCCGGTGAAAGAAGAACCGCTGATCCTGCGGGAAGGAAAGGCAGCGGTGGACGTTGAGCGGCTTGTCATGGGCCTGTTGACCGCGGGTTCTGAACATGTGCAAATGCGGGACCTGTATGAGGAAGATCCTTGGGTTAAGGCGGTCCGGGAAGACGAGGCGGTCTCATGGCTATTGGA
>ERZ1643246.3245-NODE-3245-length-14292-cov-7.328440_pt1 | contig 14292 bp, 11 predicted proteins | sample MGYA00579265_ERZ1643246 | MGnify/ENA primary metagenome ERZ1643246 (study PRJEB29033, sample SAMEA4952261) | chicken gut metagenome | biome: Broiler Chicken; feature: Gastrointestinal Tract; material: Caecum | place: Ireland | collected 2018 | study: Broiler... | reverse complement strand
CACCTCGTCGCACGCCGGGTTGCCGAAGCAGATGTTGGTCGAGTCGATCAGCTCGACCGCAATATCGCCCTTGACCGCCTGCCCGGTCTCGAGCGCGGGGTCAAAGTGGATGTAAAAGCACGCGTCGCCGTCCACACAGGCGTTTTTGAGCAGCGGCCGTCCGAGCGCCTTGATGCCCGACCGCTCGATCGCAGACGCAAACGCGCGGTCGAGGATGCGGGCGGTCTTGCGGCCTTTTTCGTCCATGTCGAACGGCTGGGCGTGCACCGCGACGTCGTCCGACACCAGCATGGACACGAACAGGTTGACGCAGCGCCGCAGCACGTTGAAGATCAGCGGGTCGAGCGACTGCACGCGCAGCCCTTCCCATTGTCTGCCGAGGTAAAACGCCTCGTTGCGGCGCACGCGGTCGTATAGGCCGATCGAGCGCTTGTAGTCGCGGTCGCGCTCATATTTGCGCCAGATGGCGGTGGGGGACGGATCAAATTTCATCGGTCATGTCCTCCCGTCCGTAAGCCATCAGCGCAGCCAGATCGCGGCTGAGCGCGTCATCTGCGGCTGCGGCGGGGTCGTCCTCGTGTTTCGGGGGACGCTGCGGCAGCCGCAGCCCGCCGGACACGACCGCGCCGGTCAGCACCAGCAGGGCCGCGCCGATGCAGTAAAGTAAAATGGTCATTGAGTTCCTCCTTTTCAGTACGCGAGAAATTCCCCGACTTCACAGTCATATGCCGTGGGGTTAACGGGTGCGGGCGGTTCGTACACCGTCGCGGCATAGCCGCGCAGCGCGTCGGGCGCGTGGGTCAGCTCGTGCGGTGTGTTTGCCACGTCGGACGGATTGCGCGTGTCGTGCTGCAAAGCGGGCAGCGTGCGGATCAGGTTGCGGCAGGTGTCGAAGATGGTCAGGCGCGGGCGCGGCTGACCTTGCTCGTCCTTGCGCGGGGCGAGCAGCTCATGCAGCGCCAGCCAACCGGCAACACGCTCGTTGCAGCTTTTGTCAAAATCCAGCCCGCAGTCCGCGAACAGCTCCACCGCGCTTTTGCCGGTCTCCTGCCGCCGGTTCCACAAGTCGGGCGGGGCAAGCCGACAGTCGATGTGTTCGCCGGACAGCTCGCAGGAGAGAATGGCCGCCGCCGCTTCTGAGATAATCAAACCGGACTGATATAACTCTCTGTATACTGTGCTGTACCCGTCCGGGCTTTGCGCAATCCACAGCGCCGCCAGCATATCCAGACCGTAGTCGATGGTCAGATACCGCCGCCAGTCGCGGGGGATGGGGTGCGGTTTGACAACATGCAGATCGGGGCTGAACTCGCTGAAGTACCGGCCTTCGTCCAGTTCCCACACACCGTCGAGCAGCGCGCGCCGGTCGCGTGCGGAGAGCAGCCGCAGGCGTTTTTCATAGCCCGCGTCCGCGCGGTGCAGGAAGGGGTTGTCCGTAAGCCGCGCGGGCAGGAACAGCCGTGAGCCGCCGTCGAACTCGGTTTCGGTGTCGGGCGGCATCGGGTCGATGTAACGCGATTTGACCCATTGGTGCCCCACGCCGCCCGGGTTGGTCGTTGATTTGACCTGCTTGGGATAGCCGTTTGCCCCGCGCACACGCGAGATTAGATAGGTGAACTGGCTTTCAGTGAAGTGCGTCAGCTCGTCAAAGCGCAAAACGTCGTATTCCGCAGACTGGTATTTGGTCACGTCGCTTTCTGCGTCGCAGTAGCCGAACTCGAGCGTCGAGCCGTTTGCAAACTGCCACAGATGGTCGCTGACCTTATAGGACGCGATCACCTGCGGGAACAGCCGCAGCGAGGCAGGCACGAGCGAGCGTTCCAGCTCTGGCATGGTGCGCCGCAGCATGAGCTGCCGGGAGCCGGGGTAGCTTACGGCAAAACGCAGCGCGTCGAGCAGTTGCCCGTGGCTTTTGCCGCCGCCTGCTGCACCGCCGAACAGCGTTTCAAACGCGCCCGACTGTACGAATGCCGCCTGCCGGGGGGTTATTTCGTATTCGATCGTGCGTCTACGATCCGGAACACGATTTCGACCGGCGCAGTCTCGTGTTCCGCGCCGTCCAGCATCGCCCCTTTGCCGACTGTCCGGTCGAGGATCTCCTTGATCGCGCTCAGGCGGCTGTTGGCCGGTGCGTCGGCATCCCCGGCGATCTCGTAGAGCATCTCGACGAGTCTCCCGGGGTCGTCTGAACTTCGCAAGATGGCATCAACTCCTTCCGGGTTGGATTTGCTTGTTTTCCCGTGTGTCAAAGAATAGCCGAGAACCGGGAAAATAACAAGAACAAATGTTTGACCTTTTCGGCTCTTGCAATTTGTTGTCCGCTGCGGTATCCTGAATAGGAAATGGAAAAATACAGGGGGAAAAAGAAACATGCAAAAGATCAAACTGATCGCGCTCGATCTGGATGGAACGGCGCTCACGCCGAGCAATACGGTGTCTGCGGCGACGATCGATGCTGTGCATCGTGCGCGTGAGGCGGGAGTGCATGTCGTGATATCGACCGGACGCATCTGCGGGGAGGCAAGTGATTTTGCCGTGGAGCTGAAAACGGATGATCTGATGGTGACCTCAGGCGGCGCATCGATTTCGCGTGTATCGACCGGGCGGTGCATGATGCGGATGTCCATGCCGTGGGAGCCTGCCGTGCGCGCGGCGGCCGCGGTGGAGCGCATCGGGTTGATGGTGATGGTTTACGTCGGGGAGACGCTGCTCATCACGCCTTATGACGAAATGGAATTTGGAAAATACAAATCTAACGAGGGCTATCTCGCGGCCAAGCGGGTGGTTCCTTCGATTGCGGAGTTTATCGCGGATGGACATGTGTCGGTGGATAAGATTTTCGCCCGCAGCAAAGATCCAGTCACCCTGAAAATGGTGCGCGACCAGATCCGGCAGATCCCGGGCGTGCGCGTGATGAGCTCGGCGGCGGATAATATTGAAGTGGTCACGCCAGCGGCGGACAAGGGGACGGCGCTGGGTATGCTGTGCCGGGAGCTGGGCACCGACCTGTCGCACGCAGCGGCGATCGGGGACAGTGAAAACGATCTGGAAATGCTGCGTGCGGTCGAGCTGCCGATCGCCATGGGCAATGCCAGTGATGCGGTCAAGGCGATCTGCAAGCGGCAGACGCTGACCAATGCGGAGGACGGCGTGGCCGCCGCGATCGACCGGATTCTGGCGGAGAACGGATGAACGGGCGAAACACAGCATTTTTGCGGAAAATGGTGGTATCCGGCGCGCAGATATGCTATAATAATTTCGTATGTAATATTTGCCCCATCAAAAGGAGACATATCACATGAGTTTATGGTTTGCTATTTTGCAGGGTCTGGTGCAGGGCCTGACCGAGTTTCTGCCTGTGTCCTCGTCCGGCCATCTGGTGCTGGTCCAGACCCTATTCGGCGGCGGCGTGGAAACCAATTACATGCTGTTTAACGTACTGCTGCACTTTGGTACGCTGCTGAGCGTCATTGTGGCCTTCTGGAAGGACATCAAGGAGCTGTTTGTGGAGTTCTTCGGATGGATTCGTGACGGCTTCAAGATCAATGGCCATCCGTACCGTCGGTTTATCGTCATGCTGCTGCTGACCATCGTGCCGATGTTTGCGATTCTGCCGGTTAAAAGCACGCTTGAGAATGCATTTTCCTCTCCGCTGCTGGTTGGCCTGCTGCTGCTGGTGACGGCGGCCATCCTGTACCTGTCGGAGAAAGCGCCGAAAAAGCACAAGACCGAGGAAAACGCCACTTGGCTGGATGCGCTGATCGTCGGCATCGGCCAGTGCTTTGCCGTGCTGCCCGGCCTGTCCCGTTCGGGCACCACCATCTGCACCGGCCTGTTCCGCGGCTTTTCGCGTGATTTTGCCGTGCGTTTCGCGTTCATCATGTCCCTGCCGGTCATTCTGGGCGCGAATATTCTCGAGCTGGTCGATGCATTCAAGGACCCGGCGGCAGCTATGGGCGACGTGTCCATCGCCTGCTATCTGGTGGGCATTGTGGCGGCGATGCTGTCCGGCCTTGCGGCGATCCGCATGGTGCGCTTTGTTTCCAAGCGCGGCAACTTCCGTCCGTTCGTGGTGTACTGCACCCTGATCGGCACCATCACCATCGTGGTGAGCCTGATAAAAATGATATAATGCCGTCTGCGGGCGCAACTGCCGCAGAGGTTGAGAAAAGTTCCGGATAACGGGACTTTTCTTCGCACTTATCCGAAAAACACCGGCCAATGGCCGGTGTCGTCCGCACGCTATATCGTGCGGGAAAGCAAATAAAGCGAGGGAAAAACACTTTGGCTGCAAAGAAAACGACAACCAAAAAAACTACGTCGCGCGGAAAAGCGGCCGCGCGGCGCGCACCCGAGCCGGAGCCCGTCCTGTCCCGTGCCACATGGGGGGCCATCTGGGGCGTGCTCGGGCTTTTGTGCCTGCTGGCGATCCTGCCGATCGACGGCGTGCTGCTCGATTGGCTGCACCGTGGCATCGGCGCCATGATCGGCAAGGGCAGCTATCTGCTGCCGTTTGCGCTGCTCGCGCTGGCGGGACTGCTGTTTGCGCGGCAAAAAGGGCCGGTGCGGCTGCGCGGTACAAGCATTGCGCTGCTGCCGCTGTTCATCGGCAGCATTATCCATGCGTTTGCCTGCGCAAACGAATATGATTTTTCAATGAAAACGCTTTTCGACCTGCTGACAACCGGCATGGCGGGCAAGTCCGGCGGTTTGCTGGCGGGCGGCCTGTATATCGTGCTGGAGTGGGCGCTGTCCTCGGTCGGGGCGCTGCTGGTTCTGCTGGTGCTGACGGTGACGGCCATTCTGGTTGCCTGCCGCATCACGCCGCAGGCGCTGCTGGAGATGTTCCGTCCGCCGGAATATGAATATGAGGACGAAGAAGAGCGCGAGCGTTATGAAGCGCCGCCCAAGCTGCCCAACGTGCACGAAGCGGTCAGCGCACATGTGCAGCGCCGTGAGGAGCGCCGCGCTGCCCGCCGCAAGGCGGAGATCGACATCCCGATCGACACCGAGCCGCCCGGAGAGGACAAGCCGGGCGCTGACCCGGATGCACCTGTGCGTCATATGCACGGCGGCAAGCCGATGGCGCCGGACGAATACCTGCGCTCCCTGAAAGAGCAAACCACGGACGAGCAGGTGAGCATCCTCGATCTGGTGGAAAACCGCGAGGAGGAGCCGCCGGTCGAGCCGTCGCCCAAGCCGGAAAAGGCTGAAAAGGCCGAAAAGGTGGAAAAGACCGAAAAAATCAGCGAAGACGAGCAGGCGGAGCTGAGCGAGCAGATGGACGAGAACCAGAAGGCGCCCATGCCGGTCTATGACTATCCGCCCATCGACCTGCTGAGCATTGGCAAGCATACGTCGGTCGCCGGTGCGGAAGCCGAGCTCAAGGAGAATTCCGAGTGCCTGATCGACACGCTCGAATCGTTCAATATCGACGCGCAGATCATCGGCATCGTGCGCGGCCCGTCGGTCACGCGGTTTGAGCTGACCATCCCGCGCGGCATCAAGATTTCACGCATCACCGCGCTCGCAGACGATATCGCGCTGTCGCTCGGCGCGGCAAACGTGCGCATCGCGCCCATCCCGGACAAAATCGCGGTCGGTATTGAGGTGCCGAACAAGACGGTTAATACTGTGTTCATCCGCGAGTGCATTTCGTCGCCCGCGTTCACCAACGCGCGCAGCCGCCTGTCCTTTGCCGTCGGCAAGGACATCACCGGCAAGCCGGTCATCGGCGATATCGCCAAAATGCCGCACATGCTGATCGCCGGTACCACCGGTTCTGGTAAATCCGTGTGCATCAACTCGATGCTGATTTCGCTTTTGTACAAGTCCACGCCCGAAGAGGTGCGCCTGATTATGGTGGACCCCAAGATGGTCGAGCTGGGCAACTACAACGGCATCCCGCACCTGCTCATTCCGGTCGTGACCGACCCGAAAAAGGCGGCGGGTGCGCTCAACTGGGCGGTCGGCGAGATGGAGCGCCGCTACAAGCTGTTTGCCGATCATCAGGTGCGCAATCTGGTGGGGTATAACGACCTGATGCGCGCTGAGCGCGCCAAGGCCGAGCAGGAAGAGGGCGGAACACCCGAACAGTATCAGGTGCTGCCGCAGATTGTCATTGTCATCGACGAGCTGGCCGACCTGATGATGGTCGCGGCTAAGGAGGTCGAAACCTCGATCTGCCGTATCGCGCAGAAGGCGCGTGCGGCCGGTATGCATCTGGTGGTTGCCACCCAGCGTCCGTCGGCTGACGTTATCACCGGTATCATGAAGGCTAACATCCCGTCGCGTATCGCGTTTGCGGTAGCCAGCCAGATCGAGTCGCGTATCATTCTGGATACGACCGGCGCGGAAAAGCTGATCGGCAAGGGCGATATGCTGTATGCGCCTCTGGGCGAGGGCAAGCCCACCCGTGTGCAAGGCTGCTTTATTTCGTCCGACGAGATCGAAGCGGTCATTGCGCATATCAAGCAGACAAGCACTGCCGAATATAATGAGGAGATCCTCGAGCATATCGAGCGCCAGGCCGAGCAGGTGGACAGCAAGGGCAGCGGCTCGTCCGGCGACGCGAGCGGCGACGAGGACGAGATGATCGAGGAAGCGATCGACGTCATTATGGACTGCCGACAGGCGTCTACGTCCATGTTGCAGCGTCGGCTCAAGCTGGGCTATGCGCGCGCCGCGCGCATCATCGACCAGATCGAGGAACGCGGCATCATCGGTCCGTCGGAAGGCTCCAAGCCGCGGCAAATCCTGATTACCAGAGACGAGTGGCAGGAAATGAAGCTGCGGCGGCACGATATCCCATAAACGTATAAGAGGAGGAAACCCTATGTCTTTCGAGAAAATCAATATTGCAGAGCAGACGTTCAACCCGTTTGACCTTATCAGCAAGCAGTGGATGCTGATTTCCGCCGGTACGGAGGAAAAGTGGAACACCATGACCGCCAGCTGGGGCGGCGTGGGCGTGATCTGGGGCAAGCCGTCGGTGACTTGCTATATCCGCCACAGCCGTTACACCAAGGAGTTTGTTGATAACTCAGAGTATTTTACCTTGAGCTTTTTACAGGATGGACACCGCGAAGCGCTCAACCTGCTGGGCACCAAGTCCGGCCGCGATATGGATAAAATGCACGACAGCGGCCTGACGCCGGTGATGGTGGAGGGCCAGCCGTCCTTTGCCGAGGCGGAGCTGGTGCTCGTCTGCCGCAAGCGCTGCAAGAGCGAAATCGCGCCCGAGGACATTCTCCAGCAGGAGACGCTCGATAAGTGGTACGGCGATCAGGACTACCACACCATGTATATCGGGGAAATTGTCGCAGCGTATCGAGCGGAAAAATAAAAAACGTCACAGATTGTTCACCAAACCGACAAGCCTTCGGGCCTATACTGGAAGCAGACAATGCGGACTTGTCCGCGCTTGTCCGATTCAGCCCGAAACTGGAGGGAATAACAGTGAAAAAAAGAATATGCAGCCTGCTGCTCACGGCGGCGCTCATGCTTGGTATGCTGCCGAGCGCGTTTGCAGGCTTTGAAAACTTTGCCACGCAGGCGACGTATACGCCGGGCCAGTTCACCGATGTAAAGGATGATGCCTGGTATGTAGATAACGTGCGCGTGGCCTATGAATACGGCCTGATTAACGGCCAGTCGGCCACCCGCTTTGCGCCGGACAGCTCGCTGACCGTGGCCGAAGCGATCAAGATGGCAGCCTGCCTGCACAGCATTTATTACACCGGCAGCGCGGAGTTTGCCACCTCCCAGCCGTGGTACAGCACCTATGTGGACTATGCGCTGCAAAACGGCATTTTGAGTGCTGCGCGTTCGGACTATACGCAGCCAGCGTCACGCGCGGTGTTTGCATCCGTGCTGGCGGCGGCGCTGCCGGCTGATGCCCTGACTGCCATCAATTCGATTGCGGACGGCGCGATTCCGGATGTATCGACCTCTGCGTCTTATGCGGATGCGGTTTATCTGCTGTATCGTGCCGGCGTGCTGACCGGCTCGGACAGCGCGGGCCGTTTCTTGCCGACCAGCACGATCAAGCGCTGTGAGGCTGCCGCCATCCTCACCCGCATGGCGGACCCGAGCCTGCGGCAAACGTTTTCGCTGACGGTATCGACCAAACTGACCGCGAGTGAGGTTTACACGCGGTGCATGCCCGCCGTGTTCAAGCTCTATTCCTATGATGCGCGCGGCAACGTGCTCAGCATGGGCAGCGGCGTGCTGATCAGTGCGAACGGCGACGCGGTCACCTGCGGGCATATCGCCAACGGGGTGCAGCGTCTGGTCGCGGAAATGATGGACGGCACCAAGCGCGAGGTCAGCATTTATGACATCAACACGACGGCGGATATTTCGCACATTCGTGTCGTGGGTAGCGGCCTGCCGTATCTGGAAACCTCGAACGATGTGCAGGTAGGGGATAGTGTGTATGCGCTCGGATATCCGGGCGGCGGCAGCGCAAAGGTGACTGCCGGCACGGTGACCAACCCGCAAAATCAGGATTACCTGACGACGCTGATTGAGAGCACCGCTTCGGTCATCAGCGGCAATTCGGGCGGCGCGCTGGTGGACGCGCAAGGCCGTCTGATCGGCATTACGGTCAGCAGCCGTGGCAGCGGCAGCCCCTCGTATTCGGTGCCGATTTCGGTTTTGGAGACGCTCGAGGGAAGCGCGGCGGTCAGCCCTGCGGTTTATACCAGCACGCACCAGCCGGATGCCTCCAACTGCTATGCCAAGCTGTACCCGGTGCCGGATTTCGGCGCCATTACCGGCGTGCCGCTGCTGGGCAGCGTCAAGGATCGCGGCACGACGTATTTCTATTACCGTTTGTCCGACCTCAACGGGGACGGCACGCGGCAGCTGCTGCAATACTATGCCGCGCTCAACGGCAACACATTTTATCAGTTCTCGGACGGCGTGTTCACCTCGTCGGCAGGGTATTTGCTGTCCGTGAAAATGGTTGAAACCACATATCAAGGGGTGGAAGCGCTGGGCGTCTGCGTTTCCGGCATCTCCTCGCAACCGATCGGCGGCCTGGTACAGGCTGCCGATCTTTCTTTTGCAGCGATTTGTGCATCGAGGCGCCTTTCATGCATGCATCCCGGCATTTCGTTTGATTTCACAAAAAGTGCGCTAAAAGTGTCATATATGCTAATTTTTCAATTTTTTTTGTTAAATAATGCGAAATAAATGATAAAGTAAACAAGTATAATCCCCTGATTTTTGCGGAAATGGCAATGGAATCCATCATTTTGCACAAGAAGAGAAGAGCAAATCGGTGAATTTCTACAATGGAACACAAAGCATCCGGCATGCTATAATAATCTTGCGTGATTGAAGTGTGTTTAAAGAGAGCGCCAAACGAAATGGAGGAAAGACCCAAATGAAGAAGTACGTTTACATGTTCCCGGAAGGCAACGGAAAAATGCGTGAGCTGCTCGGCGGCAAGGGCGCGAATCTGGCCGAAATGACCGGACTCGGCATGCCCGTACCGCAGGGCTTTACCATCACCACCGAGGCCTGCACCCGGTATTATGAGGACGGCAAGACGATCTATCCGGACATTCAGGATCAGATCCTTGAGTACCTCGATAAATTGGAAAAGGTCACTGGAAAGACGCTGGGCGATCCGGAAAAGCCGCTTTTGGTTTCGGTTCGTTCGGGCGCGCGCGCTTCCATGCCCGGCATGATGGACACCATCCTCAACCTCGGCATGAATGACGAGATCTGCGACGCAGTCGCAAAACTGACGAATAATCCGCGCTTTGCGCGTGACTCTTACCGCCGTTTCATCCAGATGTTCTCGGACGTCGTTATGGAGCTGCCCAAGTCCACCTTCGAGACCTTCATCGATCAGGTCAAGGACAAGAAGGGCGTCAAGATGGACAACGAGCTGGACGCGGACGATATGAGCGAGCTGATCGTTCTGTTCAAGGATCACTACAAGAAGTCCCTCGGCGAGGACTTCCCGCAGGACCCCAAGAAGCAGCTGATGGAAGCGGTTCGCGCGGTATTCCGCTCGTGGGACAACCCGCGCGCCAACACCTACCGCCGCATGAACGATATCCCGCACTCCTGGGGTACCGCAGTTAACGTGCAGTCCATGGTATTCGGTAACATGGGCGACACCTCCGGCACGGGCGTTGCGTTCACCCGCAACCCGGCAACCGGTGAAAAGAAGCTGTACGGCGAATTCCTGATGAACGCACAGGGCGAGGACGTTGTGGCCGGTATCCGCACCCCGCAGCCGATCTCCGCACTGGCGGACACCATGCCCGAAGTTTATCAGCAGTTTGTGGATATTTCCTCCCGCCTCGAGCAGCACTACGGCGACATGCAGGATATGGAGTTCACCATTGAAAACGGCAAGCTCTATATGCTCCAGACCCGTAACGGCAAGCGCACCGCGCAGGCTGCCCTCAAGATTGCGGTTGACCTCGTGGACGAGGGCGTCTGCACCAAGGAGCAGGCCATCATGAAGGTTGAGCCCAAGCAACTCGACGCGCTGCTGCATCCGACGTTTGTTCCGGCGGCTCTCAAGGCAGCTACCCCGATCACCACCGGCCTGCCGGCGTCTCCCGGCGCTGCCTGCGGCGCGGTATACTTCACCGCAGAAGAAGCCGCAGCGGCCCATAAGACCGGCGCGAAGGTCGTTCTGGTGCGTCAGGAGACCTCCCCGGAGGATATCGACGGCATGGCGGTTTCCGAAGGCATCATGACCGCACGCGGCGGCATGACCTCGCACGCAGCGGTTGTTGCGCGCGGCATGGGCACCTGCTGTGTAGCCGGTGTCAACGGCATCAAGGTTTCCGAAGAAAACAAGACCCTGACCTTTGCCGACGGCACGGTGGTAAAGGAAGGCGAGTTCATCTCGCTCGACGGCTCGACCGGTAACGTTTACCTCGGCAAGATCGAAACGCAGGACGCAGAGCTGACCGGCGATTTCGGCCGCTTCATGGGCTGGGCGGACGAGATCCGCACGCTCAAGGTCCGCACCAACGGCGATACCCCGCGCGATGCAACGCAGGCGCGTAAGTTCGGCGCGGAAGGCATCGGCCTGTGCCGTACCGAGCATATGTTCTTTGATCCCGAGCGCATCAAGGCAGTGCGCGAGATGATTATTTCCGATACCGTGGAGCAGCGCAAGACCGCGCTGGCCAAGATCCTGCCGATGCAGCGCGGCGACTTTGAAGCGATTTACCGCGCAATGGGCGGTCTGCCGGTAACCATCCGTCTGCTCGATCCTCCGCTGCATGAGTTCCTGCCGCAGGAGGATGAGGATATTCAGGAGCTGGCCAATGAGATGGGCATTCCGTTTGACAAGCTCAAGGGTAAGGTTGCCGACCTGCACGAGTTTAACCCGATGCTCGGCACACGCGGCTGCCGTCTGGATGTGCTGTATCCGGAAATCGCTGAGATGCAGACCGAAGCGATCATTTCCGCAGCGATCAACGTCTGGAAGGAAGACGGCCTGAAGATCACCCCGGAGATCATGGTTCCGCTGGTATCCGAAATCAACGAGCTGCGCTTTGTCAAGAAGGTCATCAAGGCCAAGGCCGACGAGCTGATCGAAGCGTCGGGCCTCAAGATGAAATATATGATCGGCACGATGATCGAGACCCCGCGTGCGGCTGTTACCGCAAACGAGATCGCAGAGGAAGCGGAGTTCTTCTCCTTTGGCACCAACGACCTGACCCAGATGACCTACGGCTTCTCGCGTGACGACGTAGGCCGCATTCTGGAGACCTACTTCGAGAAGAAGATTCTCGAGTCCGACCCGTTTGCCCGTCTGGACCAGAACGGCGTTGGCAAGCTGATCCGCTACGCAGTAGCAGAAGGCCGCCGCACCCGTCCGGAAATCAAGCTGGGCATCTGCGGTGAGCACGGCGGCGACCTGTCCTCCGTCGAGTTCTGTCACAATGTCGGCCTGAACTATGTTTCCTGCTCGCCCTTCCGTGTGCCGATTGCCCGCCTTGCAGCGGCGCAGGCTGCTATTAAAGCACCCCGTGCGATGGAGAAGTAATCGCATAACAGCGACGAAAAACCACATTTGAATCAACAAGCGCACCGTCTATGGCGGTGCGCTTGTTTTTGTTTTATACCCATTTATTTGAATTACAGATACACTTCAACGGTTAAGTCATTCCAATCTCGCTTGCGGAACTGAGTCGGCAGGCCGTTTGCGTATCGGAATTTGCGGGCAGTCTCAAAGTCTATCGTGAAGGCCAGCACCGGAGGATTTTCGGGTTCCAGAAGATTACTCCGCTCCTGAGGCGTTTTGGATTCACCAAAGTTCAGCTTCCAACGGTAATGATGGTTTTTAACGGGAGTAATCACTTCCACAAATTCCTCGATCAGCGCTTCTGAAATTCTCGGTGTGGAGATGTCTACCATTTGGGACAGACCCTTCTTGATTTTATCCAGGTCAAACCTGCTTGCACTTTCCGGCTCATTTGACTGGCCGCCCATTTTACTTTGGAGCGCCTCCAGCTCTTTTGTAGCTTGACTATACAGCTTGTGAAACTGCTCTTTTGTCAGTTCACCGTCTGCGCGCATCTGCCCCAGGTTCAAAATCCGCTGCTCCAACTTGTTAGCTTTTCGCTGAAGTTCTGCATTGCCAGCATCAGATTGCATAGCCACAGCTGCCATGCAGGATTCGACCATCTGACAGGCTTTCAGAACTGCCTCTCTCTGATCTCCCCAGAGTTGCTCAAAAATTCGCTTGGCCATCAGGTCCAACTTCCACTCGCAAATGGAAATGGCATCGCAACTCTTTTGACCGGTGAGATGGTTTTTCTCCACAAAGCTCTTGGCGGGACTTTGTGTGCGGTAATTACATTGGTATCCATAGATTGGCGTACCATCTTGAAGAACTCTCCATTTGAAGCGGTTATATCCCGAACCGCAGCGGCACCGGAGCTTTTTAACCCACAGGTGTTGTGGAATCCTCGTGCCTCGCCGCCGTTCCTCACCGGAAGGCATTTGATATTTCTGGATTCGGCTTTTTCGGATACACTCACATCGCCTCCAAAGAGCTTCTGAAACAATCGGCTCAAAATCACCTTTCTTGAGAACAAAGGTATCTTCATCCAGATTTTTAATACGCTTCTTTTCCAGAAAGTTGTTGACCTTGGACTTGTTGTAGCAAACATACCCCATATAGGTGGCATTGCGAAGTATCCGGCTGATTTTGACACAAGACCATTTCACATTACCATTGCCGTCCTTGCAGCCGCGTCGCGTCAGCTCATTCACGATTTCCTTCTGACCAAAACCTTGGGCGTACAATTCAAAGACTGTTCGGATGGTTGCGGCTTGTTCGGGGTTGATAACATAGGTCCCGTCTACGCGGTCATAGCCGATGATATTGCCGTTCCCATATAAGACGCCATTCTCACGACTAACAGCTTGTCCAGCTCGGACCCGTTCTGATATTTTGCGGCTTTCCTCCTGGGCCAGTGTAGCCATGATTGTGAGCCGAAGCTCACCGTCGCCGTCCAATGTCCAGATATTGTCCGACACAAAGTAAACCTCAACCCCATAGTTTTTTAGTTCTCGGGTCAATACCAAGGTATCCACAGTATTGCGGGCAAAGCGGCACACCTCACGGGTAACAATAAGATCAAATTTCCGCTGCTTTGCATCCTCAATCATCCGCATGAAAGCCGGGCGCTTTTTAGCCAGCGTTCCCGTAATACCTTCATCTATGTATCGACCTACAACGGTCCAGTTCGGGTGGTACCTGGTCTGATCCTCATACCACTGCATTTGCTTTTCCAGCGCCTCTAACTGCGCCTCATGCTCTGTTGAAACACGACCATAATAAACGATCTGGCGCTGCCGGTTGGGGTCTAGGGCCAGATTCCCGAAGTATAGTTGTTGCATACCGTCCATACCATTTCCTCCTTCCGCTTTGAGTATAAAGAGGAAGGCTACATTTGTTTAGGATACGGATACGCCTATTGATATGCTTGACATTTTATGCGTATCGGTTCAAGACCTGATAATATATGACACTGTTGATCAGGCCCTTGCAAAACATCATATGAACCAGTTTCAGTGCGATTGTGTCTGTGTTATGTTTCATAATGTTAGCTCCTCTTGTATAAACCAATGGGCGCACTGGAAAGCTCTCCAGTGCGCCCACAGATTATCACGCAATAGATATTTCGTCACATTTGCCACGCACCCCTGACGATGGGAACATTCCTGGTCTCCGCTGGCGCGGATGTCATAACTCCGCAGCGTCGTTTTACTCGTGCGCCGCAGGGTTCCCCCCAAGTC
>ERZ1643246.3240-NODE-3240-length-14311-cov-6.924172_pt1 | contig 14311 bp, 10 predicted proteins | sample MGYA00579265_ERZ1643246 | MGnify/ENA primary metagenome ERZ1643246 (study PRJEB29033, sample SAMEA4952261) | chicken gut metagenome | biome: Broiler Chicken; feature: Gastrointestinal Tract; material: Caecum | place: Ireland | collected 2018 | study: Broiler... | reverse complement strand
TTTCCTTTCACCTCACGGATCAGGACCGAACGCCCGTATTCGACCGGCGCCATGTTCATCGGGCGCACCATCCGATCCGCCTCATCGATGAAGTTATAGAGGTCGCTCTTGGCAAATGTGTGGTTGCCCATGGTCATCACGTCGATGCCATAACTGATGAGCTGATGATAGATACGGCGGGTGATCCCCTTGCCATGCGCCGCGTTTTCTCCATTGCCCACGACAAGATCGATGTCATAGCGAGACTTTAAAAGAGGGAGATGGCATCTGACCATCTCCCTGCCTACGCTTCCGACGATATCCCCGATAAAGAGAATATTCATGTTATTTGGCGAGCTCACAAGCTCGGATCTCACGGATGACGGTGACCTTGATCTGTCCCGGATAGGTCAGCTCTTCCTCGATCTTATCCTTGATCTCACGGGCAAGCTTATGACATGCCAGATCATCCAGCTTCTCCGGCACGACCATCACGCGCACTTCGCGGCCGGCCTGGATCGCGTAAGCGGAATCGACGCCATCAAAGCTCTTGGAGATCTTCTCCAGCTCTTCCAGACGGTTGATGTAATTCTGCAGCGCCTCATATCGCGCGCCAGGGCGTGCAGCGCTGATGGTGTCCGCTGCGATGACCAGATTGGAGATGAGATATTTCGGTTCTACCTCGCCATGATGCGACTGGATCGCATTGAGCACGACATCGCGCTCGCCATGCTTCTTGCAGAATTTATATCCCAGCTCGATATGGCTGCCATCGACCTCATAGTCGAGCGCTTTGCCGATATCGTGAAGCAGTCCGGCCCGCTTGGCCAGCTGCTGATTCAGTCCCAGCTCCGCCGCCATCATGCCGGCAAGGTTAGCGACCTCCATGCTGTGCTGCAGCGCATTTTGTCCATAGGAGAAGCGATACTTCAGCCGGCCGATCAGCTTGATGATCTCACGGTCGATCTTGCCGATGCCCAGCTTGAACACGGTCTCTTCTCCTACTTTGGCAATATTGCCCTCGATCTCGCGGCGCACCTTAGATACGACATCCTCGATGCGGCCAGGCTGGATGCGTCCGTCTTTGATCAGATACTCCAGCGAGAGCCGCGCGATCTCACGGCGGATCGGGTTGAAGCAGGACACGGTGATCGTCTCCGGCGTATCGTCGATGATCAGATCGACCCCGGTCGCCTGCTCGATCGCCTTGATGTTGCGTCCCTCACGCCCGATGATGCGTCCTTTCATCTCTTCGCTTGGCAGCGAGACCACGGAAACCGTGCGTTCTGCCGCCTCGTCCTGAGAAAGACGCTGTATGGCAAGGGCAATGATATTGCGGGCGATATCGTCCGCCTTTGCCTTTGCCTCCTCTTCTTTGTCTTTGATGTAGGCAACTGTTTCCTGTTCCATACGTTTTTCCACCGCAGCGAACAGTTCCTCCTTCGCCTCTGTCGAGCTCATTGCCGCAACGCGTTCCAGTTCGGTGATCTGTACATCGATCTTGGCTTGCAGCTCTTTCTCCTTTTCATCCAGAGAAGCCAGTTTTTCAGACAGCTGTGTACTTTTCCTGTCAATCTGTTTTTCCTTTGCAGCCAAAGTTTCATCACGGAAATTCAGATTATCCTCTCGGCGCAGCAGCTTGTTTTCCATTTCGGTTATTTCCTGTCTGCGTTCCTTGATTTCCTTTTCTGCTTCAATTTTCAGTTCATGCACCTGAGTCCGGCCATCCAGAATTGCCTGTTTGACTTTCGCATCCGCCTGGATGTCAGCCTGTTCCAGTATCTGGGCAGCCTTCTGCTGATCCTTATTCAGGCCTGCCTTAGAAATCCCGAACATCACGAGAATTCCGATGACAAGCCCCACAACCCCGGACAAAAGGATGAACAGTAACTCCATACCATCCCTCCATTCGTCTATGATTTATCGGCCTGAAGCCTGGTAGTTAACCTTTATTATAATAACATAGAGAGTGGGGGCTAAACAAGAGAGTTTCCCCATTTTATCACATAATGTAGGAATTTATTGTAAATGTAAACGTTTTTTCATCCTTGCAGAAAATGCATGAACTGATAAAGAAACAGCGAAGCGAGATATGGCAGGATGATCATCATCCCTACGCTCATCCACATGATGCGCCGGCCATACAGCTTGAGCAATGCCGACAGCGTCATCATGCAAGGGATGCTGAGCAGCACGAACACCAGAAAGCTGTATGCGCGCAGCGGCGCATCTTTCTCTTTTTCCCACAGCCGCATACCTTCTTCTTTCTGTGCCGGCAGCTTTTGCATCAGTGTGGCCGCCTTTGCGCATTCCAGCGTCCGGCTGAGCAGCCGTGAGATATCCTCATTTGTAAAGGGCCTTGCCGTCATTTCCGACTGCGAAGCCAGCAGAAAAGCGACGATGCTCTCTTTGGCGGCAATGCCGGCTGGCAAAGACGCCACACATTCCCAACTGTCACCAAAGCCGAGAGGCGCGAAGACAAAGCTAAGCGATCTGGACGCGTTTGCCAGATAGCTGCTTTCACGCTCTCCAGAAGGCAGATATGAAAGACACCAGAGGCTCATCATGATGATCAGCACGACGCTGCAGGCTTTGCGCAGATAAGCGATCATCTCATGGAATGCCGTCTTTCCCATCACGCTGAAGGATGGCAGGCGATAAGGCGGCAGCTCCATGACCTGGATGCGTTCCTCATGAAAATACTGCATCCTGCTCAGGATCAACGCCGCCGCAAATGCGATCAGCAGGCCGATCCCATACAGCGATGCCACGACGATCGCTTCCTTGCCGCGAAAGAAACTGGCCGCAAAGAGCAGATACAGCGGCAGCCTGGCACCGCAAGACATGAAAGGAACGAGCAGCGCGGCCAGACGACGGCGCTTCTCACTTTCCAGTGCCCTGGTCGCCATGATGCCTGGCACATTGCAGCCAAAGCCCAGCACCATGGCGATCAGCGCCTTGCCGCTGAGATGAAAATACGACATCACCCGGTCTGCGAGAAAGGCGATGCGTGCCATATAGCCGCTCTCCTCAAGAAAAGCAAGCCAGAAATACAGACAGCCCATGAGCGGGACGAAGCTGATCACGCTGGCTGCGCTGCGCACTACGCCCTCTGTCAGAAACCGCTGCAATACCTGCGGTATCCCTTCCATATGATACAGGAGCCAGGGACACACGTATTCATCACATATCTCCATGATCAGCTCGCTCCATGGCGCAGAACCAGAAAAGACCATCTGCAGCATCCAGATCAGAAACAACGCGCACAATGGCAGAGCCAGCAATGGATGCAAGAGGATGCGGTCAGCGATCGTATAGCGGACATGTTCCTGCTGTGTCACACAGCGTTCGAGCAACGTCTCGATCAGTGTGTCATAACGATTCCAAAAAGCATCGGGATCACGTGAACACTGCCAATGCTCAAGCTCTGCGCTCGCCCCCTCCACTTGCTCACCGCGCATGAACGCATAAACTTTCTCGTTGCGCCGCAGTTCATCTGTCTCATGCAGCTGCGCTGCCAGACTGCGCGCGACCGAAGCCTGTACGGGATCAAACAATGGATCATATGATCCGCTGCCATGCACCTGATGCCGGATCAGCGTCCACAGCGTGTTTGCGTCGCACTTTCGCCTGGCGCTGAGCAGCCGCACCGGCAGCTGAAGCATGTCGCTGAGCTGTTCCTGATCGATCGTGATCCCTAGCTTTTCTGCTGTATCCGCGAAGCCGCAGATGACCACCATGGGGATCTGCAGCTCACGCAAAGCAAGACACAGCCGCAGCGAACGGCCAAGACAGGTGGAATCACAGATGTCAAGGATGAGATCCACATGATGTTCTTTCAAAAAACTGGTGCATATCCTGCCTTCATCAAGGTCCTCGCTCAATGAGTAAATGCCTGGCAGGTCGATGAAATGATAACAGCAGCCCTGATCATAGACACGCGCTTCTTTTTTCTCGATCGTCACGCCCGGCCAGTTGCCTACCTTGAAATCAGCGTGCGTCAGCAGATTGATCCAGGCACTCTTGCCGACATTAGGATTGCCAAGCAGCGCTACCGTATAGTGTTTCATCCGCTCACCTCGATCTGCTGGGCGTCTTTGCGGCGGACAGCGACCAGCGCCTCTTTGGTCTCAAAGAGCAGCGGATCACGCAGCAGCGCCGCCCCGCGGTAGATGAGCGTCTTGCCCGGGCTGATGCCAAGCTCGCTCAGCCTGCGGCGATCCCCTTCTTTCAGATGCAGGCAGCGCACGATGGCACACTGTCCCCGTTTCAACTCAGTTGCTCTCATCACATCACCCAAGACGAGCATAACAGAAACATCTTGCGGTTGTTGTCAGGAAATTTGTCTTAAACGATCGTATCCATCATGGGCCTGACGCATATATATGCCAGAGCTGTCAGAAAGATGAAAGCGTTTGAAAACAATTTTGCGTTATTGAAAATTTTCTGTAAAAGTATTTCATTTTACTTTCTTATGCGCTATAATATACCTGTTTTTATGAGGAGGGACTTTACGATGGAGTTATTACAACCAATCTTGGATCGCGTGATCCAGCGCAATCCTGACGACAAGGAATTCATTCAGGCTGTCACTGAAGTGTTCACTTCTCTGGAGCCGGTGGCAGAAAAGCATCCTGAATATATTGAAAACGGGATCTTCGAGCGGATCGTCGAACCAGAACGTCAGATCATCTTCCGTGTGCCTTGGGTAGATGACAATGGCAAAGTACAGGTCAACCGCGGATACCGCGTGGAATTCAATTCCGCGATCGGCCCTTACAAAGGCGGCCTGCGTTTCCACCCGTCCGTAAACATCAGCATCATCAAATTCCTCGGATTTGAGCAGATCTTCAAAAACGCGCTGACCACCCTGCCGATGGGCGGAGGCAAAGGCGGAAGCGACTTCGATCCGAAAGGCAAGAGCGACGCAGAAGTCATGCGTTTCTGCCAGAGCTTCATGACCGAGCTGTCCAGACATATCGGTCCCAACACCGATGTGCCGGCCGGTGATATCGGTGTCGGCGGACGCGAGATCGGCTATATGTTCGGCCAGTACAAGCGCCTGCGCAATGAGTTCAGCGGAACGCTGACCGGCAAAGGCCTGAAATGGGGCGGTTCCCTCGTTCGTACAGAAGCGACCGGCTATGGCCTGTGCTACTTTACCCAGGCGATGCTTCAGGAACATGGCACGAGCTTCGAAGGCAAGACCGTCGTCATCAGCGGCAGCGGCAACGTCGCCATCTACGCTTGCGAGAAAGCGACCCAGCTGGGGGCGAAGGTCGTCGCGATGTCCGATTCCAACGGCTATGTATATGATCCAAACGGCATCCAGCTCGATGTGGTCAAGGACATCAAGGAAGTGAAACGCGGACGCATCAAAGAATACGCAGAGCGCGTATCCGGCGCTGAATACCATGAAGGCAAAGGCATCTGGAGCATCAAGTGCGATATCGCCCTGCCTTGCGCGACGCAGAATGAGCTCAATGGCGAAGATGCCAAGACACTGGCAGCCAACGGCTGCGCAACTGTATGCGAAGGCGCCAACATGCCTTGCACACCGGAAGCCATCGACGTGTTCACAGAAAAAGGCATCTGGTACGCACCAGGCAAAGCAAGCAACGCAGGCGGCGTAGCAACCAGCGGCCTGGAGATGTCTCAGAACTCTCTGCGCCTGTCCTGGACATTTGAAGAAGTTGATGCGCGCCTGAAGAACATCATGGAAGAAATCTTCAAGACCTGCAGCGAGACCGCAAAGGAATACGGCATGGAAGGAAATTACATGGCCGGAGCCAATATTGCCGGCTTCATCAAAGTTGCCGACAGCATGCTCGCTCAGGGCATCGTATAAGAACCTCAGAGGATCCTTCGGGATCCTTTTTTCATTGCCTGAAACGGTCATGATGAAAAGAATGCCATTCATTTTGCCGAGATCGATATCATTCAACAAGCGATTCAGTCAGAGCAAGCTTCCCACAGCGAATCATGAAGCTGCATACGCCGCCGCTGCTTTCCCATGTCCTGTTAACGAGCTAGGCGCATGACGTTTATAGACATGCAATGCATTTGTCAGCGCTTCATTTCTCCATCAATGCCTCACTGCATCTTCATTCTTGTCAATGTCAAAAAAAGCAGCAGGTCTTTTTCGGACCAGCTGCTCGTCGGTATAGCATTATTTATGAAAGCATTGCAGGCTGAAGCTTCGCATGAATCGTCTTCAATCCCTCTATGAAATCGTTATCCAGGCCAAAAGCTTCATGATCCGCTCCTAAATACGATAGAGATCATCCTGTTTTCTGATGACCATTGCACAGATAGAAATAACGTCTTTTCTTGCTTTGCTTTTTATTCCACGCATGATCGCCTGACAGTTTAAAATCAACGCCCTGTTTTTAGCGTTATGATCGCACTGCTCCCATAACCCCTTCGACCGATCGTCAAACAGCAAAGATCAACAAGGTCCTTAAACATTTTGCGACCATAAAGCCAGATGCATCCTGACCGTTCAATACAAGAGAATCACTGTGGTCTGTTTCTGCCATTTCCATCTATATCGGAGAGCAAGACATATCTCTGGCAAAAAAGCTTCTTTTGCAAGGCTGTTGACTTCTTTCTTATATTATCCTCCAGACGATCTGATCACATCAATGATATTGAGCCTGTTCACCGGCTGTCCTTCTCGTTTCAGCGCTTCACGACGATCGTCAGCAAGAGCCGACCATCATTTCCGGCATTGGCGACAGTCTTTCTTGCAGATACCTGCATGACGACTACGTGAATGACGCAGAGGATGATCCTCCCTGCTTTTCCCGCTTACAGCCAGATGCTCATCGTCCTGCCATTCATCCCTGTCATAGCAGCCGCTTCGCCCTCATGAACACTAACCATTCCCTTCAAAAAAAGATCCTTTGCGGATCTTTCAGACATTTTCCTCGACATACATGTGCCGCTTGATGATGGAGCTGATGAGCTCTGCCGCCAGCTGCGGATCCTCATTGCACACGATGTATTTATAATTGCAGACGAGCTTCATCTCATTCTCGGCCTTGGCCAGGCGCTGCTGCACGATCTCCTCCGGTTCGCTGCGGCGGCCGCGGATCCGCTTTTCCAGCTCTTCCATGCTTGGCGGGATGATGAAGATAGAAAGTGCGTCAGGGCATTTTTGGCGAACCTGATCAGCGCCCTGCACCTCGATCTCCAGCAACACATTCTTCCCCTCATTGCGCAGCTTTTCTACCTGGGCCAGCGGCGTGCCATAGTAATTTCCCACAAATTCTGCCCATTCCAGCAGTTCCCCCTTGCGGATGGCTTCCTCAAAATGCTCACGGCTGGTGAAGATATAGTCCACGCCGTCCACTTCATTTTCTCTTGGTTTACGTGTCGTCATCGAAATCGAGTACGCGAGACGGAGACTATCATCATTCATAAAGTATTTCCGGATGGTCCCCTTGCCTACGCCGCTCGGTCCGCTCATGATGATCAGCAGTCCTTTTTTCATGCGCTTCATCCTTCCGTCTGTTTACTTCTGATTTTACCAGTGCGTCATGCATCTGTCAAACTTTTTTTCGGTCCCTTATCTGTGATATAATATTACAATGGAGTGTGATCATATGGCCCTGGATGGACTGCTGCTGCATCAGATCAGCAGCGAACTAAATGAATATTTGCCTTGCAAGATCAGCAAGATACAGAACATATCCGATGTGGAGCTGCTGTGGACGTTGCGTACCCCGCAAGGCAGCCGCAAGCTGCTGACCTCGTTTCACAGCACCTATAACCGCATTCATCTGACAAGAGCGTCTTATACGACGCTGGAGTCCCCCTCGAATTTTGTCATGCTGCTGCGCAAGCAGCTGGACGGCGGATTCATTCGCCGCATCGAGCAGATCGGTCTGGACCGCGTGCTGCAGCTGAAGATCGAAGTGCGCGATGAGCTTGGCGACCTGCACATGCGGACGCTCTACGCCGAGCTGATGGGCAAATACGCCAACCTGGTACTGGTCGATGAAGAAGACATCATCACGGACGCGCTCAAGCGCATCCCGGTCTTTGAAAACAGCAAGCGGCTCATCCACCCTGGCGCGCGATACGTCCTTCCGGCCCAGGACATGCGCAAGCGTGACCCTTTTTCCATCGACGCGTCACAGCTCGATGAACAGCGGCCGCTGGGCACGCAGCTCTTTGGTTTCTCGCCGCTGCTGGGGCGCGAGGTGGAATACCGGATGCACGAGGGCGAAGCGTATGCGGACATCATGGAACAGATCCGCGCCAGCCGCACCCTTTATCTGCATACCGTAAAGGAACAGACGCTGTTTCACTGCATCCCGCTATCGCATCTGGAATGTGAGCCGCAGGCTTATCCGCTGATGGAAGGCATGGATGCCCTGTTTTATGAAAAAGAACAGCGTGTGCGCGTCAAGCAGCAAAGCGGCGATTTGTTCAAGGTCATCCGCCGTGAGCTGAGCAAGAACCGCAACAAGCTGCCCAAACTGTACCAGGCACTGGATGAGGCGATGGACTGCGACCGCTATCGGGAATACGGCGATCTGCTGTTTGCTTATCAGTCTTCCCTGCAGCGGCAGCCAAGCGTCACGCTTCCTTCGTTCGAACGCGAGGAAGATATCACCATTCCCATCGACATGCGCTTTGATATCCCACGCAATGCCAACCGCTATTATCAGAAATATCATAAGCAGCGCCGGGCTCAAAGTATCCTGCAGGAACAAATCGCGCTGTGTGAGCAGACGATCGCGTATTTTGAGCAGCTGGAAGCACAGGTGGAACTGGCATCCGTTCCCGATGCGATCGAGATCCGTGAGGAACTGGTGAGACGCGGCTATATGAAGCCGCAGAAGAGCGGCATCCGTCGGCGCAAAGGCAAGCAGGTCCCGCACATCACCGTCTTTGATATCGGCGGCACCCTTGTATATCTAGGCAAGAACAATCTTCAGAACGAATATCTGACGCGCACCCTTGCCCGCAAGGACGATCTATGGTTCCACACGAAGGATCTGCATGGCGCGCATGTCATCTGCACTGACCCAGACCCGGATGAACAGCTGCTGCGCATCTGCGCGATGCTGGCCGCTTATTATTCACAGGGGCGTTATTCGAGCAGCGTTCCGGTCAATTACTGTCCGGTCCGTCAGCTGAAGAAAGTACCTGGATCCGCGCCTGGCGCCGTCACCATGCAGCATTACCGCACCATCTATATGGATCCTTCCCAAAAAGAGGTCACAGCGATCATCCAGCGATATCAAAAGCGTTCCTAATTTCAAAAGCAGCCAGGCTGCTTTTTTCGTGAAAAAAAGTGTCGGCCAGTTTCCGGTCGACACCTTTTGCATATCGCGGCTTATCTAGCAGCCTGAGCAGCTCCCGCTGTCGCATCCACCGCCGCAGCTTGAGCATCCGCCCTGCTGCGCTGCCATCTGCTGCTCATAAACGAGCGTATCGATGGCCAGGCATTCGATCTCGACGAGCGCTCCCTTAGGAAGGTTGCTGACTTCCACGCAGCTGCGGGCCGGATACGGCTCTTCCAGGAACCCAGCATACACTTCGTTGAGTGCGTCGAAGTCATTGAGGTCTTTCACGAAGATCGTCGTCTTCATGATATGATCATAGCGAAGTCCCATTTCCGCAAGCACAGCGCCGATGTTCTTCATCGCTTGTTCTGCCTGCTCCTTCATGGTCGCGCCGGCCAGTTCTCCTGTCTCAGGATCGATGCCCAGCTGTCCGGAAAGATAGACAAAATCTCCCAGCTTGGTCGCCTGGGAATACGGCCCCAGTGCCTTAGGGGCCTTGTCGCTCTGTACTGATCTTACAAAAACGTTCATATCCATTCCTCCTGTGTCATTTTCATGTCTGTTATATTATAAACGATTTTCCATAAATTTCAACGCATACGCATTCACAGGTCTTCCTCTTCCCGCGCGTACACTTCCCTTGGCTTGGAGCCGCGGGCCGGGCCGATGATACCGCGTTCTTCCAGCACATCGATCAGCCGGGCGGCACGGGCATAGCCGATGCTGAAACGACGCTGAATGAGCGAAGTACTTGCCTTGCGGCTGCGGATGACGAACTCACGCACCTCTTCATAAAGAGGATCTTCCTGGATCTCTGCTTGCTTTCCGCCCTGGCTGCTGTCGAGCTGATCCAGCCGCAGAAATGCATCATCATAGCGCGGTCTTCCTTGTTTCTTAACTGCATCACAGATGCGCGCGACTTCACCATCGTCGACATAGACACCCTGGATGCGTCTGGCTGCCGTCTCTCCTACCGGCAGATAGAGCATGTCGCCATAGCCCAGCAGCTTCTCTGCCCCCATCTGATCGAGGATGGTGCGGGAATCTACCGCGCTGGAAACAGAAAAGGCGATGCGCGAAGGGATATTGGCCTTGATCACGCCGGTGATGACATCGACGCTGGGACGCTGCGTGGCAACGATCAGATGGATGCCGGCGGCACGCGCCAGCTGCGTGATCCGCTGGATGCTGCCTTCCACTTCTTTGGCGGCGACCATCATGAGATCGGCCAGCTCATCGATGATGACGACCACTGCTGGCAGCGGCTCCCGCTGTTCCTCAGGATGCTCCTTGACCATGGCGTTATAGCCTGCGATATTGCGCACGCCAGCCATGGCAAACAGCTCATAACGCTGATCCATTATGGCCACGATGACCTTGAGGGCGCGATTGGCTTCTTCACTGTCCGTGATCACCGGTCCGATCAGATGCGGGACTTCATGATATGGCGTGAACTCCACTTTTTTGGGATCGATCAGCAGCATCTTCACCTCATCAGGCCGAGTGCGCATCAGCAGTGAGCAGATGATGGCATTGATGCAGACGGACTTGCCGCTTCCGGTGGCACCGGCCACCAGCAGATGCGGCATCTTGTTGAGCTCTCCATACACGCAGCTGCCGCTGAGATCCTTGCCCAGACAGAAAAGCAGCCGGCGTGAAGCCATGCTTTCCGGAATGGCACGCATCAGCTCCTTCATATGCACGGTCATCTTTTCTTCATTGGGCACTTCGATGCCGACCGCGCTCTTGCCGGGGATCGGCGCCTCGATGCGGATATCTTTGGCAGCCAATGCCATCTTGATGTCATACTGCAGGTTGCTGATGCGGCTCACCCGCACGCCAAGATCCGGACGCACTTCAAAACGCGTGATGCTCGGTCCGATATGCGTGCCGACCAGCGTGGCTTTTACGCCGAACTGATCGAGGATATCGATCAGCTGCTTGCCCTTGATCTTGGCAGCCTGCACATTGGTATTCGTCTTGCCTTTCTTTCCTGCCGCCGGATCATCGAGCAGCGAAAGGCGGGGCAAGCGGTAACGGCTGTAATCAATGTCAAACTGACTGACGAATGGTTCTTTGGCCGGCTGCTTTTCTGCTTCATCCGCAATGATGCCCAGCTTTTCCTGCGGCTTTTGTTCCGGGTGCATGATATCCAGATGATCATCTTCCTCATCTGCGGGAAACAGCACCGGCTGCTCTGCCTTGACCGGAGCGTCATCCGCATCCACGAAGAGCGATGGCTTTTCCGCCGGTCCTTCATCGATGCGGATATCCGGCACGCGTTTTGGCTCTTTTTCTTGCTTTTGCGGCTGCCGCTTCGGCTTGGCCTGACGAAGCGTCTGCCAGGCTGAGCCAAGCGTGGCTTTGGCATGGCGCAAGCGCGCAGACAGCGTACCATGCACACAAAGGGCAATGCCCATCAGGATCATGGCCGCGGCAACGATCCGCGTACCGGTATAGTCAAACAAAAAACTGAGCACAGCACACATCAGCATGCCGATCAATCCGCCGCCTCTGGCGATCTCGCCTTGCAAGATGAGCGCCGTATGCCGCAGATACGCATTGAGCAGTGCGGCCCCCTTGACGCTTTCATCAGAAGGGATGGACGCAAGGATCATCCATGCGCAGACGAATAAAGCAGCCGCCACCAGATACTGCGCGGGCAGCTGCTTCCAGGATTTTCTCATCATGGCCAGCACGGCGGTCACGATCACCACGGCATAAACGACACCATAGAGCGTACCGCACAAATACTGGATGAGCGAAGTGATCAGGCTGCCGGCAAAGCCGATCTGCAGACAGCCGATGAGCGAGACGGCAATGGCCGCAAGCGAATAGATGTAGACCATCACATCCGGTTCCAGTATGCCCTTCCCCTTCTGTGCTTTCTTTTTCTTTGCCTTGGCCATGCCTCTTCCCTCCTTTGCTTCAGATATTGATCTCCAGGATGACCGGAAGCACCATCGGCCGCTTGCCGGTCTTTTTCACCAGATATTTCGTGATGCGGTCACGTGCCTCGCTGCGCACCTCCATGTTGTCATAACGTTTTTCTTTCACCGCGTTGCGGATGCATTCCTCCAGCAGATTTCCCGCGTCCTTGACGACATATTCCGCGTCCTTGAGGTAGATCAGCCCTCTCGTCTGCACGTCCGGGCCATTGATGATCTCCTTGGTCTTGGCATTGATGCCCACCGCGACGATCATGACGCCGTCAGTTGAAAGGATCTCCCGATCCTTGAGCACGACGCCGGTCACATCCCAGTTCTCCTTGCCATCGATGAGCGTGTCGCTTAAGGCAAGATGCTCTGCCGTGCTCTTTACTTCACCGTCTTCAAACTCGGCCACCTGACCGTTGTCCAGCACCAGGATCCGGCCTGCCTCATACCCCATATCCATGGCGAGCGTGGCGTTCATGTACAGGTGACGATATTCGCCCTTGACCGGAATATAGTATTTCGGCTTGAACAGATACAGCATCATCTTAAGATCTTCACGGCTCGGATGCATGGAAAGCACCTGCTTGGAATCCAGCGTAAAGATGGTTCCGCCTTCCTTGTAGATCTCATTCTCCATGTTGTTCGCGTCGGTCTGCGTACCGCTGACGATCGGAGAAGCGATGATGATCGTATCCGAGCTGCGGAAACGCACATATTTGTCTTCCTGGTTGGCGATATTGCTCATCGTGCGGAACAAATTCTTGCCCTGGCCGCTGATGATGACGAGCACATCCTCCATATCATTGGAAAAATGCTTGCGGTCGATGAGCAGATCATTCGGCACCGTATAGTATTTCATTTCCTCCATCAGCTTGACGATGTGACGCAGCCCCTCATCATGGATGAAGATCTTCTTGCGATACTTGATCGCCACATCCAGGATCTCCTGAATGCGGAAGAGCGACTGAAAATACGTAGAGATCAGGATCCGGCCATCACGATGGCTCTCGATGATCGGTTCGATCAGCTGCGTGATGCGATGATTCGGCGAAGTATGTCCGTTTCGTTCCACGCCCTGTGATTCGCACATGAGCGCCAGCACGCCCTTTTTGCCGAATTCGCTGAGCAGGTTAAGATCACAGTTGTACTCTTCCTGCATCATGTCATAATCGATGATGAACTCCCCGGTGTAAACGACATATCCCTGATCAGTGTGGATCGCCACACCAAAAGTATCTGGAAAAGCATGGGTCATCGGGAAAGTCTGAATGCGGACCCCATCGATGCGCAGCGTATCGCTTCGCTTGATGCGATGCACCTTTACGTTGCGGACCCCTTCTTTCTTCAGCGTCTCCCGAATGATGAGAGAGGTCATCGCTCCGGTATAGACCGGCACATTGATCTGCTTGAGCAGATACGGCAGCGCCGCCACCACATCATCGTGCGCATGGGTGATGAAGATGCCCTTTACCCGCTCCTTATTCTGGACAAGGTATGAAAAATCAGGAATGATGAACTCCACGCCCAGCGTCTCGCTGTCGGGGTATTTCAGGCCTGCTTCGATGACGAAGATCTTTTCATCCACTTCCACGACAAGCATGTTCTTGCCGTCTTCATCGAGCCCGCCAAGCGCAAAAATACGAACTTTACTCATAGTTTCCTCCAATCTCGCATGTTATTATGTGTTTTTACATAAACCGCCAGGGACGGTATCTTCACAGCATTCATGGTCATTATACCCCAAACAAGAAGAAAAAGCCATCCTCAAAAGGTACGCCCCCATAAGGAAGTAATTGAATTGCCGCAGGGCGGCATGGCTGAAAGGTCATGCCGTCCTGCCTTTTCTTTGCCGTTCCACGGTCTGATCGTCGCCCGGCAGGTTGACTTCTCCAATGAAGTTCCAGACCAGTTCAATCTTCTGCCTGCGGTGGCCGCTGGACTTATCCGGCGCATGGACGATGATCTTCTTTACAAACTCATTGACGATGGTAGGCGTCAGTTCCCGGATGCCCACATATTTTCGCACAATGGCTGCAAAGCTTGCAAAATCGGCTTGATCCTGTTCAAAGGTTTCTACTGCGTCCCGCCATGCCTTGA
>ERZ1643246.3239-NODE-3239-length-14313-cov-6.650231_pt1 | contig 14313 bp, 16 predicted proteins | sample MGYA00579265_ERZ1643246 | MGnify/ENA primary metagenome ERZ1643246 (study PRJEB29033, sample SAMEA4952261) | chicken gut metagenome | biome: Broiler Chicken; feature: Gastrointestinal Tract; material: Caecum | place: Ireland | collected 2018 | study: Broiler... | reverse complement strand
TAGAATCTTTTTTCTTTGTCTTAAATAAATCAAATATAATATAAGACTGATGACAAGAACTATACCTATAATCAACATCAAACAATGCATAAAAAATGTTTCTGGTAAAATAGTAATGACTGGATCTGTTGTTTCATCAAAAATCCAATAATCATTTCTAAATACAATTTGATGAAAAAGAATAAAAGCCTTATTAAAATCAATCGCCGCAAAAAATCCAATAACTAAAGGGATACCTACTGAAAACAATGACGTTAATCTTAAAAAACGATATTCATGCTGTTTTATACGATAAATTCCCATTATAAATGTCATGATTCCACTGATGACACAAATGATTTGAATCGCTTCGAAGATTCTTTTGACTTCCTCAAAATGAATACGTCCACTTGTCGACATAACAAAATTTGGTAGATTTAAAGTTCCCTGATAAAAAAGACTCTGATATTGAATCAAAACATCATAATTATGACGAATAACATCAGCTGAAAGTCCTGTACTTTCACTCAGATTTAAAAAATCAATATCAAAATAATAGAGTGGTTTAAAGAAAACTGTAAATACTACCGCAAAACTGATAATGAAAATAGCGAAAACAACAGCTAAGAAAATATCACTTTTTCTATTCTTTATAAATGAAGTCAGCACCTTTTTGCACCTCTACTTTAGATAAACCAGGATAGCTTTGTTGGCGTAATACTTCGTAAATACCTATAGCGACACAATTAGAAAGATTTAAACTTCTAGCATCAGCATCCATTGGAATACGAACACATTCATCTAAATGCTGTTTTAAAATATCATGTGGAATTCCATCATGTTCATGACCAAAGATGATATATTGATCCTGGGCAGATACATAATTTTGATCACTATAACATAGTTTTGAATAACGTGTAAAAAAATGATAATCGCCGTGATTTTGACTCACAAAATCTTCCCAGTTTTCATATACCTGCATTTGTAAATCCTTAATATAATCTAACCCGGCACGTTTCATATGTTTATCATCTAAAGAAAAACCTAATGGTTTAATAAGATGCAACTTCGAATGCGTTGCTACACAAGTACGCATAATATTCCCTGTATTTTGAGGGATTGCAGGATGTACTAAAACAATATGATTCATGATTAATCTCCCTCACCTTTCAAAATTGTATATAGCTTTTTAAGTGCTTTGGCACGATGTGAATACTGATTTTTTTCTTCCAATGTCAATTGTGCAGATGTTTTATGAAGCTCTGGCACATAAAAAATAGGGTCATATCCAAAACCATTTTCACCTTCAATTTTATCATAAATTTCTCCATCAAAATATTCTTCAATCAAGATAGGCTGTTGATCAGGTCTGCATAAAGCCATAGCGCAAACAAATCTGGCACCTCTATCTTTACCCTTAACAGCATCAATAATGTACTGATTCTTAATATCATAACTTGTATCATGCCCCATAAAACGTGCTGAATAAATACCAGGTGCTCCATCTAAGGCATTGACTTCCAATCCAGAATCATCTGCCAATACAGGCTTATGAATCATATCACAAATTGTCTGAGCTTTAATTAAAGCATTTTCCTGAAAAGTCTTTCCATTTTCTTCAATATCTATGTCTTGATCAAACACATCTTTTAATGATTTGACTTCGATACCAATTTCTTCTAACATTGCTTTGATTTCTTTAATTTTTCCTTCATTTGTAGAAGCTACAATAATTTCTTTCATTTCTCTCACTCCATTTTCAAACTTTTCTTGACTTCTGATATAGGCATTTTCTGTCCCGTCCAAAATTCAAAAGAAACAGCACCCTGATAAAGAATCATGCCTTCTCCATTCATATATTCAAGACCTTTTTCTTTTGCTAGTGTTAATAACTTTGTTTCTTGAGGATTATAAATAATATCAGCCACCTTTAATGACTTATTGAGATAAGATTCATCAGGAATTAAACATCCATCAGTATGTGGTTCCATTCCTACATTTGTGGTTTGAATAAGCAAATAAGCATCTTTTAAATCATTTTTCAAAGATTGCATATCTTGCAAGGATTTTAATGTTATAGAACAATGACATTGTTGATTCATTTGTTCAACCCAATCCTTATGACTGCGATTATAAACAATAATGTCCTTAGCCTGTTTTGTCAGTGCAGCCACAATAGCTCTAGCAGCCCCACCAGCACCCAAAACAACAATTTTCTGTTGATGAAGATTCCAATGTTTTTCTTCACAGGCCTTGATAAAACCGATTCCATCACTGATATGACCAATCAGCTTACCATGATCATTTTTGACTGTATTGACAGCCTGACAGAGTTTAGCTTCAGGAGTCAATTCATCAAGATAAGATAAAATCTTCACTTTATATGGCATGGATACATTAAATCCCTTGATGGGTAATATTCTGGCACTTGTTATAAAGTTGGCAAAATGATTTTCCTCCACCTCAAATGCCAAATAGACATCATCAATACCCAAGTATTGAAAAGCCGTATTATGCATCATTGGTGAAAAGGAATGTTTAATAGGATTAGCAACAATACCATATAATCCTGTATAACCCGTAATCTTATTCATTATAACCCTCCTTGATTTCTTTTCTATTATATAGCAATCATCTACAAGACTCAAAGAATTATTTTAAGAATATGAAAAAAACACTTCCATTTTTATTTTTCGAGTATAATCATGTATAGGAGGTAATTTTTTATGATTAATCAATTAATAGTGAATGCTGATGATTTTGGAATGACACAAGCCAATACCATTGGTATACTTGTAGGGCATAGTCAAGGCATTATTACTTCAACAACATGTATGATGAATATGCCCTATGCTGAGTTTGCTTTAAAAGAAGCTAAAAAATTTCCACAACTGGGAGTTGGAGTTCACCTGGTATTAACCGTTGGTCGTCCTTTAGTAGAAGGAGCTCAATCCTATACAGATCAAAATGGAGATTTTATTCGACCAAAAGATTATCCTGATGGAAAACCACATGCTAATCAAGATGAACTTTATCGTGAATGGAAAGCTCAAATAGACAAATTTATTGAAATAGCCGGACATAAGCCAACACATATTGATTCACACCATCATGTCCATCTATTACCATGGCATTTGGATGTTACAAAACGATTAGCTTTAGAATATGATTTACCTATTCGCCAACGTGAACAAGTCCTTGATACATATCCTTATATTCCTGTTTATGATCAGATGTATAATGATGATGCCAATTATCAATATTTTACACAAATTCTTTCATCCTATCATGGACCTTTGGAATTCATGTGTCACCCTGCTTATCTTGATCAAAGACTCTATGATATGTCCAGCTATAACTTACCACGTATAAAAGAACTTGAACTTTTAACTTCACCAGAAATCAAAACTTTCATACAAGAAAATCATATTAAACTTATTAATTTTTCTGATCTTCCACATAATCATTTATAATTTGACAAAAGATTCTTGCATTCTTGTAAAAAAATGTTAAAATAGATATGTCCGTAGAGATACGGATATGGTGAGGAAGAAGAGCAAGGTGGAAGTTATTTGGTAGAGAGATGGAGATTGTAGTTCATATAATACAAAACTTTCGAAAAATAATAACACAAAAAAGAGATTGTAAGTCGAACTTATAATCTCTTTTTTCTTTATTGAAAAGATTTTTATAACTTTTCATGACCCTCTATTTGATTTAATACCCCTAATATGGCTAAAAACAATCCTGGAACAATCAATCCCAAATAATCCACTCTTATCACCACCAAAGTTATTTTAACATTCCTTTCAAAAAGAAGTGTTAAAACAAGGTAAAAAGATTTTTCAAATTGTGTTATTTACCATTTTTTATGAAGATCTTCTTTGGTAATAGGTCGAATCACCTGACATGGATTCCCCGCAGCGATTACATATGGCGGAATGTCATGAGTGACAACACTCCCTGCTCCAATGATAGCACCCTGATTAATCTTAACACCTGGTAAAATAGTCACATTCCCACCTATCCAGACATAATCATAAATTTTAACTGGACGTGCATATTCTAAGCCTTGCATCCTTTGTCCTTCATGAAAAGGATAAGAAGCAGTATAGATATTCACATTTGGTCCCATGACAACATGATCTCCAATCTCTACAAGTCCCTGATCTAAAATAGTGAGATTAACATCACTATAAAAATCAATACCAACCGTAATATGGTAACCATACTGACAATAAAAAGGTGGTTCAATCCATAATTCACCTTTACAATTCAATAATTTCTTTAATAAAACATCTTTTTCTTCTTTTTGAACAGGAGTATAACGATTATATTCATAGAGCATTCGTTTGCATATCTCTCTTTCACGATATAATTCCTGATCATATGACTGGTATAAATGCCCAGCCTTCATTTTTTCTTTTTCACTCATTTATTTTCATCCTTTATTATTTTTTCTATATGTTCAATCATCACTTGGCAATCATAAGTAGCAAAAATAGAAGCATCTATATTATCTACTAAAACAGGTTTTAATTTTTGTGATAACTCATGTTGTTTATATCTGAGTTGAGGAGCTATGAGAATCAAATCATATTTTTGATAAACATTTTCTAACTGATAAACTGCTGTTGCATCAATATGATAAGGTAAATGATTTAACTGACAATATTTATTTAATTTTTCAGCAAAATATCCCGTTGTCATACCACCTGAACAACATAATAAAATATGATAATTTGGCTTTTCATCTTCAAGCAGTTTTTCCATCATACGATGAAACAGATTGGTTGCATAATGAAAGTTATAAAACTGATAATGTAAATAAAATAACAGTTCTTCTCCTTCCATAATCGCTTCTTCTACAATTCCTATAGGCCAAACAACAAATCTGGCAACACGATTTTTATAATAAATTTTATAAGTTCTTGAATCATATTTTTCTAGCTTTAAGCGAGGATCACTTGTCACCTGATAATAAACCCATTTTCTAAAGACTTCTAAATCTTCCTGTTTATAAAAAGTTTCCATTGCCCTCACCACCATATGTCTATTATACTAAACTTTCATCAAAATACCAACTACATAAAAAAGAGAAAATCTCATCTCGATTTTCCCAAATGATTTTTCTTCATCTATTTTCATGTTCCATGTTTTTCACATCTTCTAAGAGACTTTCTGTTGTTTATAAATTCCGTAACTTTACATAATCATTACAATCATAAACGACAAGGTTTCTATTTCCTCGGCAATATTTTATCATTTATACCACTTCTTGTATATTTAGGTATAAAAATGACAACTCTATCTACAATAATACATAATGTTTAATCTTTTGATAATCGCATATTTCATATAAAAAAGAATGAATATTGATCATTCATTCTCTGTATCATTTCATATCGTTATGAGTTTTTTTTATGATTTAACTGATAAATCTTTCTTTCCAAAGACACAAAGAAATGTTCTTTGGGACTTTGATCAAAATGTATCAAATAGAAAGATAAAACAAGTCCACCAATCACAGCAACCAGCATATCTGTCAATGTATCATGGACACCACTTGTCCAATGATTAATAGCATCATAGTTAAAAAAGACTAACAAAGCATACTCATAAAACTCCCATAATAAAGCCACTAAAGCATTAACAGCATTCAAAAATAGAAACATCAGACTTTGACGATGATCTTCTCTCAAAAAATATTTATAGATAAAATATATCAATTCACAAATGACAACACCACTGGCACAATGTATAAATTTATCATAATAGGGCGTTGAATAGCCTCCAAGGCAACTTCCCCAAAGACTGGCAAAATAAACAAAAACAAGATTAATGATATAAAATTCTAATGGAACTTTGATATGTAATATTTTCATGAGTACAGGTAAAATCCACGGTGTCAGACAGGCAACAAAAGTCATTCCAAAATACTTTCCTTGCCAATTGACATAAAAAGCATATATCAAAGTGACAATATAAATGATTAAACAGCTATACCATATGGTTTTTAATTTTTTCATAATGACACCTCTTTTTTATATTGTATCATTATTTCTTAATGTTTGTGACTAAAGAAATTTCTTTTTTGTTTATTTTTTAATAAAATCAATTTTCCAAATTCACCATCCGCTAATAAATCACCCTTTTTAAGATTCTTTGATGCAGCGAATCTTTCAAAGTATGTATATTCTGTTTGATTATCATAACGTTGACACTTAATCATATCATCATTCACAATTTCAACAATATACTGTGATTTTATCCCTGTTTGTTTTTTTAACATCTCCATCCTCTTTTCCTGATTATATGTCTATGATTGATCATTCATATTACAATCATAGAATTTTTCAACAATACGCATAAAGAAAGGTGACTCCTGACGATTTCTATGAGCAATCATTTCCAATAGCACTACACATCCACCACCAAGTGCACAAAGCATATCTGTCATGGCATCATGGACACCTGTTGTGTAATGTAGAATACAGTCATTATTGAAAAAGACAAGCATAAAATATTCATAAAACTCCCAAATAACAGCAATTGACAAATTAACTGTCATCATAAATATAAAAAAAAGAATATAATCCTGCTTATTATAAATAGTGCGTTGTTTTTTAATCATGCAATAAAGAATCATTGCGATAATACTGGCAAGAATTCCACTGAAAAAATGGACAATTTTATCATAGAAAGGTAATGTATATCCAGCTAATGAACTTCCTACCAGTGAAGCAAAGTATATAAAAATCACATTAATGATTTTGATTTCATCTGTCATTTTCAAATAAAACAAACGCATAAGAATTGGAAAAAGCCATGGTGTTATACAGGCAACAAAACACATCATGATATCTTTGAGATTTCCTTTTTGTATATTTAAAACAAAAGCAAATAAAAGCGTCACGATATAAATACCACTAACAAAATACAATAGTTTTGTCTGTTTAGTTTTCATATATCTCCTTCTCACTCCTTATTTACAAAAATAAATTAATAAAAATCTTTTGAATTTAAAACACAAAGAAATCATATCTTTTTGTATCTCAACTTCCATTTAAGGTATACAATATTGCATCACATATAGGCAATCAAATATAAAATGGTGAAAATCTTTGACTTTTTTACAAGTACATAACTGATATAAACAAAAAGCATACATTCAGTGAAAACACATGAAACTTCAATACTATAAAAATATATTCTTTCTACTTCTATAATTCCCATCTTCTACTATTCTAAGCAAAACGATAAGACTAGTTAAATCAAAAACGTCTTTAGTCTGTTCGCACTTTTATCTGATAACAACAAAATATACGACTGTGATAATCAATAAAACCTTAATCAATTTTTAATTTTCTTCTATCTACCATAGATTTCCTCTGCTTATAACATATAAGAATTTCAAATAAAATATGATACTTGCATTAAATATCTGCATTCAATTTTTCATCTCTCGAATGTCAAGAAAAACAATTCTTTTCTCATTATTAATATATGATTATTTTTTTAATTTAATAGAAAAAGATATGAATCTTTCGCAAATTTTTAATCAAATTAGCTCAGTTCATATCTCTTATAAAAATGATTCAGCCCATGTTTTTAATGTATCCACATCAACCTGACTATCAAAGCGACGTCCTTGACATAATTTGGCATTGCCACAAGAAACTTTTAATTCCTGAGTGGTATTTCCTATACCACTGCCTCCTGATGTTGCAAAAGGAATAATTGTTTTACCTGATAAGTCATATTGTTCTAAAAATGTATTGATAATCGTTGGTGCCACATACCACCAGATTGGAAAACCAATAAAAATCACATCATAATCATCCATATTTTTAACTTCATTTTGAATAGCTGGACGATATGCTTTATTTTTCATTTCTTGACTGCTGCGACTTTGTGGATTGGTCCAATCTAAATCTACTTGACTATAAGGTTGAGCTGGTATGATCTCATGTAAATCCCCATCAATAGCTTGAGATAGTTTTTGAGCCACTCTTGCAGTGACTCCACTTGCTGAAAAATAAGACACTAAAATTTTTTTCATTTCCATCACTCCTATTCTCCAAAATATAAGGCAATTTCTTCCATTCTTTGCATTTGATCAACATGGAAAGGACAACGATGATTGCAATGTCCACATTGCACACAGGCACTTGCTTTCTTTTCTAAATGGTGATAGTGATCTTTAGCTAAATCATCACCTAATAAAGATAGATCATAATATTTATTAATCAAAGCAATATCTAAGCCCATAGGGCAAGGATGACAATGTTTGCAATAAACACATTTTCCTTGATGTTCTACAGCATCAAATGTTGAAATAACAGTATAATCCTTATCTTTATCACTGGCCTGTGTATATTTTAAAATTTCTTTTAAATCATCACGATTTCTAACACCAGGTAAGACAGTCACAACACCTGGCTTATCTAATGCATATTGAAGACATTGAATACGTGTTAAAGCCTGCGGAAAAGGTGATTTGTTTGCATCCAAGAGCTGTCCTGCACTAAAGGCTTTCATAACTGAAATAGCGACTCCTTCTTTTTCACAGCGCTGATATAAAGCCATTCTCTCATCAGTCTGACCAATGGCATATTCACCATGTTTATAATCATAAGCGGGATTAATACTAAACATCACCATATCTAATATATGCATATCTAAGACTTTATGCACAATTTCAGGAGTATGTGATGATAGTCCAATATGCTTGACAATCCCCTGTTTTTTTAATTCTTGAATATAATCAATAACACCCGCTTTTTCAATCGCTTTTAAATCTGCTTCTTCATCAATACAATGAATAAAACCAAAATCAATATAATCTGTCTGCAACATTTCTAACTGCCATTGAATAGATTGTTTGATCTTATCTAAATTTGTTGTCCATCCATATTCACCTGTTTCATAATTAGCTCCAAAATGATTCTGTAAATAAACTTTTTCTCTTTGTCCTTTGATAGCCTGACCAATTGCCTGAAATGTTTTAGCATGTCCACTTGCTAAATCTAGATAATTCACACCTTGATCAATAGCTTCTTGAATCGTCGCAATGATTTCTTCATCACTTGATTCTCCAAGTGAACTGGTTCCTAAACCAATCACACTAATTTTATCATTTCCATGTGGTAATTGTCTATATTCCATGGATTTCAACTCCTTTGCATATAAATAAATTATAAAATCATCATCTCTTCGATATTGATCTAATCGTTTCATTTGATGATGATCATAAAATTCATAAGAACAGCTTGTATCGGTATACAAAATATAATGGGAACAGTTTTCTTTTTTAAATAAACATTCTGCATACTCATAAAGCTTCGTTCCTAATCCCTGATGCTGATATGTCTCATCAACCATAAATAAAACAATCTCTCCATCATAGTTTTGATGCATCTTGGGTAATAACTGTTCACAGTTTTGATGATAGTTTTGCATCATTTGACGATAGGAAGAAATCAAATGGAAATCATCATGTTGATGATAGAGAAGATTTTGATATTCTTCAGGAATTAAAATTTTCTCTTTTTTAGATAAAGATAATGCTAAAAAGCCAACAATACGCTGTTGTTTGGTTGCTATAAATAAATCTGTGGAATGTAATAAAACATCATAAAAATATTCTTGTGAGAAAATCATACCATTTTTTAAACTTTTAAACATGCGATCTAATTTCCAGACCTGACAGATCATTTCTACGATTCTTGATGTCTCTTTCCATTGAAATCTTTCTATTTGCATAATGCCACCACAACTTTCATCTTTATTTTATATCAACCCTTTCTTCTCTTCAAATACTTATATTTCATATTCAACCATGCTTATAAAGCATAATAATAAAAGAACCACTTATAAAAGCGATTCTTATTCTAAATATTCTTTAATTGAACTCATTTTATCATCTAAATCATTACACATCTGTGCACATTCCAATAACTGATAAGCTATGTAACTTTCTTTATCGTCATCAATGACTTTTTTATATCTCAATTTATGTTCTAGACTGGCCCAAAAATCCATCGCTAAAGTACGGAACTGAACTTCGACTTTCACCCATTTTTTCTCATTCTCTAAAAAAATCGGAACTTCAATAATCAAATGTAAACTGTGATAACCATTGGCTTTAGGATTTTGAATATAGTCTTTTTTCTTGACTAAACGAATATCATCTTGTTGTAATAAACATTGAGCCAAATGATAGATATCCTGTTTAAATGAACAGACAACTCGTAATCCCGCAATATCATAAAGATATTTTTCCATTGTTTCAACATTAATCGGATAGCCCTTTAACTTCAGTTTCTTTGTAATACTTGCATTAGATTTTAAGCGAGAGTGAATAGATTCAATAGGATTACGGTCATAACAAAGAGAAAGTTCTTCATTTAAAACTCTAAATTTTGTTTCTACTTCCATGATGGCACAACGATAATAAGCCATCATTTGTTTAAGTGGCAGAATTTCTTCCTGCCACTCATCGCTCATCACTTCATCAATAAATGCATCTTTAAACTGTTCAATAATCATGTAACTTTCCTTTCTTATGATTGTTTTGTTTGCATTTCTTTCATCTTATTTTTCATTTCAAAATAGAACATTGTTGAGGTTGTTAAAACAGCAATTGTATCAGCGATAGGTTCTGCTAAAAAGACTGCAAAAACCTGATCTGATATAAACATAGGTAAAATATAAATCAAAGGAATTAAAACCAAGATTTTTCTAAAGACTGCCAAAAATGCACTCTTTTTTGAATTTCCAAAGGCAATAAATGTCTGTTGACATGAAATTTGGATACCCATTAATAAGACTCCAGCCATATAAATTCTTAATGCCCAAATTGTGATTTCTGTTAATTGTGGATCACTTGTAAAAATCGCAACAAATAAACTTGGGAGAATCATAATCAATAACCATAGTATAGATGAATATGAAAAACATGAAATGGTTTGAAGTTTAAATGCTTTTTGAACACGATCACCTTGTTTAGCACCATAGTTATAACTGATAATGGGTTGTCCCCCTTGTGTTAAACCTTGTAATGGTAACATGGCAAATTGCATAACACTTGATAAGATTGTCATAGCGCCAACAGCTAAATCCCCACCATATTTTAATAATGATGAGTTAAAGCATAATACCAAAACACTTTCTGTAGCCTGCATTGCAAAAGGAGCAACACCTAAAGCAATACATGGTAATAAAATATGAAAATTGATTTTTAAATTTTCTCTTTTTAATTTTAAAATCGTATTTTTTCCTGATAAGAACCAGAATGCCCAAATGGCACTTAAAGCTTGTGACATGACTGTCGCAACTGCTGCACCTTGTACCCCCATATTCAATCCAAAAATGAAAATAGGGTCTAAAACAATATTTGTGACAGCTCCAATGACAACAGTTAACATACTAATTTTTGAAAATCCTTGTGCTGAAATAAAAGCATTTAATCCTAATGTCAACTGTACAAAGATTGTTCCAATCGCATAAATAGTCATATAATCCATGGCATAACCAATTGTATTTTCACTCGCTCCAAAAAGATATAATAATGGTTCTTGAAAAATCAAAACCAAAACTGTCAATAAAACAGCAATAATCATGAGTGATGTTGTACAGTTACCTAAAATTTTTTCAGCCGTATCATTGTCTTTTTTCCCCATGAAGATACTAGCTCGTGGTGCTCCTCCCATACCAAATAAGTATGCAAAAGCAGAAATAATCATGATAATAGGAAAACAGACTCCTACCCCTGTTAAAGCTGCAGAACCAACTTCTGGAATATGTCCTATATACATACGATCGACCATGTTATATAAAGCATTGACAACCTGTGATGTAATAGCTGGTACAGCCAAAATAAACAATAAATGTCCTACGGGTTCTTTTCCTAAGTCCACTTCTTGTGACATTTTTAATTTCATAAACATACCTCCTCATTTTTTTCTTTAAAATGATCTCTTATTTTTATTAGCGTTTCTTCCATCTTTTTGATATCTTCTTTTGGAATTTCTGATAAAATATCTTCATTAATTTTTCGAATTTCTTTTTTTAAAATCTTTATCTCCTCAATTGCATCGGGTGTTAAATAAATATGTTGAATACGTCGATCAGTGACATCACTTTCTATACGAATCAGCTCTTTTTTCACCAAGCTTTCTACACTACGACTAATGAGTCCCTTAGAAACTCCTAAAAAGACATTTAACTGTGTACTTGTTGTAATACTTGGATTATTTGATAATAAAATTAAGATATTCATTTCATTAGGCGATAATTTCAAATCTTTCAATCTCTCATTTAAAACACGTGCATAATACTTTCTAATCTGTATTGAATAATCTAATAATGTTTCAATGTTCGTTTTCATATCTCACCTCATTAGTTTACTTGTATATTGTTTACAACTAAACAATATACTCTTATTTTATGAAAATTGCAACAAAAAAGGTGTAACATTTCGTTACACCAATCGCTTTAATAACTTTTCAAATAAATCAATATCATCTTTTATCATATCAATAGAATTTTGCCAGAATGCTGGATCCTGTAAATCAATACCAACACTCTTACCCACATCTTCTAAACTCATTTTTCCTGTTAATGATAAGAAATGTTCATACGTATCAGCAAATGTAGCACCTTGTTTTTGATATAAACCATATAATCCTTTTGCAAGTAATAAACCAAATGCATAAGGAAAATTATAAAATGCATAATCAGCTTCATAATAATGTGGTTTCCATGTCCACATATAAGGATGTAGGTAACGATGATCCAAACCATGACCATAGGCTTCTTTTTGAGCTTCTAACATTAACGCTTTGATTTCTTCAACACTTAATGGTCCTTCTTGACGCTTTTCAATCAATCGACTTTCAAACAAATAACGTGAATAAATATCCACAATCACCTGTGCACAATCACAGAGTTCATTTTCTAAAATAAATAATTTGTCTTTTGCATCAGCAGATTTGAGCGCTGCCTTTTTGATAATTGTTTCGCAAAATGTTGAAGCTGTTTCAGCAATAGGCATTGGATAGTCAGCATTTAAAGCTGTTTGTGTATTTAAACATTCACCATGAAATCCATGTCCAAGTTCATGACCTAAAGTAATAGTATCACCAAACTCATTTCCATAATTTAATAAGAAACGACTTTCCTGAATACAATGTAAATTATGACAGAAAGCCCCTCCAACTTTTCCCGTTCTTGGATAAACATCAATCCATTGATTTTCAATAGCCTTCTTGGCATAATCTCCTAAATGCTTTGAAAAAGTATAAAACTGTTCTACAACAAATTGACTACCTTTTTCAAAAGGATAAGACATATCACTTTCTACAATTGGAGCATATAATTCATACCAAGGCAATCCATCCGTATAACCTAACGCTTGAGCCTTTAATTGGAAATATCTTTCAAACATAGGTAAAGCTTTTTTCATCGTAGAAATCAAAACATCCAATGTCTTTTGTGACATTCTGGAATCTATCAAAGTACGCTGTAAAACAGAATCATAACCTCGAAGATTGGCACTTGTTATGGCTTCACCTTTAATTGCATTCAAAGCACTCGCAACACCTTGTTCTACTTGTAAATAAGATGCTATCTCAGCTTCATATGCTTTCTTTCTCACCTCTTTATCCTTTGAATAAGCCATATTTAAAACTTCTGTCAAAGGATACTCCTTATCATCCATAGATACTTTCATAGAAGCAATTAACTGATCTTTATATTTCAACCAGGCACTTGAGCCAGTTGTTTTCATTTGAGCCAAAATCTTTTCTCCCTCATCACTTAATAAATAACGATTATGTTCTTGTGTTTCTTTTAAAACAAAAAGATGTTCTTGAATATAAGAATCTTGAATATGATCCAAATCAAACTGACCAATCCAACGATCAATTTTTGCCTGTGCATCTGCAAAACCTGCTAAAAGATTTTCAATAACAGATGAATATTTCAAAGCATCCTGATTCGTTGTATCACTACTCATTGTCAATGATATAAAAGCATATATTTTTTCTACCAGATCCGAAAATTGATTGGATTGTTCTAAATATGACTTTAAATTGTCTTCTGTTTTTTCCTTTTGAGAATATTCCTGCATATCTTCTAACATTTGTTTTAATGTTTCAATATCATTTAAAAATGATTGATCTTGAAAAGATAAATATAATTGATCTAAATTCCAACGTTTCTCCATAATAACCTCCTTATTTATATTCATTATATACTTTTTTCATATTTTTTTTCTATAAAAACTTACTAAATTTCTGATTATCTTTTCATAAGCTGGTAAATGTCGGT
>ERZ1643246.3238-NODE-3238-length-14313-cov-10.848927_pt1 | contig 14313 bp, 17 predicted proteins | sample MGYA00579265_ERZ1643246 | MGnify/ENA primary metagenome ERZ1643246 (study PRJEB29033, sample SAMEA4952261) | chicken gut metagenome | biome: Broiler Chicken; feature: Gastrointestinal Tract; material: Caecum | place: Ireland | collected 2018 | study: Broiler... | reverse complement strand
CGCTAGCAATACCTGCCTCCCGGCGGATACTTTATCAGTCCGGAAAATCGGAATTAATCAAATGTAATATCCTCCTCCATACCCGCCGCAGCACAGCCCGCTGCCTCCGCAGCAAAGATTGCACAGCAGATTTGCTATACAGAGCTTCGCGCAGCAGCTTGTATCAAATGTTCCCGGATATCCGTATGTACTCTGCCTCTGCTGATACCATGCTCCTCCGTTCTGCAGACGCTGCAGCAGCATCTGATACTGTGCGTTATCCGGTTCGAGCCTGACGGCTTCTTTTGCCTGTTCCAGGGCTGTCACATTATTGCCAAGCCCGGAATTTGCGGATGCGCTGTAGAAATACCAGAGTGCGCTTCTGTCCTTTATCCCGTCAAGTACATTTAATGCCTCCCTGTAATGACCGCTGCGTATATAATTCGCTGCGGCACGAAGATGGATATCCTCTTCTGTATCCTGCCGTCTCTGCTGTCCTCCGCCATATGAGCCGGAATTTCCGAAAGGATCTCCTCCAAACGGGCCATACCCGCCAAAATCTCCAAATCCGCCAAACGGGCCGTAATCCTCATAGGAACCGCTGTATCCGCCGCCTGAACCGCTCTGGCCGTAACTTCCTGACGAATATCCCTTCTCGCGTTCATCCATGATCTGCTGATAAGCCTGCTGCACTTCTTTAAACTTTGCCTCCGCCTCATCTTTATGCGGATTATTGATATTCGCATCCGGATGATATTTCCGGCTCAGCCTGCGGTAGGCCTTCTTTATCTCTTCATCCGATGCATTCCTGTCCACACCAAGTATACTGTATGGATCTGACATTTCTTTTCTCCCTTCAGCCCTTGAGCTGCCGATGCGGCATCATCTGTGCCTGATCAGCTCATTTTAATAAATGTAGTGCCGCACTTCGGGCATCTTACTTCGATTTTTCCTTTCCCCCTGGGGATACGGATCTTCTGCTTGCAGGACGGACACGTGTAGATATGGTATACTTTTCTCTGCTTCCATATATTTTTCTGTTTCTGGAAAAAATTCCTGATGCCGTACGTTTTGGCAAGAAACGTCTGATTCTCCGAGTACCGTTTGCTCACATTTCTTGAGAATACACGGAAATAGCAGTAAATTACAAAAAACCATCCGACAAGGTACAGAATCAGCGCAATCGGCCTGTTTCCCAGCAAAGCTGATACAATGACTACAATAAGTCCGATAACAAGAAGGAATTTCGATAACTGGTCAACCCCGTATCTTCCCTGCATAAAACGTATAAATTTCTCTTTCATTTACACCCGTCCTTTTCAATGAAATGAATATTCTATGTTTCGGAGAAGCAGCACCTGTACGGCCCGCTTCTCCGGAATTCAGTATGGAATATATTTTCTACCGTTTCCCCGGCAAAGTCAATTAAAATCCTATAAATTCTTACATATTCAGGATATTGTCGCATATCTCATCCGAGATCAGATACACGATCCGTGAATCGTTGATCATCACATACCGGTTCCCGTTTCCGTCCTCATTTCCGATATACAGGGTAAGAAGCTGATCTTCGTCATCCTGCGTATAGGTGGCCTCCACCGTAATTCTGGACGTCCCGTCCAGGCCGTACATATCCAGATCTTCATCCTCCACAGAATAATCCGCCGCCTCGGAGAGTGTCACAGCGCCTAATCCGCCTGCCACGGCCGCAATGTCTTCCGCCTGATCATCGTTCTCACTGTCATAGGTCGTCGTCCCGCCATCCTGGGTGATCACTTCTTTGACAAGATTGCCGCTGCCAATACTCGGATAGTCGTCAAGCTGCGCCATATCATCAAGCGCATAATTGAACGGGTCGATCACACTGCTCGCCACGGTATAGACGGTATCGCTTCCGCTTTTCATTACGTAATAATCATCCCCTGCCATATTCCCGAAAAGAAGTTCCGTTACATTGCCGTCTGCATCCGTATATTCCAGTGTGTATACCGGATCATCCAGTCCGTATGCATCAAGTGAATCCCCGTCTGTCAGTTCCCGGTCAGCTGTAATATTTCCCGCCGTCTCGGCCATATCTTCCGGATAACTCTGTTTCAGCGGGAAATCTTTATCCGGGGTATAGTACCACCGGTCGCCTTCTTTATGAAACTCCAGATCACCGTTTCCAACATTGAATTTGAAAGACGCAATATCACCGGAAGAAGTGTCTGTCACATGGACGGCTGCCGCCTCCTGTTCCTCTTCTTCTTTTTCCTCCTGTCTCACATTCCATGTTCTAAGGCCGAAATACGCCGCCAGCAGCAGGACGAGGGCAGCCAGCAGGATCAGTATGCCTTTGTTTTTCTTTCTCATGCTCTTCTCCTCCTGAACCACACAACAAATCCGCCGATCAGGATTACTGCAGGAATTCCGAATATTGCAAGGAAGCTGAGCAGTCCGGTATGCTGCATTGTATTATACTCTGTTCCAAGACTCTTGGCCTCGATGGATAGATTCTGCACACCTTCAAAGTTGGCTGTCACCGCATTCATAAAGAGCTGCGTATTTTCAAGCTGCGGAAAAGTATCCGTGATTGACTGGTCAATCAGACTGCCCGCTGAAATTACGGTGAGCCTGCTTTCCTTCTCCTCCGTGCTTTCCGCAGCATCGCTGTCCGATGATCCGTCATCCGGCGCCCCGTCCTCTGATGTGTCACTGTCAGATGTATCCGCTGTATCGCTGCTGTCGGAATTTTCTTCCTCATTTTCAATGGTCTCTGTCGCCACTGCACCGAGTGTATAGCTTCCCTGCTCCTGACTCTCTTCCGTCACCGAATATGCCTGATCAGAGGAGGACATGAACGCGGTCGTAGCGATTGTATCACGCTGCGGGTCAGTCAGATTCATACCATGGGCGTTGGTGAGCAGTACCATCTCCGAAGAGATATTATCGGCAAGATCGCCGGATACTGAAAGTTCCGGAAAGATATAATAATAATTTCCCTGATAGCATCTCGTCGGATCCGCAATATACCCGTCTGCGGCTTCAATTCCGTACTCACTTAACACATCTGCAAGATTCGGCAAAGCAGCTGAGCTTGTATCGCCGAACAGAATCATGACTTTTCCTCCGCCTGCGAGATAGTCTCGAAGCATCTGTGCCTCGTCCTCCGAGAGATCTGCAGTGGGCGCGTCCATAAGAAGCAGATCACAGTCCTCCGGGATGGACGTACTCATAAGCAGGTTAATCTCCGAGAGAGTATAGCTGTTCTTTTCCATCAGATCCGTAATGGTTGCAGAAAGTGAACTTTCTCCGTGTCCTGTTGTCTGATAGATCGTGTGGTCCGTGTCGTTCGTTACATAGTTGACTGCCCCGGTCAGCTGCCCCTCGCCGTCGAATTCAGTATAGGATGTTGTGCCGTAATAATAATATGAATACTGATCCATTACCAGAATATCGTTAAAAGATACTGTGGTTGTCTTTCCCGTATCTTCGCAGGACACAACAATCGTATTCTCCGTCGTATCATAATCTGTAAGAGCAGAGGGATGAAGCACCGGGTCGATCCACTCTACGCTGATATCATCTGACAGGGCGGCATATCTGCTGAGAAATGTCGTAATCCTTTCATCCGTGTCGTCTTTTACTGCCAGCACAGTCATATCAACCTCTTTATCCAGGCTGTCCAGCAGATCCCGCGTTGTATCCGATATTTCATAGATCTTTGTGCTGCTCACATCCACATTGCGGTAAGCCTCCGGGATCTGTCCTATAATCAGATTGAACACAATTACAACAGCCAGCACGAGCACAGTCAGCCCTACGCTGTACGCCCCGTGCCTCGTACCTGACGTGCGGAATATATTTTTCAATGATTTTATTCTGTTCATGATCCGGTCCTCCTAACTCCAGCGTCTTTTCTGAATCGACTGCACCGTCAGAAATACAAATACCACTATAACTGACAGATATAAAACGATCCCTGTCACGTCCACAATACTGTTTTCCGTAATTCCCGTAAACACATCCGCAAGTGCCAGTCTTCCGAGAAGATTCGTGAGCAGATTCTCATAGAGCTCCCGCTTTGCCACGAATACGATAACCGCTGCTGTCGCACCGATGATTTCCACTGCGCCGGATATCAGTGCATTCCCCGTCATATGCCAGATATAGAAAGCCGCAATTGACAGAATGATCAGTATGCCCACAAGACCGCTGACCGCAGATACAGGAAGCATAGACAGAATGCCGTCCCACAGATACAGGACAAGCAGAATTCCAAATGTACTGATAAACGCGATCATCTGGCTCTCCGTCAGAGAGGACAGGAACATACCGATTGCCGCGTAAACGCACCCCAGCAGGAAAAACACCCCGATAGAGATATAATCCACTGTAAGATACGCAGTTCCCTGCGATTTTATGATCAGCGGGAAAATGCAGAAAATCACATTCGGAATTGCAATCACAGTCACCATGGCAAGATATTTTCCCATGACGATTTTCCCCAGGCTTACCGGGGCTGTGAGAAGCAGCTGATCCGTCCTGTTTCTCCTCTCCTCCGAAAAACTTCTCATCGTAATCAGAGGAATTCCCACAATAAATACAATCAGGGAACCTGACAATGTATAAGAAAAATACGGATACCCTGACACAAGGTTATAGGCCATAAAATATATTCCTGTAAAAACGATCAGAAACGCCACAAATACGCACCCGACCATAGACTGAAAATAAGCCCTCAGTTCTCTTTTATAAATCGCCAGCATCTGTACCGACCTCCTCCCATTTTGTTCCGGATATAAATGCGTCCGGCACGGTATCGCTCTGGGTCAGTTCCATAAATACATCCTCCAGAGTCATTCCGGTAGCTTTCAGGGTCAGAAGCGGCGTCTTCGCAGATGCAAATGCAGTAAATACCCGCTCTCTGATATCCTCCCCTTTCTTCTCCGTAATCTTTGCCCGGGTCAGTCCTTCCTCGGTCTCCCGGGTCTCAATGCACTCGATCCCCGGCACGTTTTTCAGGATCAGCCGCACTTCGGCGGGCGATGCTTCCGTCTCAATCTCTACAGCGTTATTTTCTCCCAGCATTTTTTCCAGATTCTCAGGCGTATCGCTGGCCACCAGCTTTCCCTTCGATATAATCAGAATATAATCGCAGACCTCCCTTACCTCCGCAAGGATATGTGAGCTCAGGATAACCGTATGATTCTTTGACAGTTTCCGGATCAGCTCGCGGATCTCAATGATCTGCTTGGGATCCAGCCCCACGCTGGGCTCATCCAGTATAATAATCTCCGGAAATCCGAGAACAGCCTGTGCAAGTCCCACTCTCTGACGGTATCCTTTCGAAAGGTTCTTGATCAGCCGGTCCTCCACATCTTTGATCTTAACCATTTTCTCAATCTCTGTGATTTCCCCGTCTCTTTTCGCTTTCGCAATGCCTTTTAATTCCGCGGCAAATTCAAGATATTCCCGAACCGTCATATCCACATAAAGAGGCGGCTGCTCCGGCAGATACCCGATATGCCGTTTTGCTTCCTCAGGTTCTTTCAGGATATCGTGTCCGTCAATCAGCACCTCGCCCTCCGTCGCCCCAAGATAACCTGTCATAATGTTCATGGTCGTCGATTTGCCGGCGCCGTTAGGACCTAAAAAGCCATAGATCCGCCCGGATTCAATCTTAAAATCCAGATGGTCTACGGCTAAATGAGTCCCGTATTTTTTTACCAGATTCCTCACTTCAATCAAAGCTTTACCCTCCTGAATACATATTTGAACACATTCAAGAGGGTACCAGCATTGTGTGAAAGTTCTGTGTTGTAAATGTGATAAACAAATGGTCTCGTCCGCTGCGGGACAGACATCATTCACAGCATACATTCGTGCAGATCTTCCTGCTCTATGCCGTGTTGCGCCATCACATCGATGAGCTTCGCTCTCTCCTCCGGCGGGGCGCACCACGCAAGACCGCACCCTGCGGATATCTCCCTGGGGACAGGGATCAGCCTGCCCGAAACTTCCGTTTCCCGGCAGGCCTTCTCCATGGCCATGGCGTCCGCCGTTGTATGGAATGTAATTACAAGTTTTAGTTCTTTCTTTCTCATATACATTCCTCACTTTTGCGGCTCAATCATAACGGCGAATCCGTCTTCTGTCTCTGTCGATGTACAGTTTCTTCCGTGATCCCATACACATTTCTCTACATTCATTTTCTGGTGAGGCTCGGTTACAAGAACCCTTATGGCTCCTGCCTCACTTTTCATTGCTTCCTCTGTGAGCATTACCGGCTCTGGACAGGAGAGCCCTCTTGCATCTACTTCTTTCATCTTATACTCCTTCTTTCAGTTTCTCTTGGCCGCTTCTCTTTTCCGGCCTATTTATTCTCGCTTCTTTTATTAAAAAAACCTATCACAAAGCATACCGCAATGCAGATAATAACAGCCACTTTTCCGTTCAGCGGCACGCTTCCCGCTGTAATCTCCTGTGTCTCTGCGTTGAGAGCTGTTGCGCTCGCCGCAAGCCCCAGATTATGTGCCAGCGCCGCGCCAATAAACATACCGATCACGGTCATGGCAGAGTCCGATGATCCCTGGCCTGCAAGGATAAGCTGACGCAGCGGGCATCCTCCTGCAAGTACTGCGGCAAATCCCACCGCATACATACCGAGGATGTTCCAGAGATGCTCAGAGTGAGCGATCACACCCGGAGTATCAAACGCGAAAGTAAAATTGCCTGTAGCGATATTATAGATCAGCATGACAACGAAAAAGCTTCCGATAATTGTCAGCAGATCAAAATTTCTCATCAGAATCACATCGCGTATACTTCCTGCAAAGCACATTCTGGACTTCTGTGCAAATGCTCCGAAGATCAGCCCTCCGATCAGGGAGAGGGCAATCGGCGCGTGCATACTTCCCGGACCGCTCTGGCTGCTCTTTAACAGGGTTGTCGCAAGGGCAAGCACAAGAATGCCCAGCATCAGCACAGGCAGCACACCGCCACTCATGCGGTTTGTCAGATGTGCGCGTCCGAGGCTGAATCCTTTTTTAAGAGCAATAACTCCTGTCCCCACTCCGAGAACAAAGCCGATCAGTGCCACCCAGGCATTCAGATCACCGGCGGACATACGGATAATCATACGCAGCGGGCATCCCAGAAATACCAGGGAGCCGATGGCGAGGATCATGCCCAGAACAAAACGTACCACAGGTGAGGATCCCGCTGTAGAGCGGTACTCTTTTGTGGCTACAGAGATGATAAACGAGCCCAGAACAAGTCCGATAATCTCCGGTCTTGCATACTGTACTGTCTCCGTGGAGTGCAGTCCCAGCGCACCCGCCGTATCACGGATGAAGCACGCGATACAGAACGCCATATTTGCCGGATTGCCGAAATACGCCAGACACGCCGCAACAAGTCCGCAGACAACGCCTGCCAGCGCCAGTTTCTTCTTCGAGTCAGATAAATTCATGTTTCTTTTCCCTCCTGCTTATCTTTGGCCCAGGATCTCACTCCTGCGCCAGTTCTCTCACCGCCCGTATGGCGGCATCCACCTCTTCTTCCGTATTGTAATAAGAGAAGCTGAACCGGACGGCCCCCTGCTCCACTGTTCCCAGCGCCTTATGCATCAGCGGCGCGCAGTGGGCTCCCGGCCGCGTCACGATTCCGTACTCCACATTCAGCTCATCACTGACTTCCGAAGAGTCATAATCTCCGATATTGAAAGATACGATGGCTGCGCGTTCCCGCGTATCGAAATCGCCATATACCTTTACACCGGGGATACAGGAAATACCTTCATAGAACCGCCGCATCAGAGACTGCTCTTTTTCCCGGATCACATCCAGCCCGGTCTCTTCAAGGAAAGAGACCGCAGCGCCCAGCCCTGCAATACCGTGACCGTTCAGTGTGCCGGCTTCCAACGCTGTAGGCATCTGTGACGGATGATGCGGATTATAGGTATCAATTCCGCTCCCGCCGGACAGAAGGGGGCGGATCTCAACACCGGTCCTCACATACATCCCCCCTGTTCCCTGAGGTCCCATCAGGCCTTTATGTCCGGTAAAACAGAGAACATCAATTCCCGTATTCTGAACATCAACGGGCCACACGCCCGCAGTCTGTGATGCGTCCACCACGAAAATCAGCCCGTGTTCCCTGGCAATCTCACCTGCCTTTTTCAGGTCGATCATATTTCCGGTCAGATTAGACGCGTGTGTGCAGACAATTGCTTTTGTATGATCCTTTACCGCACTCTCCATCTCATCATATGAAATATTTCCTTTTTCATCGCACCCAAGAATCGAAAGTTCCACTCCATGCTCCCGACATTCATACAGGGGCCTTAAGACCGAATTATGTTCAAGCACGGTTGTGATCACATGGTCTCCCGGACAGAACAGTCCCTTTATCGCAATATTGAGACTCTCTGTAGAATTCGCGGTAAACACAATTCTTGACGCTGATTCCGCATTAAAAAACCGGGCCAGCTTTTCCCTTGTCCCGTAGATCACCCTGGATGCATCCAGCGCCGGCTCCGAAGCCCCTCTCCCGGCATTTCCCATGGTTTCAAAGGCTGCAAGTACAGCCGCTTTGACAGCGTCCGGTTTATGTAATGTGGTAGCCGCATTATCCATGTAGATCATAGATGATTCACTCCTTCTTTGCACGATGCATACTTTAAGTATAGGGTTCTTTCCAGATTACGTCTAATCGAAAACAAAAATAAAAAATTGCTGCTTATAGATATTATCTATAAGCAGCAATACTGCATTACATCTTTTGTCAGGCACACCGCAACACACCTTTACAGATACATCTTCCTGACTGTTTTTATGAATTTATCCGCCGCAGGCAGGCTCGGATATGCTGCATCATAGACTACATTAATATTCCGTTTTCCACCTGTCTCGCCAAGAGGAAACGCAAGCAGTTTTCCGCTCTCGATCTCTTCTCTGGCGGCCAGTCTCGAAAGGATGGATACTCCCATCCCGCTGCCCACCGAGCGCTTGATCGTCTCCTGATTTTCCATCATTGCCGCTACATTAAGCTCTGTAATATCAATTCCCGACTGTGCAAGAAGCCTCAGCGCTTCTTTACGCGTACCTGATCCTTCTTCCCGTAAAATAACAGGTTCATTCAGTATCCATGATGCAATACTTCTGCCTTCTCTCTCTCTGAATCTGTCGTCAGCCGGAGTAAGTACAACCAGCTCATCCTGATAAAAAGGGATATAAGTACAGTTTCCTCTTTCAAGCACCGTACCTGTAAATCCCACATCCGCCCTGTGGGAAAGTATCATCTCCACAACGCCGCCGCTGTCAGTCTCGAACAGCTTCAGCTGCTCCCCCGGATATTCTCTGCAGAACTGTGCCATAATGTCCGGCAGAAGATACTGGGAGGGAATTGTAGATGCCGCTATTCTCAGCACACTTCCGGACTGTTTTCCCGTAAGGCCGAACCGTACGCGTATCTTCTGCTCCAGCTCCAGCATCTGCTCTGCATAGGCATACAGTTCTTTTCCTGATTCTGACAGCGCTACACCCTTCGTATTTCTAACCAGCAGGCAGGTATTAAGCTCCTTTTCCAGAGAGGCAATATGTGCGCTGACGGTGGGCTGGGTAAGATAAAGCTGCTTTGCTGCCGCCGAGAAGCTTTTCGTCTCCGCCACCCGCACAAATGCCTCCAGCTGTTTTAAGTTCATTGCATTTCCACCTTATCGCACAGACGGATGCCTGGCTTATCCGTTCCGCTCTCAAGCACCCTGCCGACAACAGAAACTGTCGTTCCCAGATCCGCGCGCTCAAATGCCCCGAGCAGATTCTCCGCCTCATTCTCCGGCACGGCAAACAGCAGCCCGCCCGAGGTCTGGGGATCACTGAGAAGATCCACATACACTTCTTCGACACAGCCCGTATCCAGAAGGTGTCTGACGTGCTCCTGATTTCTGTATGCTCCTCCCGGAATCAGTCCCATCTCTGCGTATTCTTTTGCCCCATGCATAAAGGCAATCCCTTCCACACCGAGTTCAATCACTGCGCCGCTCGCATCCGCCATCTCGGAACAGTGCCCCAGAAGTCCGAAACCGGTCACGTCCGTACAGGCGTGTACGGTAAATGCTGCTGCTGTTTCTTTCGCTTTCTTGTTCAGCGTAGTCATGACACGGATTACTTCCCGCTCTGACTCCTCCGATGCCATCTGTGCTTTTACCGCCGTGTTGATAATCCCGCTTCCCAGCTGTTTTGTAAGAATCAGCACATCGCCTTTTTTACAACCGAAATTCTTATACACCCGGTCCGGATGCACAAGTCCGGCTACAGACAGACCATATTTAGGCACGTCATCCTGAATCGAATGTCCGCCCACAAGGACGGCTCCCGCTTCTCTTACTTTATCTGCACCGCCTCTTAATATCTCACCCAGGATATCCGGGTCAAGATCTCCCGGAAAACATACGATATTCAATGCGATCTTCGGCTCTCCGCCCATCGCATATACATCACTTAAAGCATTGGCGGCTGCCACCTGTCCGAACGTATACGGGTCATCTACCACCGGTGTGAAAAAATCCAGCGTCTGGATCACTGCCACATCATTCGTAATCTTATATACCGCCGCATCATCCGATGTCTCAAATCCGACAATCAGATCCGGATCGCTGAACTTCGGGAGACGTCCGAGCACCCTGGAAAGAGTGTCCGGTCCGATCTTTGCCGCACAGCCGCCGTGTTTTGCAAATTGTGTCAGACGGATTTCTTCTTTCATAATTTCCTGCCTCCATAGTCAGATTGTAAAGCCTTGACTGTTCTCAAACGCACATACTGTTATCTACGGGCGGATCACGCTCATAGCGCCCTGAAGTGTCTCCACGATACTGTACATATTTGTTACGCTGCCGATAGCCAGTTTATCTTTAATTCCGTAGTAGTCCAGACAGGTTCCGCACGTCATTATCTCAACGCCCTGTTCCTCAAGTGTCTTAAGATCCTCCAGGCTCTCCGATCCCTCTGTGGTAAGTTTTGCCCCGCCATTATAGAAAAGGATCTTATCCGGCAGGTCATCAAGCTGTGTCAGGGCAAAGATAAAGCTCTTCATGAGAATATGTCCCAGTTCTTCACTGCCTTCCCCCATCCGGTCGGAACCGACTGCCACTACCGTTCCGATGCACGTCCTGCACCCCGGAACCGGTTCAGCCTGACTCTGCATCTGTTGTGCTTTGCCGCTGCCGGAGCTCTTAATCTGTGCCGCCGCAGCCTCCCCTACCGTGATCAGCACGCGGTACTGTTTTTCCCCCAGCTGCTCAGATTCGGCGGAAGCCCCCGTACTCTTCGCCATCTTTGTCACATTCTTTACCGCTGTTTCATTATCCACCAGGACTTCGATCTGCCCGGGGCCTTCCATTTCCCCAAGTGCCTTTTTCGTCTTAACTACCGGTATCGGACAGATATCGCCCATTGCATTTACTGTAATCATAATTCAGACTCCTTTCAGTTTTCCGGATCTTATAACTGCTTTAATAATATCAATCTATAATCGGGAAGTCAACGTGAATCAACATATAGTACAGCGGCTTTTCCTGCACTTTCCACACAAATCAACACACTTTTCATCGGTTTATGTTTGTTTTTTGTGTTTTTCAGATTGACATTGTAATAAAAATGTTCCATACTTAAAACAGTGATTTTATTTGAGGAAAGTGAGGCATCGTTCTATGGCATATCAGCATCGCGTATACGGAACAGATGGCATGAACCATGCCCGCGCAAACGACATGGTATGGGACGACACACACGGGAAATTCGTCCCGGCCGCAGGACTGTCCGCGTTTCCTGCCGAGCGCTATGAACTGGACATCCACACGCATACAATCGCCAGCGGCCACGGCTCCAGCGCCACGATTACCGATATGGTAAAAGCAGCAAAAGCCTGCAATCTGAAAATGCTCGGCATATCAGACCACGGTCCTGCCACATTAGGCGGCGGACGGGTATCCTATTTCCGCAATCTGAAATATGCCCAGAGGGAACGGCTCGGCGTTAAAATGCTGTACGGTGCAGAGGCGAACATAATAAACAGCAAAGGAAATCTGGATCTGTCCGATGACATTCTGAAAAGTCTGGACTATGTAATCGCCAGTATACACCAGCCTGTTATGAAACCGGGATCGGCCGAGGAAAACACACAGACATATATCAATGCCATGAAGAACCCGTATGTAACCATAATCGGCCACTGCGATGATACAAAATTCCCGATTGATCCTTTTAAACTTTTTGCTGCCGCAATGAAACATCACGTGCTGCTGGAAATCAACAACAGTTCTTTAAGTCCGGAGGGGTACCGGGGAGACACAAGATTTACAGATCTTGTTATCCTGAATCTGTCCGTACACTTTAACTATCCTGTACTGTTTTCCAGTGACAGCCACGGGAAATCACACGTAGGAGATTTTACATATGCTGCGGATGCGGCGCGGTTAGCCAAAGTACCGCGTAATCTGATCCTTAATTATTCGTCAAAAGCACTGCTGGCTTTTCTGGCAGAAAAATAACAGGCAGCCGTTCGTCTGAATCAGCATGAAATTGTTCCATGCACGGATGATAAACATACACTGATAATAAATAAGACACCTGCATATACTGAAGGAAACAGGCAGATAAACTGAACTGTTTCGATCATAATGTATATGCAGGTGATTTTTATGAAAACATCCAGACAATATCTCATAAGCGGTTTTATTTTTTCTGCGGTTCTCGGGACTGCCTCTCATTTCTTCTACGGCTGGTCAGGAGACAATCCGCTGATCGGCCTTATAAGTCCTGTCAACGAATCTACATGGGAACATATGAAACTTGTATTTTTCCCTGTTCTCCTCTGGTCGTTCTTTCTTCCGACACGCCTTTCCGTCGAAGTGCCGTCTCTGCGCCCCGCACTCTTATTCAGCAGTCTTCTCGGCACACTTGCGGTTCCGGTTCTTTTCTATACTTACTCAGGTATCCTGGGAAACAATATTGCATGGGCAGATATCCTGATATTTTTTATCAGCGTGTTTATCACTTTTTTCTGTACATGGAAGTTGCAGGGCTCTGCAAAAATAGATCAAAAAAGAACAGCCATATATTTTCTGACTGTTCTCTTCATCATACTTTTCTTTCTGTTTACTTTTCTGCCACCTGATATCGGTCTGTTCGCCGAACCCTAGCCCGGACCGCCCGAGCAGGCGGAAGGAAACCATATCTGATCTGTTGGTACCCTGCCTGCCCCTTTTGCCAGCCATCTCTCCGCTTATTCGGATATCAAGTCTGCAACTGCTTTTTCCAAACGGACAAGATCTGTTTTATCCGGATGGGATGCTGCCTTGTCAAAATTTTCTATCATCATCTTGATCTTCTCGTCCTGAGGAGCTTTCTCCTGCATCGCCTCATAGCGTTTCCGCACACTCTGAGGCATCTTTCCCTGACACATATACGTCCCTGACACCTTATTTCCTTCCGGCAGATGGGCTGATACGCGGTTCAGGATCTGTGTAAAATACTGTTCTGATCCGCCAAAGCCTGCCGTACCAAAGAGAAATACATTCCGGTTATGCAGTGTCTCCATATACTTTCCAATCTTTTCACTGCATTCCCCTTTATCAGTCCAGAAACCGAGAAAAATCAGATCCGCGTCTTCTGCCTTACTCTGCAGTTCTTCTTCCGGTGTACCGAAGCAGACGCATTTTTCTTCTCCCAGGGTACTTTTTATTTCCTTTGCCAGCATCTCTGTATTCCCTGTTGCGCTTTCATATATAACTGCATACTTCATGTCTTTTTGCTTCCTTTCTCTTATCCGCACTTTTATCTCCGCTTTTTATATAGAGATTTTCAGTGCTCTCCCTACCATATCCAGCTCGTCCTCGTATATACAATTCTGAAACAAATGTCCGGCAACTTTTCTTCGGCACTCTTTGTAGTCCATCCACGCCGTCTCTGATACCTCAGACTCCTGCAGTGTAAGTTCAGCCGTATTCACCGGTTCCTCATATATATAAATCATACTCAGCTCATTATCCCGGAAAGGCCGTCCGTAAAACTCACTTTCAAATCCGCACCGCCTTGTTCCAACCTCTCTGAGCTGCTCCGGGAGCGCATCGATGCCAAGCTCTTCTTTCAGCTCTCTTATAGCGCTCTCAAGATATCCGTGACCGGCTTCCACATGTCCCGCCGAGGAGATATCCCAGCATCCGGGATTGGAATCTTTGCACTCGCTGCGTTTCTGGAGGAGCAGATCATATCCGCTTTTGTCATTAGACCGGACGATCCATGTGTGTACAGTCGGATGAAGCGAACCGTCTTCATGCACCACGCCCCGCTC
>ERZ1643246.3236-NODE-3236-length-14317-cov-18.889567_pt1 | contig 14317 bp, 12 predicted proteins | sample MGYA00579265_ERZ1643246 | MGnify/ENA primary metagenome ERZ1643246 (study PRJEB29033, sample SAMEA4952261) | chicken gut metagenome | biome: Broiler Chicken; feature: Gastrointestinal Tract; material: Caecum | place: Ireland | collected 2018 | study: Broiler... | reverse complement strand
GCTGGGCTTTGTGACCTCCAGGTGCCGGGCGACATCCACAGAGCGCACCATGCCTTTTTCCTTTTGGAGTACCAGTACGGCCTCCAAGTAATCCTCGCCGGAAGCGTACAGTTTTTTATCAGGAGGCATTGCACACACCAGCTCCTTGCTCGTGGGAGAAGAAAGCCCGCAAGAGCCTCACAGCATCCCCGTCCATCGGCCGATGCCACAGCACCTTGCTCCCCTGAATGAACAACAGGTAGGTGCAGCATTTATAAATGAGTTCCGGGTCATGCGTGATCAGAAGCAGGCTCTTTCCCATCTCTTTCAGACGGTTTAAGTTGTCCGATACCTCCAGCATATGCCGGTAATCCAATCCGCTGGTAGGCTCGTCAAATATCAGGATCTTTTTGTCCGATGCTATTGCACTGCCAATCGCCACCCTCTGCTTTTCACCGCCGGACAGGGACATGGGGTGCAACTTTACTTTGTCCAACAGGTCAAGACTGTTCAGTATCTCCTTGGCACGAGCCGTGTCAGTTTTCTCGTCTTCGCCGTCCATACTGAGCAGCAACTCATCCAGCACATCTTCCGTGAATAGCTGGTGGTTTACATCCTGCATGACCATATAGGAGATATGCCTGCGCTGCTTTGCGTCATAGGAGGTCCCATCTATTTCAAGCACACCTTTCGCTTTTTTATCCAGGCCGCACAGACACCGGGCGAAGGTGGATTTTCCTGCGCCGTTGTTTCCGATGATACCGATAATCTCCCCTTGGGGCAGGGTCAGATCTGGAATATCCACATTGAGGGGGCCGTGCTTTTCATAGGAGAACTGGAACCCCTTGATATGTAGCGTTGGAGCCTCCTGCTTGGGAATAGCCTCCGGGGACAGGTGGAATGGGTCCAGTACCCGCAACCCCATTCCCCGCAATTCATCGGGCGGTAATTTTTGAAATTCCACACCAGAAAACTCCTGTATAATACTTCCGTGTTTCATGTAAAGAATCCGGTCTGCATAGGGAACAAGATAATAAAGCCGGTGTTCCGCGACGATCACCGTCTTTTTCTCGGACTGCCAGTGCCGGATCACACCAATTAAATCTTCGATGGTGGCAATATCCAGGTTGGAGGATGGCTCGTCCAGCACAAAGATGTCCGGGTGGATTGCGTCGGCAGAGGCGCAGGCGATTTTCTGTTTTTCTCCACCGGACAGGGCAAATAAGCTCCGATTCAGCAGTTTTTCCAGCTTGAGACTATGAACAGTTTCTTCCAGACGTTCCCTCATTTCCGAGACCGGCAGAGCCATGTTTTCACACCCAAAAACGATCTCGCTGGTAGTATCTACATTGTAGAATTGCGTCCTTGGATTTTGGAATACAGATCCTACCCGCTGTCCGATTTGATAAAGAGGATAGTTTTTTAACTCTTTCCCATCTAAAAGAACTTGCCCAGTCAATTTCCCGCCGTAGTAATGCGGAATCAGGCCGTTGATCAGCCGGGTCAGCGTCGTCTTGCCGCAGCCGGACTCTCCACAGAGCAGGATGGTTTCGCCATCCCGGATTGTTAGGTTGATATGGCTCAGGTTGTTCTCGGTTTCTCCGCTCTCATAAGTAAAGGAAACATCTTTCAATTCGATCACAGTATCACCTCCTTACCATGGACTGAAAAAGTATGTAGAGAGTAGCGCAGTTCCGGCGATCAGTACCGTCAGCAGGTCCCAGCCGGTAAAACCGACCTTTGTGATATTGGTGCGCCGGACCGGGTTATCCAGGCCGCGGGTCAGGGCCGCCGCAGAGAGATCATCCCCGATTTTGACCACCGAGATCATCAGGGGAATAAAACGGTATTCAATCAGGGCCGCGGGGTTTTGCCAGAATTTCTTTGTCCCAAACTGGACCTCCCGCATCCGCATGGCGTCCTTGATGGCGGCCGATTCCTCCTGCATGGTAGGGATAAAACGAAACAGGACGGAGAGCGGAATGGTGATCTGCCGCCCAATGTGCATCCGGCCCAGCGCAGTAATGCACTCGCTGGCCGTGGTGGATTTGATGATGTAGGCCCCCATTACAAAGGCCGGAAACAGCCGCAGGACCAGCCCCACCAGCAGGACTACCAGCATATTGACGATCATGGGAAACTGGACCGAATTCTGAATGGCCTGCACGAACAACCCTGCTGCAAACAGGCAAAAGAACACAGTTGCCGTCTTATATTGTCGGTTTGTCAACAGCAGGATAAAAGGAATCATCGCCACCGCAATCATAAAGGCGGTATGACTGTATAGAAACTCCGCAGTGGCAACGACGGCCATTAGCAACAGTTTCGTCCGTGGGTCCAACCGAAAACCTGTTCTATTTTCAACAACTGCTTGTAATTGCTCCATTACACAATGCCCGCTCTCTCAAAGTGCTTTTTCAGCATTTTATGACCCAGCAGTGCGCCCAGAATACCGCCCACAAACAGCAGAGCAAAGCCCACATACAGCATCCAGGAGGGCATCATGGATTGCAAGGTGTTTGCGTACTGATCGCCCATGGAGGTGTGGATGTTTTCCCAATACGCTTCGCCAGCAAACCAGAGATTGGCGGGGCAGCCCATGATACCGAGGCAAAAGCAGGCATAACTCAGAACAGTGACCTTGAATTTCTGATAACCGCCGATTTTGAGCACAACATCGCTTAGAATGCCGCCGAGCACCCAGCCGAGCAGGCCGATCCATCCATAGCCGATCAGATAGAAAAAGATGCCGCCGATGATGCCGGTGATAGTCAGCATACCAAACTTCTTGATTTTAGTGTAGTAGAGCATCATGGGAATGCCACAGACGATGGGCCAAATCAAGAACAGAAACGGGTATACCACCGGCAAAGCAGTGAGTAGTCCGACAACAAAGAAAATAACAAGGGTCATAGCGGTATAAATGCCGACATTGATCAGTTCTTTACCTGTAAGTTTTTTCGTGTTCTCCATTTTTAATATGTCCTTTCTGAAAAAGAATTAAGAGTTGTAATGCCCCGTGCAAAGGGAACTATGCAGTTTCACCTCCCCGCATTGAGTTAGTAAATGCTAACTAGTGTGCAAAAATTTTGGGGATCAAATCCCCAAAATTGTTTGCCATCCGGAGTTGAAAAATGAGACAAGCGTATGGGCATATTTCAGAGCTGCCTCTTTGGGAAAATTGTGCATAACTACTTCCGCCAGGGATGCAAAATACGCATGAAGCAAAATATGCCATTCCTCTTCTGCCAATTCACGGACCGGAACACCGCGGGATCTCAACTCTGCAAAGAATTTCAGTGTCACTTGAGTTTCCAGACGGACAACATCATCTAAGAAGGAGGAATACCGTGTCCCCTCCGCCCGCATGAGAAGCAGACGGAACACATCAAAATGCCCATAGATATATTCGATGATAACCTCCAGCGTTTCCTTCGACAGTTTCCAGATAGATTTTAAGTCATCTGTCTTTGCCAGCTCCACGTGCTCATTTACCGACGCATCATAAATGGCCTTGACCTCTTGAACAACAGGCTCCACCAGCGCACCGAACAGAGCTTCCTTATCGTCAAAGTGGTTATAAAAAGCCCCATTGGTCACATGAGCGTCCTTGCAGATCTCCCGAATGCTTGCCCGCTCATAGCCGTATTCCAGAAAGTGCTTTTGGGCGCAGAGCAAAAGATTTTCATGGGTCTGCTGAAAGTCTCTTGACATTACCTGTCCCTCCGTCCTATACTAAAATTACACTGTAATATTACATCGTAATTTAGATTTTAGCACAGGGTACTCAAAAATGCAATACCCTCCTTGTATTTTTTGTGGCCCGAAAGGAGTCTGGTTATGAAGTCAAAGGAGCCGGGAGCGATTCGGCAGTTATTCGCTTTCGTAGGAGAGAGCAGCGGTAAAATGCGTTTCTCTATCTTTCTGGCCGTCTTGGGAGAACTATTCGGCATGGGCCCATTTTTAATGGTGGCTGTCCTTGCGGATGCACTGTACCGGGGAACCGCAACTCCTATGCTGGTACTGCCTCTCTGCGGAGGCGCCGCGGTTTGCCAGATCATAAAAATGCTGCTTACCTGGCAATCCTCCCTGATCTCCCACAAAATATCCTTTACCATACTGAAAAATATCCGAGAGGCCATTACGGATCGGATGGCTAAGGTTCCCATGGGTGTCATGTTAGAAACCCCTACCGGAACTTTCAAAAATCTGATCGTGGACAATGTGGCGAAGTTAGAGGACTCTATGGCCCATTTCATGCCGGAACTACCCTCCAACATCGCCGCTCCCCTATGCAGTATTCTCCTAATTTTTCTGCTGGACTGGCGTATGGGTCTGGCCGCACTTGTTACAATTCCGCTGGGCACCCTCTTTTTTGCCGCAATGATGCGGGGATATAGGCCCCGCATGGAGAACTACATGCGATCTGCCAACGAGATGAACAGCGCTTTGGTGGAGTTTGTCAACGGCATTCAGGTCATTAAGGCGTTCAACCGATCCGCTTCCTCCTATGGAAAGTATGCTGATTCTGTCCGCTATTTCCACGATTCCACCATGGCATGGTGGAGTCAGTGCTGGCTTTGGAACGCAGCGGCCCGGGCCGTCCTTCCCTCTACGCTTCTGGGGACCCTTCCAGTGGGAGCGTGGCTCTATATGGAGGGAAGTCTTTCTCTCCCTGTCTTTCTAGTGGCCTTGGTGGTACCTCTGGGGTTTATTGCGCCGTTAATGAAGGTCTCCGAGGCCATGGAGCAGGTCAGCATGATCAAGGGCAATTTGGAGCAGGTCACGACCTTTTTGAAAACGCCGGAGCTTGTACGCCCCACAGAGCCCGCAGATCTTGGGGAGCGGGCCTATCAATTTGATGATGTCCACTTTGCCTACAAAGAGGCCGAAGTCCTTCACGGTATCTCATTCCCGACGCAGCCCGGTACCATGACCGCTATTGTCGGCCCATCTGGCTCCGGCAAGTCCACGATTGCCAAGTTGATGGCCGGTTTTTGGGATGCGACCTCCGGAACAATCCGTTTTGGCGGGCAGGATATTCGCAATATTCCGTTTGGACAGCTCATGAGTGAGATCAGCTATGTTGCCCAGGATAATTTCCTCTTTGACAAATCCATTCGGGAAAACATCCGCATAGGGAATCCTGAAGCAAGCGACGAGCAGGTGGAAACTGCGGCCAAGGCCGCCAACTGTCATGACTTTATCATGCAGTTAGAGCAGGGCTACGATACCATGGCAGGCGACGCAGGGGACCGTCTCTCCGGCGGAGAGCGGCAGCGCATTACCATCGCACGGGCCATGCTCAAGCAGGCATCTGTCATTATTTTGGACGAGGCGACAGCTTACGCCGACCCCGAAAACGAGGCACTGATCCAACAAGCCATCAGTAAACTGGTGGCGGGAAAGTCTCTGATTGTCGTAGCTCACCGGCTGAATACAATCCGCAATGCTGACCAGATATTAGTTGTTGCCAATGGCGAAATTGTGGGCCGAGGTACTCATGAAGAAATTTTGCAGGACTGCCCCCTTTACCGGAAGATGTGGCAGGACTACGCTGGCTCTACGAAAGGAGATACAGAAGATGTTTGAAATGATCCGCCGTATCTTTAAGATCGCAGGAAACAGCCGGGGAAAGATTGTGGCAGGCATTTTCTGCAACATTCTGAAATCATTCTTCAACGGGTTTATGATGTTCGGTGTGTTCTGGATTCTACTCCATCTTGATAGGCTGTCACCAGTTATCATCGGGCAGGCTTTTTGTGTAATCCTGGGTAGTGTACTTGGCCGCTTCTTTTTCCAGTGGATGTATGACCGCACCATGAGCGGATCTGGCTATGACATTTTCCGGGATTACCGTCTGGAGATCGGGGAACGGTTAAAGCAGGCGCCTTTGGGGTATTTCTCAGAGCAAAACCTGGGTACCATACAAGCCATGCTCACCACTACGATTGCCGACCTAGAGGGGTACTCCATGCTGGCGATTGAGCAGATGACTAGCGGCGTGGCCATGACTATACTGACGTCCGTGATGATGTTCTTTTTCAGCCCGGTAATCGCGGGGTTGAGCCTTGCGGGACTGGTACTTGGGATGCTGGTCCTACGCTGGGTAAGACTTCGCGCCGCCCAATATGCCCCCATTTACCAAGAGGCTCAGGAGCATTTGGTCGGCAAGGTGATGGAATACATAAGAGGCATTTCAGTTCTGCGCTCTTTCTCCAAAGGAGATGAGGGACAGCGGGAAGTCCGCGCCGCGTTCCAGCAAAAATGGGATGCAGACTACGGCCAAGAAAAGGCCACGGCCGGCGTCCTCCGTTTCTATGGGCTGACGTTCAAGCTCATGAGTTGTGTACTGATCGCGGCGGCAGCACTGCTGTATCTGGCGGGGCAAATCAGCCTTCCCTATTGTTTGACTTTTCTGTTCTGCGCTTTCACGGTCTATTCCGATTTGGAAACGATGGGCAACAGCGCCTTTCTGAGCAAGAGAATCAATACGGAACTGGACCGGCTGGAGAAAGTCACCGATATTCCCAAAATGGATACCAGTGCGGAGAAACTGGCTGTGTCCCATTTTGATATTTCTCTGGAGCACATCTCATTTGGCTATGGGGATCGAAGGGTAATCCATGATATTTCACTGAAGATCCCTGAGCACACTACCTGTGCGATTGTGGGACCCTCTGGCAGTGGCAAGACCACACTCTGTAATCTGATCGCCCGCTTTTGGGATGTGCAGGAGGGGGCAGTACGGATTGGCGGAGAAAATGTGCGGGATTATACTGCGGACAGTGTACTGGAACACATCAGCATGGTCTTTCAAAATGTATATCTCTTTCACGACTCCGTGGAAAACAACATCAGGTTTGGTCGGCCGGAGGCCACCCATGAGCAGGTGGTTGAGGCCGCAAAACGGGCCTGCTGCCACGGCTTCATTTTGTCCCTTCCGAATGGGTACGACACGATCATCGGGGAGGGTGGCTCCACCCTCTCCGGCGGAGAAAAGCAACGCATTTCAATTGCCCGGGCCATTTTGAAAGACGCCCCCATTGTTATTCTGGACGAAGCAACCTCCAGCGTGGACCCAGAGAATGAGCAGGCACTTTTAACTGCCATCCAGGAGCTAACAAAGGATAAGACGCTGATCTCGATTGCCCACCGCCTGAGCACCGTCCGAAATGCAGATCAAATCGTCGTAATAGACCAGGGGCGGATCGTCCAGCAAGGAAAACATACTGATTTACTACAAAAGGATGGGGTATATCGAAAATTTTTATCTCTACGCACAAGGGCAACTGGCTGGCATCTATAATTGACGAATCAACATATTGGGGTGTTCATCTTCCGCATATACCCAGCAAGAAACTGCTCCGTTTGAAAATGGCTTTCATAGTGAATAGAGCGATACAGGTTAAAATCCTGTATCGCTCTATATCACTTTGTCGATCCATCTATTTTATATCCACTCCTAACAACCGTTTTGATATAAAACGGGTGCTTGGGATCCTGCTCCAGTTTCTGCCTCAACCGCCAGATGATATTCTCCACCGAAGTGGTCCCATGCAGATATTCCTCCCCCCAAGCCGCCGTATAGAGCTGTGCCTTTGAGAACACTTGCCCTGGTGAACTGGCCATGCAGTAGAGTATGGCATATTCCCCATGATTGAGGCGCACTTCCCTGCCGGCCATCAGCACCAGTCGGTGCTCATGATCAATCTCCAGTTTTCCGATGCGCAGCACGGAGGAGGCCGGGGCGTTGATATGGACCACTTCCGCCCGCTTGCCCTTCAGCGCATTCACGATTGCCTTAAATATACTGCCGTCCGGGTCGGCAGCTCGGATGACGATGATTTCGTCCACTATATTACCTCCCGCTGGCAAAAGGAGGGGGCCGTGTAGACGGCCCCCTCCTTTTGCTGTATTTATGACTCTGGTTCCGCAACTGCCTTTAGTCGTTGGAAACTCTCCTCACTGATGACGTGCTCAATGCGGCAGGCGTCCCTTTCCGCCGTTTCCGGGTCTACGCCGGCAGCGATCAGCCGGTCGGTAAAAAAACGGTGCTTTTCGTAGATCTGTTCCGCCACTTCCCGGCCCACATCAGTCAGATGCAGGAAATAGTCGCTGTCCATCGTTAGGAAGCCCCCATCCCGCAGGGTCGCCACAGCATGGCACACGCTGGGCTTGGACACATCCAGGTACCGGGCCACATCCACGGAGCGTACCATACCTCTCTGCTTTTGTAGGACCAAAATAGCCTCCAAGTAGTCCTCGCCAGACTGGTGTAGCGCCAAATCATTTTGCCCCCTTCCCTTTGGAAGTGTTTCCTGTAACAAGGAGCCGGCCTACTTAGGTCGGTTCCTTGTCACGGGTTCAATTGTTCAAAAGCCGAATGCAAATGCAGTGCTTCATTACTCTGCCGGCTGGATCAACCGCACATCAAAGAACATGGGCGTGCTGGAAAAGTCGTAGCCCGCAACCTTGTCCGTGTTGTAGACAATCATATCCTTGACGAACAGCAGGGGCAGATCCAGCACATTGTCGTTATCAAAGTTCAGCAGCTGATCAAAGATTTCCTGAACTCTGGTAGGATCATCAGTGGTCTGAAACTCCTCAATCAGAGCCAGGAACTTGTCGCTGCCCTCCACAGCGGTGAGGCTGGGCACATGGGGAGAGCGAGACAGCATGGGGATGAAGTAATTGTGGGGGCTGGTATAGGGCTGCTCCGTGTTCCACATGATGAGGTCGTAATTACCAGCAACGCCTTCCTGCCACCAGGTCATCATCTCCTGGCCTTCCGTCTCCACATCGATACCCACCGCCGCCAGTTGGCTCTTGACCGCTGTGGCCAGCGACTTGTTCAGTGCGTCTCCGGAATCATAGGTATATTTCAGGGATAGCGCCTGTCCGTCCTTCTCCCGGATGCCGGTGGACTCATTCATCATCCATCCGGCTTCATCCAGAAGCGCGTTGGCTTTTTCGGGGTCGTAGGTACGGACGACATTCAGTTCCACATCCGTATAGGGGATGCCATCAGGGAACAGGTGGTCGGCGGGAGTCTCCTCGCCGTAGGTCAGCCCTTCGGAGAGAGTCTCCTTGTCGATAGCGTAGGCCACGGCCTCGCGCACTTTCAAATCAGACAAAACGCCGGAGGCGTTGAGCACCAGGTTTCGGGTCTTGGAATCGCTCTCCGCCACCGCGCCGGCAATATTGGGAAGAGAGAGGGCCTGCTGATAGTCGTCCCAGGTCAGAAGCGCGCTGCCGTAGATCAGGTCGATCTCGCCGCTCTGGAGCGCCTGGAGCCGAGCAGAGGCGTCGGGTATGTACTTGACAATGACTTCATCATAATAGGGCTGCTCTCCCCAGTAGTTCTCGTTGCGGACAAAGCGGACATAATCGCCGTCCACAATCTCCTCATACACATAGGGGCCGGTGCCCACCACGCCGTTCATGGACTGGTAGTTTCCCTCCTCCAATACGGCGGGAGATACCAGGACCATGGTTTCTGGATAGCAGAAGTCCATTAGATAGGCGAAATAGGCATTGGGATAATGGAATGTCACTGTGTACTCATCCACGACCTCAATGCTCTCCACCTTGGCCACGGCGGAGATGTTGCTGAAATTGGGATTGGGGTGTGCAAACTCAAAATCTGTCTTGACTGCCTCTGCATTGAACGGCGTCCCATCGTGGAACGTGACGCCCTCTTTCAGATGGAAGGTCAGAGCAGTTCCGTCATCGGAAAACTCCCAGCTCTCCGCCAGGCAGGGGACGACCTCCCCGTTTTCATAGTTGACAAGGCCCTCATAACAGAGCTTTGTGCCGATATTGTTCTGCACATCCATGTTGAGGGGATAAAGGGTGTTCAGCTCCGCACTGACCGCCGTGGTCAGGATCTTGGGTTCGTCCTCCGTCTGGCCAGAGGACGGTTCCTGCGAAGTGGAAGGTGTTTCATTTCCACCGCAGCCTGCCAGCGCGCCGCAGAGCAGAGCGCCGCAGAGGGCAAGAGAAAGCAGTCTCTTTTTCATGGTTTACTTCCTTTCGTTACTGTTTTATGCCAACACGGACGATTTGCCCGGCTTGCATCGTGAGAATGGTGTCGGACAGGCGGTAGGCGCTGTCCATATCATGGGTGATAAGCAGAAAAGCGCAGTCAAATTCCCGATGATATTGTTCCAGGACACGCATGACGGCATCGGCGGAGATCAGATCCAGACCGCTGAGCACCTCATCCAGAATGAGGTACTTGGGCCGGATCGACATGGCCCGCACCAGGGAGAGCCTCCGTTGCTCTCCGCCAGATAGCTGCCGGGCGGGGATCTCCAATAGCCGTTCTTCCATATGGGTCAGTTCCATGAGTTCGCCAACGCGCTCGCGGCGCTGCCGCTTTGAGAGGGAGGTAAGGTTGACCATCGCCTCCTCCACATTACTGCGGACAGAGCGCATGGGGTTCAGTGTCCCGCTGGCATCCTGAAAAACCGCCTGGAGCTTTGTGCGCCGTTTTCGCCAGTCCTCGGTGCTCCAACCGGAGGTGTCCTCTCCATCAAGGAAGATTGCCCCCTGATCCGGGGCCTCCAGGCCAACCAACAGGCGTGCCAGGGTACTTTTCCCAGAGCCGGACTCTCCTACCAGAGAGGTGAAGGAGCCGGGTTCCAGACGAATGGACACATCCCGAAGCGCAGCAAAGGAGAGTCCGTGCGTGCCGGCGTAGGTTTTGCTGATGTGCTCGGCAATTAGTCCGTCCATGTCCATCCCTCCCTGCTCACCGGGTGATTTGCCGCGGCATATTCCTTGGTCCACGCCTGTTTGGGGTGTTCCAGAAGTTCCTGAATCGTCCCCTGTTCGGTCAGCATTCCATGCTCCATCACATGGACCGTTCCGCAGAGGGTGCGGAGTGCGGCAACATCGTGGGAGATAAACAGGATGCCTGCGGTTTCCCTCTGCTTCTCCAGCAGCTCCAGCAAAAGTGTCCGATTTTCCGCGTCCAGCGCGGAGGTGGGCTCGTCGGCCAAAATATATCTGGGATGCAGGGCCAGCAGTAATGCGGCCGCTGCCCGCTGGAGCATCCCGCCGGAGAGCTGGGCGGGATAGCTGTCCAGCACCCGCCGGGGCTGGGACAGGCCCAGTTCCGCCAGAAGCGTTTCTGCCCGCTCCACCGCCTCTTTCCCGAAAACGCCCGTTCTCAGCCGCAGAGTCTCTTCCATTTGACGCCCCATCTTGAGCCTGGGGTCAAATGCAGTCATCGGGTTTTGCGGGATAAAACCCAGAGTCGTTCCGCACAGCTCCCGCCGTTTCCGCGGAGGCAGGGTCCATAGAGATTGGCCGTCCACCTGGATCGTGCCGCCGCTGACCTGACAGCCGCCGCTCAAAATACCGAGCAGTGCCTTGAGCAGCGTGGTTTTGCCCGCCCCGCTCTGTCCAGTCAACCCTATCGCCTCGCCAATCTCGATCTGAAAGGAGATTTGATTAAGAAGTTGAGCGCCGCTCCGGGCGGTCACGGACAAATTGTTTACCTCAAGCACGGGCGGACACCCTCCTTTCGATCCAGCGTCCCAGCATATGGAATGCCATGGTACACAGCACGATCATCAAGACCGGATACAGCGTAAGACCGGGATAGGAGAGCAGATAGTGGTGTGTCTCCGACACCATGCTGCCCCAGTCCACCACATTGTCTCCCATGCCCAGGCCGATAAACGAAAAGCTGACGATGGACAGCGTCATATCCGCACAGGAGAGGCAGATGAAGTGGAGAACATCCCAGATGAGGTTCGGGAGGATGTGGACAAACAAGATACGGCTCGGCTTTGCACCGGAGGCCACCGCGCACATCACATAGGCCTTCCCCTGTTCGATTTCGGTCCGTGTTTGAACTAGTTTGATGACCCGAAGCATCAGGGAAGCCGACACTGCCACTACCATGGTGAACACACTGTTGCCCCAAGCCGCAATGAAGATGATCAGGTAGGCGATGGGCGGGATGGCGGTAACCGCGTTCAGCACGCCCTCTAAAATTAGGTTTTTGCCGTTCTTCCCACTGCCCATGAGCAGTCCGATCAGCGTCCCAAAAACGGAAACCGTAACAGAGCCCACTAAGACGATACCCAGGGTCGTCCGCCCGCCGTAGAGCAGGCGGGACAGCACACAGCGCCCCAGGTTGTCCGCGCCTAAGGGGAACTCCGGGCAAGGTGCCAGGAACTTCTTGGTCAGGTCCACCAGTTCCGGGTCATTAGGGGCGAACACAAATCCGAATGCACAGACACAGAGGACTAGTAGCGGCAGGACCATTCCCGCCTTTGATGCAAAATAATGTTTTCTCATGCCCGGCCTCCCGCAGCCCGCATATCACTTCTCAGGGCATATTGTAAAAGTTCCGCGACTGTATCTAAAAGCACCAGTGTCAGCGCCAGCACCAGAACAGCGGCGTGGATCACCGGCGAGTCCCGTTTCACCACTGCGTCAATGATCAGGTAGCCCAAGCCGGACAGGGAGAACACCCGCTCCACAATGGCCGCATTGGCGAGGCACAGCCCCAGCATCTGGGCAAAACTGGGCAGAAGGTCCACCACAGCGTGAGGAAACGCATGGAATAGGAGGATGCGCCCATCCTGCAGCCCGCGGCACCGTAAGTACATGGCATAATCCTGCTCCATCTCCCGCTCCAGTGAGGCTGCGAGCATCTGTCCATAAAAACAGATCCCCAAGACCGACAGGCAGAGCGCCACCGGGAAATACCGGGCAAAACCGCTGTTTCCCGACACGCTGATCCAGCCCAGCCGCACCGCGAACAAGTCGATAAAAGCGGTACCCAGATAGAAGCCAGGCACGGAAATGCCGATCATGGTCAGAAAGGAGAGGATCATGCCGCCGGCTTTCTGCCGCCAAAGGTACCCCAGCATCCCTACTCCCAGAACGCCCAAGGACATAATCACAGCGGAATAGGCCACCACCGTCAGGGTAACGGGCACCGTTTTGGCCAATTCCTCCGTCACCGGATTTCCCGTTCCCAGAGAAATCCCGAAGTCCATGTGGAGCGCGTCCACCACCCAATCGAAATACTGCACCGGCAATGGCTTGTCCAGACCCAGTATGACCCGGGCCTCGTCGATCTGCTCCTGGGTGACGACCGCAGAATTGCGCTTCACATACGCTGTGGCCGGATCAACGGGAGAGAGCCGCATCAGCAGGAAAGAGAGAAGCGTGACGACAAACAAAGTCAGCAGAACGACGGTGACTCGCCGAATGAGATACCGCCTGGTCCGCTGTGCCATAAGACCACCTCCAAATAGTTAGATAATGCTAACCTCATATCAAAGAGAAAGCGCACCGGACTCGATGCGCTTTTTTGGCAGATGCCCTTGCGTACAAAGACATTTTAGCGGATTTTCACTTGTCTCGCCACTCCCGCAGGACGCTGTCTGCTCCTATAAGACAAAAAGTTTTGCGGTACTCTGTTGGGGTATGCCCTGTATGCTGGCGGAACACTTCGGAAAACTTGCTGGCATTCTGGTACCCCACCTTTCCAGCGATTTCAGTCACATCCAATCTGGTCTCTCGCAAAAGTCCCGCTGCTGTATGCATACGGTAGGCCTGCAGATACGCATTGATGGTAGTTCCATAAACTTCCTTGAAGCACTTTTTCATAGAAGTCAGCGGAAAGGAAAAAGTCTGTGAGAGAGTTTGCAGAGTGATCCGGCGGTCCAAATGCTCTATCAAGTACTGCCGGACAGATTTGATCTGTTCTGCCTGGGATCGGTCTACATACAGACGGTCTTCTCCCTGCGCTGTGATCTCTGGGGAGCCAAGGAAGAGGAACAATTCCATCACCTTGAGTTTGAAATAACCGGCCCGCAGATCCTCCGGCGCATGGTATAGCTCAGAGAATATATGCTGAATGGAGTCAGCCGCCCGCATAACGAAGCAGGAGTTGTGGGCACACAGCCGGTCCCGCATGGCAAAAAGGTCGCAGTACAGCCCTTCGCCCAGCGCCTCCGACACCTGACGCAAAACCCTGTCCGCCACCGGAATATCCACTGCGATGGTGATGCCGTGGTAGTGGGACAGGGGGAACCAGGTCTCACGAGTCCGGTTGGTCATGACATTGACTGCCAGATCGCCTTCCCCCAGATAGACAGCCCTTCCATCCGAAAACTCACACTCAAATCGCCCTGTCCGGCAGTGATTGATCTCCAGCAGATCGGCCCGTGGGTCCTCTCGGTGCGCCACCCCGCAGGACATATGAATATCGTCATAGAGCAGTTCAATTCCGGGGAACACCGGGTATCGGGTGATGACACCCTCTCCGGTTTCATTTTCCATCTTATAGACAGAACAATTCTCCCCC
>ERZ1643246.3235-NODE-3235-length-14318-cov-10.598682_pt1 | contig 14318 bp, 13 predicted proteins | sample MGYA00579265_ERZ1643246 | MGnify/ENA primary metagenome ERZ1643246 (study PRJEB29033, sample SAMEA4952261) | chicken gut metagenome | biome: Broiler Chicken; feature: Gastrointestinal Tract; material: Caecum | place: Ireland | collected 2018 | study: Broiler... | reverse complement strand
GGTTTCTCGCAGCCCTGTGTGGAATTGGATTGTTGCCCGCTCCCGCCTTAAACGCGAATCGCCAGCGGAGGCACTCCGCCGCGGGAGCAAAGCTTATTGCAAAAGAAAACCTGCGGTGAGCAAATTGCTCACCGCAGGTTTGGTCGAGGTGAGAGGATTTGAACCTCCGGCTTCTACGTCCCGAACGTAGCGCTCTACCAAACTGAGCCACACCTCGATATGAAGAAACCCCGGAAATACCGAGGTCTCTTTTTGGCTGCGGTACTAGGATTTGAACCCAGACAAACAGAGTCAGAGTCTGCCGTGCTACCATTACACAATACCGCAATGTTTCAGGTTTCCCTTGCAGGATTTGAACCGAACAACGACTATTATATCAGAAAAAAAGGAAAAGTCAAGGCTTTTTACAAAATTTTTCTCTGCCGCAAAATAAACCCGAAACTGCGGGCTTTTTCCAATTTGTATAGGGATTCTCAGAGGAGGGCCGGTAACCTTTTTCCGGAAGATTCCACAGCAATTACCGGTATTTCTTGTCATGTCGTCCCTTGTCAGTGGGAGACGGATATGGTATAATATCCACAAGTTCTGGCGCAGACCCCAGGGAATTTTCGGGGCGGCGCAAGCCGGCAGGCCCGGCATGATATTTTGAAGGAAAGGGTTGTATGTTATGGATATTACCATCTGTATCGGAAGCTCCTGTCATCTCAAGGGTTCCCAGGACGTGATCCGGATCCTGGAACGCTTGGTGAGCTACCATCATCTGGAAGACAAAATCACCTTGAAAGGCTCCTTCTGTATGGGGGAATGTACCAATCCCGGCGTCTGTGTGGATGTGGATGGGGAGCGCTTTAAGATCACCCCGTCGGAGACGGAATCCTTTTTTACTTACGAAGTAATGAAACGGCTCGGCGAGCCGAAGTAAATTGCAGGCCCGGGTTGTCCGGCGCCAGCGGAATCAAACACGCCGAAAGGCGGGATGGGTGGTATTTATGAGTGTTTTAGGTTTGAAAAAGGCAAATTGCAAAAACTGTTACAAATGTGTCCGGTCCTGCCCGGTCAAGTCCATTAAAGTGGAAAATGAGCAGGCAACAATCATGGAAAAAACCTGCGTCCTCTGCGGCACCTGCCTCAATGTATGTCCCCAGGACGCCAAAACCGTTTCCAGCGACCTGGATTTGGTGAAGGAATTTATCCGCCGTGGAGAAAAGGTTATTTTGTCCCTGGCGCCTTCCTTCTTTGCTTCCTTCGACTTTTCGGAGCCCGCCGTATTTGCAGGCGCCCTGAAAGCCCTGGGTTTTTATGGGGTTTCCGAAACCTCCGAGGGTGCGGCTTATGTTACGGCGGAGTATTATAAGCTCCTCCAGGAAAATAAAATGAAGAATATTATCACCACCTGCTGTCCCTCGTTTAACCGGTTGGTAGAATGTTATTATCCCAGCCTCATCGACCAGATGGCCCCGGTGATTTCTCCTATGATCGCCCACGCCCGGCTTTTGAAGCAGAGCTTTGGCAAGCACATTAAAGTGGTCTTTGCCGGCCCCTGTATCGCCAAAAAGGACGAAGCTGCGGATATCCGCCACAACAACGAGGTGGATGCAGTGCTCACCTTTGAAGATTTGGCCCAGTGGTTCCAGGAATGTCCGGATAAGATTGCCCAGGCGAAGCCCGCTTCTTTCCTCAACGCCAGCTCCAAGATTCTTCGGATGTATCCCGTTACCGAGGGGATCCTGGCTTCCCTGCGGGCCCGGGGCGATGTGGGGGATTGGAAGCTCTTCAGCGTCAGCGGCCACGAGGACTGCATCTCCCTGTGCCGCGCTCTGGAACGTGGCGAGCTGAACCACTGCTTTATTGAAGTGAATATGTGTAAGGACGCCTGCATCAACGGCCCGGTAACGGTGAAGGATACCACATCCCGGTTTGCCATGAAGCTGCGCATTGAGGATTACGCCAAGGAGGATGAGAGCTATCCGGTGTTGGATGAATCCATCCCCATGGGCATGAAGTTCCTGGACCGCTCCGTGAAGGAGGAAATCCCCGACGAGGAGACCATCCGGGCGATTCTGGCCAAAATCGGCAAGACCAGCCCCGAGGACGAGCTCAACTGCGGTTCCTGCGGGTATCCCACCTGCCGGGACAAGGCCATCGCTGTGTATCAGAACAAGGCGGAGCTGACTATGTGCGTACCTTATATGAAGGAACGCGCCGAATCCCTCTCCAACTTCGTTCTCAGCGAGACCCCCAACGTCACCATTATGGTGGACGAGGAAATGAATATCGTGGAGTTCAACCGGGCTGCTGAGGAGACCTTCGGGATTTCCCGCCATGAGGCTTTGCAGAAGTGCCTCTATGAAATCATCGACTCCTCGGACTTCCAGTATGTCTTTGAAACCGGAGAATCCATTACCGACAAGAAGGTGGAGTATCCCCAGTACGGCATCACCACTATGCAGAACCTGATCTATATTGGGAAGGAAAACCTGGTCATGGGCATCTTCCGGGACATCAGCAAGGAAGTGGCAGCCCAGGAAAGCACCTACCGCCTGCGTGTGGAAACCATGGAAATGGCCCAGAAGGTCATTGACAAGCAGATGGTAGCGGCCCAGCAGATTGCCAGCCTTTTGGGCGAGACCACTGCGGAGACCAAGGTGACCCTGACCAAGCTCAAGGATATGATCGTGTTCGACGAGGAATAATCGGGCAAAGGCAACCGTAAGGGCTTTAAAAGGCCCTGATTCCCGTGAAAAATTTGGAAAGGTGTGATTCCCAACCATGAAAATGCATGTGGATGCGGCATACCGGAGCCTGAATAAGCATGGGGAAGAGCTGTGCGGCGATAAAGTGAAGATTACCCGCACGGAAAATTCTACCATTGCGGTGTTGGCGGACGGCCTGGGCAGCGGCGTCAAGGCCAATATCCTCTCCACCCTGACCAGCAGTATTATTTCCACCATGTTGGACGAAGGCGCCACCGTGGAACAGGCAGTGGAGACCATTACCAACACGCTTCCGGTGTGCAATGTGAGAAAACTGGCGTATTCAACTTTTAGTATTTTGCAGATTCAGGATAACGGCGACGCCTATCTGGTGGAGTTCGACAATCCTCCCTGCATCTTTATCCGCAATGGCGAGGTTCAGGAGCTGGACATGGAGTACCGCCAGATGGCGGGCAAGAATATCGGCGAGTGCCGGTTTACCGTCCGGCCCGGGGATGTGCTGGCCCTGATTAGCGACGGCATTGTGTATGCCGGCGTGGGCCAGGCCCTGAACTTCGGCTGGAACTGGGACAATGTTTCTTCCTGGCTGGCCCGTGCCACCCTCAAGGAGAATTCAGCTCCCCGGCTGGCTGCGTCCCTGTCCCAGGCAGTGAGCGAACTGTATCTGGACCGGCCTGGAGATGACTCCACGGATCTGATTATCCGCATTACCCCTCGGAGCGTGGTGAATATGCTCTCCGGCCCGCCGGTGAACAAGGAAGACGACCCCAAGATGGTTCACGACTACATTACGTCTCCGGGCAAGCACATTGTGGCCGGCGGTACCAGCGCCAATATTGTGGCCCGGGTGCTGAACCGGAAAATCGAGACTTCTTTGAACTATACCGATCCCAGTCTGCCGCCGGTAGGCAAGATCGCCGGCATTGACCTGGTGACGGAAGGCGTGCTGACCCTGAGCCGCACAGTCCAGCTTTTGAAGGACTATGTGGGCCACGAGACAGATTCCTTCTATTTCCACAAGCTGGATGAGGAGAACGGCGCCGCCATGATGGCCAAGATGCTCCTGGAGAACTGCACGACCCTGCGGCTCTTTGTGGGCAAAGCCATTAATCCGGCTCACCAGAACCCCGGTCTGCCCTCTGATTTGAGCATTAAGATGAACCTGCTGGATGAGCTGTGTTCCTTGCTGGAGAAGATGGGCAAGCGGGTGGAGCGCCTCTATTATTAAGATGGACACCGCCTGTGGGCGGATGCCTGCCGGGAGCGAGAGCTCCTGGTGATAGATTTCTGAAAGAAGAAAGGATCGAACCATGCAATACGATAACGACGCGAAACAGTTAAAGTACCGTGTGTTGAAAACCGTTGCAGAAAACGAGTTTAACGGCACCCTGGAGGAGAACCTGGAGCAGATTCCTTATGATGTGATCCCTGGGCCTCTTCCCACTTTCCGCTGCTGCATCTATCGGGAGCGGGAGATCATCCGTGAGCGTGTGACGGCTGCCAGAGGAAAATCCCTGCCCAATCAGGCAGAGGAGGGGATTGTGGGCGTTATGCCTGCTGCCTGTGAAGGCTGCCCCATCAGCCGGTTTACGGTAACGGACAACTGCCAGCGCTGTTTGGCGAAAAAATGCCAGGCTGCCTGCCCCTTCGGCGCCATTTCTGTTACCGGCCGGGGCGCGTATATTGATCCCGCCAAGTGTAAGGAATGCGGCCGTTGTGCGGCAGCTTGCCCCTACAACGCCATTTCCGATACCATGCGCCCCTGCCTGCGGGCCTGTCCGGTGGACGCCATTATCATGAATGAAAATAAGCAGGCGGCCATCGACTATTCTAAGTGCATCAGCTGCGGCGCTTGCACCACTAACTGCCCCTTTGGCGCTATTACCGACCGTTCCTACATTGTAGACGTCATCGACCTGATTAAGAGCGACATCCCGGTGTACGCAGTGTTTGCCCCGGCTATTGAGGGCCACTTCGGTACGGCTAACGTGGGTATGCTGAAGGCTGCCCTGCGGAAGCTGGGCTTCACCGATGCCTGCGAGGTTTCCCTGGGCGCTGACGCCACCTCCTATCACGAGGCCCATGAGCTGGTGGACGCTGTGGAAAACCACTCTAAGATGACCACTTCCTGCTGCCCGGCCTTTGTGGATATGATCGAAAAGCACTTCCCCAAGGTGGTGCCCTATATCTCCAAGACGGCTTCTCCCATGACCATGACTGTGCGGTATCTCAAGGCAGAGCATCCGGAGATTAAAGTGGTATTCATTGGGCCCTGCATCGCCAAGAAGCTGGAAGCCAAAAAGGTGCAGGATACTGCGGACTATGTGATGACCTTTGAAGAGCTGGCGGCTCTGTTTGACGCCCAGGGGATCAATCCCATGGATATGGCGGAGAACGAGCAGGACGGCAGCTTGGCTGGTAAGAATTACGCAGTCAGCGGCGGTGTTAGCGCGGCTGTGGCCCAGGTGCTGGAGGAAGAGGGCATTGAGATTCCCTTCTCCTGCGTCAAGTGCAATGGCGCTGCAGAGTGCAAGAAGGCCCTGATGCTCCTGAATGCCGGCCGGTTCAAGGACGACATGATCGAGGGTATGGCCTGCGAAGGCGGCTGCGTATCCGGCCCCGGCGGCGTGGAGACGCCTCTGCGCCTGAAGAAGAACCGTGCAAAGCTCCTGTCTGCTGCCGACAATCGCGGTATCGTGGAGAACTTCAACCAGCACGGGTTTGCTGAAAAGATCAATATGGAGCAGCGCTAAGCGGCTGAATCAGTCAAATTAGCAGCTGTGAACGTTCATGCCGCGGGAGTTTCCTGCGGCATGATTTGTATAGAAAGGATGATTCCCACGACAACTCCGTATGCTGACCTTCACTGTCATACCCTCCGCTCGGATGGCTCCGTGACCCCGGAAGAGCTGGTGCGCCTGGCCGCTGCCCGAAATCTGCCGGCAGTCGCCGTCACAGACCACGATACCCTCTCCGCTGGGCCGGAGCTTCTGGCCTTGGGCCAAAGCCTGGGCGTTCAGGTGGTTCCCGGGGTGGAGATTTCCACCAAAGACCCTAAAACCGGCAGGAAAGCCCATATTCTCCTGTATGGCCCGAAGAAAACCCAGGAGCTGGGGGCCCTTTGCGACGAGATTTGCCGCAGCCGTCAAAAAGCGGGGGAGGAGATGCTGGAAAAGACTCAGCGGCATTACCCCATTCCCCGGGAAATCGTCCAGCGTCACGCCCAGTGGGCGCCGGCCCTTTTTAAGCAGCACATTATGCTGGCCCTCATCAGCGCCGGTTATGCGGATGTGCTCTATGGCCCCCTGTTCCGGGAGCTTTTCGATTCCAAAACCGGTCTGGCCTACAGCCCCGTTTCCTATCCCAATGTCCATGAAGCGTTGGAAGTGGCCCGGGCCTCCGGCGGCGTGGCAGTGCTGGCCCATCCCAGCGAATACGGCAGCCAGGCCCTGTTGGGCGAGTTAGCCGCCAATGGGGAAATCCACGGGGTGGAGGTGTGGCATCCCCGGAACCGGCCGGAGGAGCTGCCCCAGTTTCAGGAGATTGCCCAGCGGCATAGCCTGCTGATGACCGGCGGGACGGATTTCCATGGGGCTAACACCAAGCGCTGTTTGCCTTTGGGCTCCTTTATGACGCCGGAGGAACAGTGGAACCTGCTGGCACAGAGGCTGTAAGCGGTAGGTGATAGGGATTGCTTTTTCCCTTCCATAGGTGTATAATAGGCGGAAGCCGCAAATTGGCGGCAAAATGCAGGAAATGATGACTGGAGGATATCAAAATGCGCTATACCTATAAGACCAGAGGCACCTGTTCTTCCCAGATTCTGTTGGATGTGGAGAACGGCGTCATCAACGAGATCCAGTTTGTAGGCGGCTGCAACGGCAATACCAAGGGCATTGCCGCCCTGGTGAAGGGCATGAAGGCCGACGAGGTCATTGCCCGGTGCGACGGCATCCGCTGCGGCATGAAGCCCACCTCTTGCCCGGATCAGCTGGCAAAGGCATTGAAGGAAATCCAAAAGGCGTAATGCGGGTATCCGCGTGCGCATCACAGGGAGGCCTTGGGGCTTCCCTGATTTTTTTGCTTTATTCTTGACATATGACGAAAATAAGCGTATACTATCTGACATAAGTCAGAAACACCGTTGTTTTGGAAAGGAGGCGACAGCCATGCCCAGGCCGAAGAAGAGAAGGCGGGTGTGCGCCATGCCGGTAGTGCGCCGGTTTGGTTCGCCGGAGAGTAAAAGCTGCCGGACCGTTACCATGACTGTGGACGAATATGAAGCCATCCGGCTCATTGACTTGCTGGGGTACACCCAGAGCCAGTGCGCCCAGCAAATGGGGGTAGCCCGAACCACAGTCCAGGCGGTGTATGACCAAGCCCGGAGAAAGCTGGCCCAGGCCCTGGTCCAGGGAGACCCCCTGGTGATTACCGGCGGGGAATACTGGGTGTGCCCCCATCGTGGGGAAGGCTGCTGTAAGGGGCCGTGCCGCCGGTGCTTTCCGGAACAATCAGAAGAGTAGGGAAAGGATGTTACAAAATGAAAATTGCAGTTACCTATGAAGCAGGTCAGGTATTTCAGCATTTTGGCCATTCCGAGCAGTTTAAAGTGTACACCGTGGAGAACGGCCAGGTGGTTTCCTCTCAGGTAGTAGACACCAACGGCAGCGGCCACGGGGCACTGGCGGGCTTTTTGCGGGCCCAGGGAGTGGATATCCTGATTTGCGGCGGCATTGGCGGCGGCGCCCGTACAGCCCTGGCCCAGGCGGGAATCCAGCTGTATCCCGGCGTCAGCGGCCCGGCAGACCAGGCGGTGGAGGCCCTTTTGGCAGGGACGCTGCATTTTAACCCCGACACGGTTTGCGCCCATCACCATGGGGAGCACGGCGAGGGCCATTCCTGCGGGGGCCATCATCATGGCGGGAGCTGCGGCCACTGCTAAGAGAGAAGGTATCTCCAACCTGACAGCGGTAATAAAAGCGAAACCATCCGTTTTCCGGGTGGTTTTCTTTTTTGCGGTGCTTTTCGGGAGAGAAATCTTGAACAGGTGCAAAAGAGCAGCAAAAAACCGGGCTCGGAAACCCGAACCCGGTCGTTTTGTTTATGGATATGTGCAGCGGAAAATCAAACCACACCCTGGGCCAGCATGGCGTCGGCAACCTTGACAAAGCCGGCAATGTTAGCGCCCATGACATAGTTCTTGGAGTGGCCGTACTTCTCGGCAGCCTCGTCGGCCTGACGGAAGATGTTCTCCATGATGTCCTGGAGCTTCTTGTCAACCTCTTCAAAGGTCCAGGAGTACCGCATGCTGTTCTGGCTCATCTCCAGAGCGGAGGTGGCTACGCCGCCGGCGTTGGAAGCCTTGCCGGGAGCGAAGAGCACGCCGTTCTGCAGGAAGACCTCGGTGGCCTCCATGGTGGAAGGCATGTTAGCGCCCTCAGCCACAGCGATAACGCCGTTCTTCACCAGCATCTCAGCATCTTCCTTGTTCAGCTCGTTCTGGGTAGCGCAGGGGAGAGCGATGTCGCAGGGGATGGACCACACGCCCTTGCCCTCGTGATACTGGGCGTTGGGACGATACTTGGTGTACTCGCTCAGGCGCTGACGCTTGACTTCCTTGATCTCCTTAATGGCAGCCAGGTCGATGCCCTCGGGATCGTACACCCAGCCGGTGGAGTCGGACATGGTGACAACCTTGGCGCCCAGCTGATAAGCCTTCTCGGTGGCGTAGATTGCCACGTTGCCGGCGCCGGAAACCACAACGGTCTTGCCTTCCATGGAGAGGCCGTTCTTCTTCAGCATGGCGTTGGTGAAGTACAGCAGGCCATAGCCGGTGGCCTCGGTGCGCACCAGGGAGCCGCCAAAGTTCAGGCCCTTACCGGTGAGGACGCCCTCGTAAGCGTCACGGATGCGCTTGTACTGACCGAACATGTAGCCGATCTCACGGCCGCCTACGCCGATGTCGCCGGCGGGCACGTCGGTATCGGGGCCAATGTGGCGATACAGCTCGGTCATAAAGCTCTGGCAGAAAGCCATGACTTCACGGTCGGACTTGCCCTTGGGGTCGAAGTCGGAGCCGCCCTTGCCGCCGCCGATGGGCAGGCCGGTGAGGGAGTTCTTCAGGATCTGCTCAAAGCCCAGGAACTTGATGATGCCCAGGTTTACAGAAGGATGGAAGCGCAGGCCGCCCTTGTACGGGCCGATAGCGGAGTTGAACTGTACGCGGAAGCCGCGGTTTACCTGCACCTTGCCGTTGTCGTCCACCCACGGCACACGGAACATCACAACGCGCTCAGGCTCGGTGATGCGCTCCAGGATGCCGGCAGCCTCATACTGCGGGTTTGCCTCAATTACAGGCTCCAGGGAGGTCAGAACCTCGGTAACGGCCTGGATAAATTCCGGCTCGCTGGCATTCTTTTTGCGGATGATTTCCAACTGGTCGCTGACATAAGACATTGGATATTGCCCCCTAATCAAAGTAAGCTGCAATAATGATAGCCAAAGGAAACACGCCGCAGCGGAGTCCTCAGCACCGGATTACTGCGCGAAAGTAATTGAACAGTCTCATTTTACCATACCCCATGGAGAATTACAAGAAGAAAAACGAATTTTTTACAAAAAATCGAAGGATTCAAGGACGAAACTTTCGTTTTAGCAGGGGTTTTTCAGAAAACAGCGGTTGATTTTGCAGGAATTGCTTTTGAATAATGCAAATTCACGAAACAGAAAAGGTTCTCCGGGCAGTGGGGGCGAAAATTTGTGCATCCAAATGAAAAGCGGCCTTCTTCCATATGGAATGTGGGAATTTCATTGACAAGGGGAAGCCGGGTAGCATACAATATAGGTTGCAAGTCCGCGCATCGGCCTTTTGGCGGCGCTGCGGGCAAATCAACAAGGGGGTCATATTTTGAGTCATTATTCAAAAGAAGACATTTTCCGCATTATAGAGGAAAAACAGGTGAAGTTTATCCGTTTGCAGTTTACGGATATTTTCGGCACCTTGAAGAACGTGGCCATTACCAGCAGCCAGGCCAAGAAGGCGCTGAACAATGAGTGTATGTTTGACGGTTCCTCTATTGAGGGCTTTGTGCGCATTGAGGAATCCGATATGTATCTGCGCCCGGATCTGGACACCTTCCAGCTCTATCCGTGGCATACCAAGCACGGCCACATCGCCCGGATTATCTGCGATGTGTACAAGCCTGACGGGACTCCCTTTGAGGGCGACCCCCGCTATATTCTGAAAAAGACCGTGCAGCAGGCCCACAATATGGGGTTCTCCTTTAATGTAGGCCCGGAGTGCGAGTTCTTCCTGTTCAACACCGACGAATACGGCCATCCCACCACCATCACCTATGATACGGCCGGCTATTTTGATTTGGGCCCCGCTGACGTGGGCGAGCTCACCCGCCGGGAGATCTGCTTGAACCTGGAGGACATGGGCTTTGAAATTGAAGCCTCCCACCACGAGTGCGCCACCGCCCAGCACGAGATTGATTTCCGTTACGACGAAGCGGTGAACTCCGCCGACAATATCATGACCTTTAAGATGGTAGTCAAGTCTATTGCCAGCGCCAATGACCTCTGCGCCACCTTTATGCCCAAGCCTGTATTCGGCGAGGCTGGTTCCGGTATGCATATCAATATGTCCCTGTTTAAGGACGGCCAGAACAGCTTCTGCGACCCCAATGGTCCCAGAGGCCTCAGCGAGACGGCGATGCAGTTTATCGCAGGCATCATGAAGCACGTGAAGGGCATCTGCGCCCTGACCAATCCTCTGGTCAACTCCTACAAGCGTCTGGTGCCGGGCTATGAGGCACCCTGCTATATTGCCTGGACCGCCTCCAACCGCAGCGCCCTGGTGCGTGTGCCCGCCACCCGTGGCATGGGTACCCGTGTAGAGCTGCGCAACCCCGACCCCTCCTGCAACCCCTATCTGGCCTTTGCCGTGCTGCTGGCCGCCGGCCTGGAGGGCATCCGGGAGAAGCTGACGCCGCCGCCGGCTGTTTCCGCCAATATCTACAGCATGAGCGAGCATGACCGCCTGCAGGAAGGCATTGAGAATCTGCCTGCCAACCTCCACGAGGCCGTGGAAGAGCTGAAGAAGGATTCCCTGCTGCAGGAAGTCCTGGGCGACCATGTGTTCAGCAAGTATGTGGAAGCCAAGGAGCACGAGTGGAACCGCTTTGCCACCGCCGTCACCGAGTGGGAAATCCAGGAGTACCTGAGCAAGTTCTAAACCCCGTTCGCGGAGCAGCAGGCAGCGATAAAGGCCTTGGTTCCTCGCAAAGCTGCCTGCGCGTGGAGCCAGAATATTGTTAGCTCCCGCCCTAAATACGGATTGCATCCAGGCTCAGCCTGGCTGGCTTTAGAAAGGAGTGTGTCCCCATGCGTTTTAGTAAGATGCAGGGAATCGGCAACGATTATATCTATGTCAACTGCTTTGAGGAGCAGGTGGAAAACCCTGCCCAATTGTCTATCCGCCTCAGCGACCGCCACTTTGGCATCGGGAGCGACGGCCTGATCCTCATCAAGCCCAGCGAGAAAGCCGACGCGGAGATGGACCTCTATAATGCCGATGGCTCCCGGGCGAAAATGTGCGGCAATGGCATCCGCTGTGTGGGGAAATACGTCTATGAGCGGGGCATCGCCCAAAAGGATGTGCTGACCATCGATACCCAGAGCGGCGTCAAGACCCTCTATCTGGAAACGGAAGCGGGGAAGGTCAAGAGCATCCGGGTGAATATGGGCCAACCTGGCCTGACGCCGGAGAGCATCCCCACCACCCTGTCCGGGATTAAGGAGCAGCCTCTCACTGCCAACGGCCAGACCTATACCGTCACCTGTGTCTCCATGGGGAATCCCCACTGCGTGATTTTCGTGGACGATGTCCAGGGCCTGGATTTGGAAAAAATCGGCCCGGCACTAGAAAATCACCCGGCTTTCCCGGAGCGGGCCAACATTGAGTTTGTCCGCATCTGCGGGGAGGATGAGGTGGAAATGCGGGTCTGGGAGCGGGGCTCTGGGGAAACCTGGGCCTGCGGCACCGGCGCCTGCGCTGTCACCGTGGCCTGCGCCCTCACCGGACGCACCGGACGCCGTGTTTTGGTACATCTCCGGGGCGGGGATTTGACGATTTTTTGGAATGAGCAGACAAACGAAGTGGAAATGACCGGCCCCGCTGAATTTGTTTTTGACGGGGAAGTTCAAATCTGATATAATGTGATTACATACGAAGATTGCCAAGCCGCTCTCTGGAAATAGGGGCACTGGCAGCAATGCGAAATCAATGGAGGAAACGTTATGCAAAAGACAGAACTCATGTATGAAGGAAAAGCCAAGAAGGTTTATGCCACGGAAGACCCTAACTACTGCATCGTCTCCTATAAAGACGACGCCACCGCGTTTAACGGCCTGAAGAAGGGCACCATTGTGGGCAAAGGCGTGGTCAATAACCGCATGTCCAACTATATGTTCCAGATGCTGGAGAAGGAAGGTATCCCTACCCACTTTGTGGAGGAAATTGACGACCGCGACACCGTTGTCAAGAAGGTGGAGATCGTTCCCCTGGAGGTCATCATGCGGAACAAGGCCGCCGGCAGCCTGGCCAAGCGCCTGGGCCTGGAAGAGGGCACCGAGCTGCGCTGCCCCGTGCTGGAGTTCTGCTATAAGAACGACGAGCTGGGCGATCCCATGGTCAACGAGTATCACATCCTGGCCGCTGGCTTTGCCACCCGGGAAGAAATCGATGCCATCAGCGCTATGAGCTTGAAGATCAACGAGCTGCTGTGCAAGTTCTTCCTGTCTGTGAATATTGAGCTCATCGACTTCAAACTGGAATTCGGCCGCCTGCCCGATGGCACCATTATCCTGGCAGACGAGATTTCTCCCGACACCTGCCGCTTCTGGGACGTGAACACCCACGAGAAGCTGGACAAGGACCGCTTCCGCCGGGATATGGGCGGTGTGGAAGAAGCCTACGCCGAAGTCATGAAGCGCATTGGCCTGTAAACCAAGCTGTTTTGCAGGGCCGGAACCGGTCGTTCCGGCCCCTTCTGTTTTGGGGGCGATTTTGGCCGCCTCTAAGTTCCATTTTCAAAGAAAGGCGTGTATCCTATGAGCAGAGATACCTATGAATCCCCTCTTTCCGCCCGCTATGCCGATAAGGAAATGAAATACCTGTTTTCCCCGGATAAGAAATTCCGTACCTGGCGCCGGCTGTGGATTGCCCTGGCAGAGGCCGAAATGGAGCTGGGTCTGCCGGTAACCCAGGAGCAGGTGGACGAATTGAAGGCCCACGCGGACGACATTAACTACGAAGTGGCCGAAGCCCGGGAGAAGGAAGTCCGCCACGATGTCATGAGCCATGTGTACGCTTATGGCCAGCAGTGCCCCAAGGCTGCGGGCATTATTCACCTGGGTGCTACCTCCTGTTATGTGGGGGACAACACGGACATTATCATCATGACCGAGGCCATGCAGATTGTCCGCCGCAAGCTGGTGAGCGTCATTCGGGTGCTCTCCCACTTTGCCCAGAGCTATAAGGACCTGCCCACGTTGGCCTTCACCCATTTCCAGCCGGCTCAGCCCACCACCGTGGGCAAGCGCGCTACCCTGTGGATTCAGGAGCTGCTCATGGATTTGGAGGATGTGGAGTATCAGCTGAGCAAGGCGAAGCTCCTGGGCTCCAAGGGCACCACCGGCACCCAGGCCAGCTTTTTGGAGCTGTTTGACGGCGACCATGAGAAGTGCAAGGCTCTGGACCAGAAGATTGCGGAAAAGATGGGCTATCAGGCCTGCTTCCCGGTTTCCGGCCAGACCTATTCCCGGAAGCTGGACAGCCAGATGCTCGCTGTTCTCAGCGGCATTGCCCAGAGCGCGGCCAAGTTCTCCAATGATATCCGCCTGCTTCAGCACCTGAAGGAAGTGGAGGAGCCCTTTGAGAAGAATCAGATCGGTTCTTCCGCCATGGCCTATAAGCGCAACCCCATGCGCAGCGAGCGCATCGCGTCCCTGGCCCGGTATGTCATTGCCGACAGCCTGAACCCGGCCATGACCAGTTCCACCCAGTGGTTTGAGCGCACCCTGGACGACTCCGCCAACAAGCGCATCAGCGTGCCCGAGGCCTTCCTGGCTGTGGACGGCATCCTGAACCTGTACCTGAATGTAGCCGACGGCCTGGTGGTGTATCCCAAGGTTATCGAGCAGCATCTGCGCCGTGAACTGCCCTTTATGGCCACGGAAAACATCATGATGGACGCCGCCAAGCGGGGCGCTTCCCGTCAGGAGCTCCACGAGCGCATCCGTGTCCACTCCATGGCCGCTTCCAAGGTCATCAAGGAAGAGGGCGGGGAAAACGACCTGTTGGCCCGAATTGCCAATGACCCCATTTTTGGCGTGACATTGGAAGAACTGGAGCACATTGTGCGTCCGGAGAAATATGTGGGCCGCGCTCCCAAGCAGACGGAGGAGTTTTTGCAGGAGACAGTGGCTCCCATTTTGAAGAAGTACGACGATATTCCCGAGGAAACGGCGGAAATCAATGTATAACCGGACAGTGTCCGGCTCCAATCCGCGGAATAGCGGCATGAAGGAACAACCTTT
>ERZ1643246.3234-NODE-3234-length-14318-cov-35.097104_pt1 | contig 14318 bp, 13 predicted proteins | sample MGYA00579265_ERZ1643246 | MGnify/ENA primary metagenome ERZ1643246 (study PRJEB29033, sample SAMEA4952261) | chicken gut metagenome | biome: Broiler Chicken; feature: Gastrointestinal Tract; material: Caecum | place: Ireland | collected 2018 | study: Broiler... | reverse complement strand
TCGGCTGAACGGCACCCGCTGCAACCCTTTGAACTGGCTGGACGATGACTTCAGCTGCGCATACAGTACCGTGCGGCTGGGCAGCTACACCAGTGTCAAGCGCCCGGCGGAGGGCGCGGCGGCCCCGGCGCTGCAGACGCTGGTGATGACGCTGCCGGACGGCGGCGCGGCCGCCGAGATCGCGGCCAGGGCTGCTGCGCTGCAGCTGCCGGCGAGCGTGCAGGTCACGGCGGGCCCGGCCAGCGCCGGCGACGCGGCAGAACTGCGGGCCATGGCGCAGGCGGCCGGCGGCACGGTGCGCACTGCGGGGTGACGGCCGTGACCGGCGAGCAGATCGCCCAGCTGACGGCTGCGCTGACGCCGCTGCTGGGGGCGGTGTGCGGCTACCTGGCCGGACGGCTGCAGGCGGCGGCCAGGCGGGCAGACGGGCGGGAGGACAATGCCCGGAAACAGCAGGCCGCGCTGGTGGACGGGGTGAAAAGCCTGCTGCGGGGGCAGATCCTGGACGACGGGCTGCGCTACCTGGAACAGGAGAGCATCCCGCCCGGTGCGCTGGAGACGCTGGAAAGCCAGCACGATGCCTACGTCCGCCTGGGCGACGGAGACAAAAGCATCAACGACATTGTGGACCGCTGCCGGCGGCTGCCCATCTGCAGCGGCCGGCGGCCAGGATGAGCAAAAGGAGGAACGGGATATGAAATACACCAAACGCAACTGGGCGGCCTGGGCGGCTGCTGCGGGCATCCGCGCTGCAAAGACCTTTGGCCAGTCGGCGGCCGCCGTGCTGGTCAGCAGTGCGGTCATCCAGGAGGTGGACTGGGCACTGGTGCTGGGCACCGCCGCGCTGGCGGCCCTGGCCAGCCTGGCTACCAGCCTGGCCGGCCTGCCGGAGCTGCCCGACGCCGACGGCGACGGCATCCCGGACAGCGCGGAGGGACCGGAGAGCTGAAATTGCCTGCCAGCGGTTGACCTGCCTGCGGCCAGAGGCTATAATAGACAAAATAGGGCACTGCGACGGATCCCGCCCATGAAAGGAGGACGCCATGCCCGGTACACTGTATCTTGTGGCTACGCCCATCGGTAACCTGGACGATATGCCGCCGCGGGTGGCGGCCACCTTTGCCGCGGCGGATTTTGTCGCCGCCGAGGATACCCGCGTCACGCTGCGGCTGCTGAACCATCTGGGGCTGAAAAAGCCGCTGGTCAGCTATTATGAGCACGCGCTGCACCACGGCGCGGCCATTTTGGCGCGTATCCAGGCCGGCGAGGACTGCGCCCTGTGTTCGGACGCAGGCATGCCCTGCATCAGCGACCCCGGCGCGGTATTGGTGCGCGACGCACTGGACGCCGGCATCCGGGTGGTGCCGGTGCCGGGGGCGTCGGCCTGCATCACGGCGCTGGCGGTCTCTGGCCAGGACACGGTGCGGTTTGTGTTTGAAGGGTTCCTGCCCCGGCCCAAAAAGGAGCGCCGGGCCCGGCTGGAGGCATTGCGGCGGGAGGAACGGACCATCCTGCTGTACGAAGCCCCGCACAGGCTGCGCGCGACCCTGGAGGATCTGAGCGGGGCGCTGGGGGCCGAACGGTCGGTGACCCTGTGCCGGGAGCTGACCAAGCTGCACGAGGAGATCGTCAAGACCACGCTGGGCGCAGCGGCCGGGCATTACCGCCAGACCGAACCGCGGGGCGAGTATGTGCTGGTGGTGGCGGGCGCGCAGCCCGGCGGCGCCGACGCGGCCCCCCTGACCAGACAGGACGTGGTGGCGGCTGCCCGGCAGCTGCTGGCGGACGGCGCAAGCCCTGCGGCGGCGGCCAAACAGGCGGCGGCGGGCACCCCCTTTGCCCGCGGGGAGATCTATAAAGAGCTGCTGGCGGACCGGGCCGGCCCCGATGCGGACCGGCCGGACGGCGGCGAATGAGGTGTTGAGATGAGTGAATCCCGTTTGCTGGTGGTCAGCGACGTGCACGGGCGGCTGCCCGCGCTGCGCTGGGTGCTGAAAAACGAGACGGCCGATGCAATGTTCTTTTTGGGCGACGGCCTGTACGACCTGGACGGCGCGGTGAACCTGCTGCCCCGGCCGCTGCCCTACCCGGTATACCGGGCGCGGGGCAACTGTGACATCGGCTTTCCCGACCCGGCCGAGGGGCTGGCGCCTTTTGGCGGGGTGCTGTTTTTTTACACCCACGGCCACCTGTACGGCGTTAAAAGCGAGTACGACCGCCTGGCCGAGGCCGCCCAGGCCCGCGGCGCTGACGTGGCGCTGTTTGGCCATACCCACCACCGCACGCTGGTCTACGACAAGGTGCCGGACGTGCCCACGCTGTTCAATCCCGGAAGTTTGCGGGACGAGGGCTGCTACGGCGTGATCACGGTGCGCGACGGCCGGTGCAGCTACGAGTGGAAAAATGTGCCGCAGTAAAGTGCGAGCGGCAAAAGAAAACGAAGGTGCTGCAAATTGACGAAATTTTGAGGCTTTGTTTTTTATAGAACCGCGCAGGGCGCGGCGGAAAAATGCAACCGTAAAGCGAGGTAAATTCCATGGAACCCCAAATGATCCTGACGATTGTCCTGGCGGTGATCGCCTGCGTGGTGGTGGGCATCGTCTACTACCGCCTTGTTACCAAGGAGCGCAGCGGCCAGCAGCATGCCGGCGCGGTCAACGCCGCCCCCGGCGACGATACCCCATACAGCGACCGGGGTGCCAACGGGGCGTTTCTGCGCAGGCTGCGCACCGCGGCCGCCCGCCGCGATGTGGCCATGCTGGTCACCGACCCGGCCAAGACGCCCTTTGCGGCGCTGATCGTCGGGCCCCACGGTGTGACGGCCGTGTATGCGGTGGACTACGACGGCACCATCTACGGCGGCAGCGACGAGGAGTGGGTGCAGATGAAGGACGGCGTGCGCCGCACCTTTGAGAACCCCCTGCGCGCCGCCGAGACAGCCCGCCGCGCCCTGCGGGAGACCATCAACCAGGGCAATTTCCGCCCGTTTATGATCGACGCCCGCGTGGTGATGACCGCCCCCAAGGCGGAACTGGCCATCCCCCGCGGCGTGAGTTACTACACCCCCAAGACCTTTGCCGCCTACGTGCAGGATTCGCCGGATCTGGCCAACGACCGCCGGGTGGACCAGGAGGCGCTGAAAGCCTTCCTTCAGGAGCATTTCTGCTGAGAGAGAACGGCATAGCCGGCGCGCATACCCTGCCATTGAAAAGAAGTATTTGCACATCGGCCGGGCCGGGGGTATCCTTATGGATGCACCGGCCCGGCTTTTTGCTGCCGGCACGCAGCCCGTGCCGCGGGCCGCCAGGAGAGGGCGCACAGCGCCAGACAGGGAGGACAACCAAATGGAAAAATCGAAGGTCTACTTTACCGACTTCCGCACCCGGCTGGGCGAGGGCCTGCCCACCAAGCTCAAGCGGCTGATGAAACAGGTCGGCATTGAAAAGATCGACATGCAGGGCAAGTTTGTCGCCATCAAGATGCATTTCGGCGAGCTGGGCAACCTGGGCTTTCTGCGCCCCAACTACGCCAAAGCGGTGGCCGACGTGGTCAAGGAGCTGGGCGGCAAACCGTTTTTGACCGACTGCAACACCCTTTACCCCGGCAGCCGCAAAAATGCGCTGGAGCACCTGTACTGCGCCTGGGAGAACGGCTTTACCCCCATGACGGTGGGCTGCCCCATCCTGATCGGCGACGGCCTGAAAGGCACCGACGACATCGCGGTGCCGGTGCAGGGCGGCGAGTACATCAAGGAAGCCCGCATCGGCCGCGCCGTTATGGACGCGGACATCATCATCAGCCTGAACCACTTCAAAGGGCACGAGCAGGCGGGCTTCGGCGGCACCATCAAGAACCTGGGCATGGGCTGCGGCAGCCGCGCCGGCAAAAAGGAGCAGCACTGCAACGGCATCCCCCTGATCCACGAGGACAAGTGCCGCGGCTGCCGCCGCTGCCAGCGGGAGTGCGCCAACAACGGCCTGGTCTTTGACGAGGCCGCCCGCAAGATGCACATCGACCCCAATGCCTGCGTGGGCTGCGGCCGCTGCATCGGCGCCTGCAACTTTGACGCCATCGAGTTTGCCAACTGGGCCGCGGTCAAGGAGCTGAACTGCCGCATGGCCGAGTACGCCAAGGCGGTGGTGGACGGGCGGCCCAGCTTCCATGTATCGCTGGTGCAGGACATTTCGCCCAACTGCGACTGCCACGCCGAGAACGACGCCCCCATCCTGCCGGATATCGGCATGTTTGCGGGCTTTGACCCGCTGGCGTTGGACCAGGCCTGCGTGGACGCCTGCCTGGCCCAGCAGCCGCTGCCCAACAGCCAGCTGAGCGACAACATGGCAAAGCCCGGTTTCCACGACCACCACGACCATTTTGAGAACTCCACCCCGGAGTCCGAGTACAAGACCTGCCTGGCCCACGCCGAAAAGATCGGCCTGGGCAGCCGTGCATACGAGCTGGTCACCATGAAGTGACGCGCCGCAGCGTGAAAAACGCGATGATGCGGCGATAAAAGCGCCGAGGCGGAACGGCCTCCCGCACCCGTTGGAGTTACGGGGCGGGAGGCCGTTCTTTTTTTGCCGCGCGGTCCGCGGCGGCCGGTTCAGGGGGCGGAGGGCTGCCCCACAAAATACACCGCGGTGTCGGCGTTCTCGTAAGCGGGGGTCAGGGCAGGGGCGCTGCCGGGGAACCGCTTGGACCATACAAGGCAGGAGATGCCCTCCTCCCGGCACAGCGCCTGCAGCGCGTCGGCACTGGTGGCGGCATCAAACAGCCGGGCGACCACGGCGCGGCGGTGCTCCACCGTCCGCTGCGGCACGCCCATATTGCTCATGGCGTAGGTCCAGCCCTCCATGTAGCACTGCATGCCGGAAAACGCCGTGTATACGTTGGAAATGCCGTCCTCGCCGGACGGTGGCGGGGCGCTGCTGGTGCGGTTGGTGGCAAACACCGTGCCGGCGGGGGCGTTGGCGCGCAGCCAGAGGGCAGCCTCCTCGTCGCAGGCGGTGACGGCACCGGGCCGGTCGGCCGGCCCGGCCAGCCCCACAGTGCGCGCCAGCTGGACGCCGCCGGCGCGGCACAAAGCCAGCGCCATGCAGAGGGCGGTGCAAAGCCCCGCCGCGCCGCACGCCCACCCGGCGGCGGAAAACAGGCCGGGGCGGCGCAGGCTGGGCAGCTGCTCCACCGCCAGCAGCGTCATACAGAGCATGCCGAACAGCGCAAAGTAGATCTGGCTGGAGCTTTCGTGCCAGAACAGGTGGTAGGCGAGGAAGCCGCCCACCGCCCCGGCGTGGGCCAGCGTGTGGGCGGGGTCCAGCCGGGGCAGACGCCGCAGCGCCGCCGGGACCCCGCGCAGCCAGAGCAGGAATTGGAAGGGCAGCATCAGGAAGCTGTCCGCGGCGCCGATGCCCGCCAGCCACAGATAGCCGGAACCGGGCAGCAGCGCGCACAGCCGGTCGGTCAGCGGCGAGAGCCATTGGTAGGCCAGCGTGCGCTCCATGGCAAACAGCGAAAAGACCATGCTGGTGCCTGCCCCGGCCGCGTACAAAAGCCGGTACAGCAGTGCAAACAGCGCCGCGGCGCCGCCCAGGCATAAAAGCGCCCGGCCGTATTTCGGCCGCTGGAACAGCAGCACAAAGACCATCGCCGCCGCCAGCGCGCACAGCGCAAGGGCCGCCTGCGGCCCCTTGGCCAGCGTGAACAGCCCAAAGGACAGAAAAAAGGCCGCAAACCAGGCCGGCCCCGCGCAGAACCGGCGGCGGGACAGCCCGGCAAACAATGCCAGAAAGGCCGCAAAGAACACCACCGCCGTGGCCTGGGCGTTGATGTTGGTGGTCAGATGACGCAGCAGCGTGTTGCCGAACAGGCCGTCGCCGGTGGGCCAGGCGTTCCACAGCGAAGCGCACTGGAACCCGAACAGCAGCACCGGCAGCGCCGCCGCCTTTTTGGCGTGCCCCTGATAGAACACCAGCCCCAGCGCGTACAACGCCGAAAGCTCGGCCAGCAGAAACAGTGGCCCGGCAAAGAAGGCGAACACGTCGTAGCAGGCGGCGCCGGATACCGCGGCCAGTGCGGCGGCCAGCAGCTCGGTGAGGTAGTGGTAGTGGAACCGCACCCCTGCAAAGCGGATGTCCAGGGGCGGGAAGGCGCGGAGAAACGCCTCGGCGTTGCCCACGTTCCACAGCAGGTCCTGCTCCGGCAGAATGCTGCCGGCCGCCGCCGGGTGGGCGTTGCGGGCGCTGAAGCTGAGCGCAAAAAACAGGCACAGCGCGCCCCACAATACCGCCAGCAGCCGCACCCCGGCCGGCAGCGGGCCGCCCCGCCGCCAGGGCAGCGGCTGGCCGGACAAGGGCGCGCGCCGTTCCAACCCGGCCAGCGCCAGCGCCGCCGCGGGCGGCAGAAGCCGGTACAGCCAGGGCTGCCCCAGCCGCACCCCGGCGCAGAAGCAGGCGGCCAGCAGCGCGCTGCCATACACGGCGGTCAAAAGCGGGGCCAGGCCGGGGGCATGGGGCCCGAACCGGCGGGCCAGCAGCCAGCCGGGCAGCACAAGATACCCGGCCGCGGCGGCAAAAAAGCGCAGCGCCGCGGCAAGGTCCGCGCCGCAAAGGACGATCACGGCCAGGTAGCCGGCCAGGCAGAGGCCGGTCAGCAGCCAGGGCAGGCAGGCCGGGCGGCGGGAAGCGGACGCAGGGGAAAGCGGCACGGCAGTGTGCGGGGACGATACGGCGGCAGGCAAGGCGGAGGACCTCCTTTGGGCAGGCTGGGCACGATGTGCGGGGCGGGCGGCATCGCCGGCGGGCGTTGGCAAAGGGATCACCTCATTCCTTTGCCGGAAGTATGCCCGGCGGGGCGGGAAACCATGTGTTTCCCCGCGGGGGACAGGTCCAGCGTACAGGGGAGATGTTTCAAAGAAGTGTCAGGATGGAAATAAATGGAAATGGCGCGGCGCCTGGCCTTGTCAATATACTTCTGAGCTCACTCAAGGCTCCCCGGCGGGCGTGAACGCCCGCCCTACAATGCAAGGCAGACGGGCGGTGGAACGGGGGACGGCAGACGGTGCCCCGGCGTCGGGCAGCTTCCCGCGCCGACCGGCCGCTCCGTCCCCTGCGTAGGGGCCGATGCTTTCATCGGCCCGCCGGCGGGCTTGGCGGATGGCTGACGTTTGTGCGTTGCCGCCCGCTTGCGGGTGCCTTGTAGGGCGGGCGATTTCGCCCGCCGCATGGGGTTTGCGGCATTGCAGAGGTTGCGGGACGATGCCAGCATCGTCCCCTACGAAACACAGGGCAAGCCCCTGCCGGGCTTTTCAGGATATCTCCGCCGCAAGGCGGCAATGCACCCCTCCGTCTGCGCCTTGCGGCGCATCCACCGTCCGGTTTGCGGTGCCCGCATCGCGCTGCGTGCGCTGAAGCACACTTGCGTTCTGCGACCGCTGCATTACCGCGAAGCGGTAAAGACCGGAGCGGTGAGCGAAGGGCGATCCTATGCTTTCTATCGCCGAACAGGCGATAATAAAAGGAGTGACGGCCGTTTGCTGCATGAGAAACAGCTTTCTCCGCCGCAGGCGGCGCTCGACTCCGCAGCCCCTTGCAGGGGAGGCTTTGGGGAACTGCCGCCTGAAAGGCTCCCCTGCAAGGGGAGCTGTCGGCGTCAGCCGACTGAGGGGTGCGGCACCTTGCCTTGCCAATACCCTTCCGGGCCGCCGCAAACCTCCCCGGCGGGCGTGAACGCCCGCCCTACAATGCAAGGCAGACGGGCGGCGGAACGGGGGACGGCAGACGGTGCCCCGGCGTCGGGCAGCTTCCCGCGCCGACCGGCCGCTCCGTCCCCTGCGTAGGGGCCGATGCTTTCATCGGCCCGCCGGCGGGCTTGGCGGATGGCTGACGTTTGTGCGTTGCCGCCCGCTCCCGGCGGCTTTGTAGGGCGGGCGATTTCGCCCGCCGCTTGGGGTTTGCGGTATTGCAGGGGTTGCGGGACGATGCGAGCATCGTCCCCTACGGATGCGGGACAAGGCCCTGCCGGGCTTTGCCGGGTATTTCCGCCGCCAGGCGGCAATGCACCCCTCCGTCTGCGCCTTGCGGCGCATCCACCGTCCGGTTTGCGGTGCCCGCATCGCGCTGCGTGCGCTGAAGCACACTTGCGTTCTGCGACCGCTGCATTACCGCGAAGCGGTAAAGACCGGAGCGGTGAGCGAAGGGCGATCCTATGCTTTCTATCGCCGAACAGGCGATAATAAAAGGAGTGACGGCCGTTTGCTGCATGAGAAACAGCTTTCTCCGCCGCAGGCGGCGCTCGACTCCGCAGCCCCTTGCAGGGGAGGCTTTGGGGACCGCCCCCGCGCGTTCGCAAATCCCCGTTTCGCCGGTATGCAAACTGTGCTATAATAGGGGGCAGACACCCAAACAGGGGAACGCCGGCCGGGCGCGGGCGGGCGTCCCCACTGGCGGCTGGCCCGCACATGGGCGGGCTGCACAAAAAATCGCGCCAAAATTCAGCAATAAGGAGAACCTGCCATGATCTTTGCCGAAATGCCCTACCAGCGCCCCGACCTGGCAGCGCTGAAAGCCGACTACAACGCCATCACCGCCCGGCTGCGCGCCGCCGCCAGCTATGCCGACGCCCGCGCGGCATTCCTGGACAACGACACGCTGGAGCGCCGCATCACCACCCAGGCGACGCTGGCCAGCATCCGCCACAGCATCGACACCCGCGACGCCTTCTATGACGGTGAGAAGAAGTTCTGGAACGCCGCCGACCCGGAGCTGCAGGCCTGCCGCGACGAGTTCACCGCAGCTCTGCTGGAAAGCCCCTTCCGCGCCGACTTTGCCGCCGAGTACGGCGACCTGATGTTCCAAAACGCCGAGATCGCCCGCAAGGCGTTTTCGCCTGAGATCGTGCCCGATTTGCAGAAGGAGAACGACCTGGCCCAGGAGTACGAGAAACTTCTGGCCAGCGCCCAGATCCCCTTTGAGGGCGGCGTCTACACCCTGAGCCAGCTTTCCCCCTGCAAGACCGACGCCGACGACGCCCGCCGCCTGGCCGCCTGGAAGGCGGAAGGCCGCTGGTTCAAGGAAAACCAGCCCAAAATGGACGAGATCTATGACCAGCTGGTCCACCTGCGGGACGGCATGGGCAAAAAACTGGGGTACGAGGGTTACACCACGCTGGGCTACTACCGCATGCAGCGCAACTGCTACACCAAGGCGGACATTGAAAAGTTCCGCGCCGCGGTGGTGGAGTACCTGGTGCCGGTGGCCGACCGCATCTGCCGCGCCCAGGCCGAGCGGCTGGGCGTGGCCTACCCCATGAGCTACGCCGACGAGGCACTGATGTTCCGCTCCGGCAACCCCCGCCCGGCGGGCGACGCCGACGCGATTTTGGCCATGGGCAAAAAGTTCTACGACGAGCTTTCGCCCGAGACCAGCGAGTTTTTCAACACCATGCTGGACGGCAAACTGCTGGACGTGCTGTCCACCCCCGGCAAGGAGAGCGGCGGCTACTGCACCTCCATCCCCGACTACAACGTGCCCTTTATCTTTGCCAACTTCAACGGCACCCAGGGCGACGTGGAGGTGGTCACCCACGAGGCCGGCCACGCCTTTGCCGCCTGGACCAACCGCGACCGGGTGCCCATGCAGTACACCTGGCCCACCATGGAAGCCTGCGAGGTCCACTCGATGTCGATGGAGTTCTTTGCCTGGCCCTGGGCCGAGGGCTTTTTCGGCGCGGACGCCCGCAAGTTCCGCTACAGCCATCTGGCCGCCGCGCTGACCTTTATCCCCTACGGCACCGCCGTGGACCATTTCCAGCACATCGCCTACGAAAAGCCCGACCTGACCCCGGCCCAGCGCCACGCGGTCTGGAAGGAGCTGCTGGGCACCTACATGCCCTGGCTGCGGCTGGACGGCGACATCCCCTTCTACGGCGACGGCGAGAGCTGGCAGCAGAAGCACCATATCTACTCCAGCCCCTTCTACTACATCGACTACTGCCTGGCGCAGACTGTCTCGCTGGAGTTCTGGGCCATGATCCAGAAGGACCCCAAAGACGCCTGGCAGCACTATATGGCCTATACCCGCCAGGGCGGCACCAAAGTGTTCACCGAGCTGCTGGCAAACGCCGGCATGGTCAGCCCCTTTGAGCCGGACTGCCTGCGCACCGTCTGCGAGGCCGCCAGCCGCTGGCTGGACGAGTTTGACCTGACCGGCATCCGGTAAGCCGGGCGGCCGCCGCGGCGGAGGAAGGCGGGGCCTTTTTGACGGCGGCGCCGGGCGGTGAATACTATGGCATATGGGGCAAACAGCGCGCCCGCGCCGCCTTTGCCCGTACTGCCAAACCGAGAGAAAGGATGACCCGCCATGCGTATCCGATTTTGCTCCGCCCTGGCCGCCCTGCTCTGCCTGCTGCTGTTGGCCGCCTGCCGGGGCGCCGCCGGACCTGCCGCCGTGCAGCTGCCGGCGGACCCGCCTGCCGGCACGGCCGAAGCCGCCGCGCCGCAGTCCGCCCCGGCGGACACTGTGCCCGAAACCACCGCCACGCCGGAAAGCGCCCCGCCCTGCACCGACGCCGGGCTGACCCAGGCGCTGGACGGCTGCCTGGCCTACGAGGCGGACTCGGCCGGCGGCAGCCTGAAAACCGCCATCGCCGCCGACGGGCTGGTGCGCTGCCTTGCCTGCTACGGCGGCAGCGAAGCCGACCTGACCGCCTGCGCCGTGAGCTGGCACGACGGCCTGGACGCCGAGGAGCAGGCGCTGCTGGCGCTGAACTGGCCCGGCGTCCGCGGGACCGCCCGTAGCATCACCGACGGCGACGAGGCGGTGCAGGGCCTGCTGGCGGACGCAGGCGTGGACGGCGACTACACCGGCGTGGACCTGCCGGCGGCCGCCGACGGCATGGACGCGCTGGACGCCGTGCTGGCCGCGCCCGAACAGCCGGAAAAATGACCCGGCCCGCAGCCGTACAAAAAACAACACAAAGCCCCCGCTTTCCGCGCCGTCAGGCGTGCAGGAAAGCGGGGGCTTTTTTGCATGGTTTGGGCGGGGTCAGCCGCCGGCGCGTACCTGGTTGACCAGGGCCTCGCCGCGGGCAAAGGCGCGGGCGTTTTCCATCGTGGTGATGGCGATGCTTTGCAGCGCCGTGCGGGTAAAGAAAGCCTGGTGGCTGGTGACCACCACGTTGGGGAAGCTGGTCAAAATGGGCACCACCTGGTTTTGCAGCACCTCGTTGGAGAAATCCTCGAACACCTGGCCGTCCTCGTCCTCATAGACATCCAGGCCCACGCCGGCAAACTTGCCCTGGCGCAGCGCGTCGATCAGGGCGTCGGTATCGATCAGGCCGCCCCGGCTGGTGTTGACCAGAATGGCCGCGTCCCGGATCATGGCGATGGTCCCGGCGTTGATCAGGTGGCGGGTCTGGGCGGTCAGCGGGCAGTGCAGGCTGATCAGGTCGGACCCGCGCAGCAGCTCCTCCAGGCTTACATACCGCACAATGCCCTCCAGGGCGGGGTTCTGGTACTGGTCGTAGGCCAGCACCGTCATGCCGTAGCCGTGGCAGATGCGGGCCATGGCCGCGCCGATGCGCCCGGTGCCCACGATGCCCGCCGCCGAGCCGTACAGGTTATACCCCAGCAGCCCGTCCAGAGAAAAGTTGTTGTTGCGCACCTTGACGTAAGCCTTGCAGATGCGCCGGTTGGCCGCCTGGGCCAGGGCCATGGCGTGCTCGGCCACGGCCTCCGGGCTGTAGCCCGGCACCCGCAGCACCGGCATGCCCAGCCGGGCCGCCGCGGTCAGGTCCACGTTGTTGGTGCCGGCGCAGCGCATCAGCAAAAGGCGCACGCCGTTTGCGGCCAGGGCCTCCAGCACCGGGGCGGAGCAGTCGGCGTTGACAAAGGCGCAGACTGCCTCGCTGCCTTTGGCCAGCGGCGCGGTGTCCAGGTCCAGGTTGGCGGCCAGAAAGCGGATCTCGCAGCCGTAGTCCGGGTCGGCGGCCAGCACGTCGAAGTAGTAATGGTCGTACTCTCGTGTACCGTAAAAGGTGATCTTCATCGGGTGCCCTCCTTTGGCGTTGCAGGTTGCGGCCCGCCGCGGCGCGACAGGCGCGCGGGAGACGATATCATACTAAAATGGTGTGATATGCCCTCTCCCATGATAGCATTCCCGGAAGCAAAAGAAAACCCCCGCCGGCAGAAATTTTTCTGCCATCGGGGGGAGCGATCACGGCAGGGGCCGCAGACCGTGCAAAAGGGGGCAAGGCGGCCCGGCCGGCGCAAAGCGAGTCAGGGGGCGGCGGTCTCCACCTCCACGCAGACGATCTCGGTGCGGCCCTCGGTGCGCAGGCGGTAGCCCCAGGTGCCGGTGCCGCCGGACACGATGGCGGTGGCGCTGCCCACCTGCTTTTTGCCGTAGTTCAGCTCGTTGAACCGGAACAGGCGGGCCACCAGGCCCACCGGCCACAGCTGGCCGGCGTGGGTGTGGCCGCACAAGATCAGGTCGGCGCCGGCCTGCGCGGCGGCGCGCAGCTCCCGCGGCTCGTGGTCCAGCCAGAGGGTGAATATGCCGTCGGGGCCGCCCGGCATCAGCTGGCCGGGGGAAAAGCGCCGGTGCTCGCAGTACAGCCAGTCCTTGCGGCCGACAACGCGCAGCACGCCGCCGCCGGTGTACACCGGCACCGCCACGTCCTCCAGCACGCGGATGTCCGCCGCGGCCAGGGCGGTCTCTAAATCGGCGCGGGTAAAACTGGAGTTGGCGAAATACTCGCCCAGATCGTGGTTGCCAAAGATAAAGAACTTGCCATAGCGGGCGGGCATACGGGCAAAGGCACGGTTGTAGGCGTCAAAGGCGGCGCGGGGCGTGGTCTCGTCGTAGATATCGCCGGTGAACACCAGCAGGTCGGGGTCCAGCGCCGCCACGCGGCCGGCCAGCTCGTCGGCGCGGGCGGCGTCCATGGTGGAGCCGGCGTGCAGGTCGCTGATCTGCACAACGCGCAGCCGCCCGCCCGGCAGCGGCTTGGCGGTGCGCACCCGGTAGGTGGTGGTGCACAGGCGTTTGGCCCGCCGCCAGCCGTAAACCAGCCAGGCCAGCGTGATGCCCCAGGCCAGCAGGCCGCCGCAGTACACCAGCCGCCACACCGCATACGCCGGCCCGCCGATCAGCCGGAAGATCAGGCCCGCCAGGTCGCAGGCCGCGTACACGCCGGTAAGCACCCCGGCCCACACCATGCCCACGCTCAGCGGATCGCGGGCAGCATACATCACCGCTGCGGTCAGCGCCAGCGGCAGGCCGTAGTAGGCTGGGGGCAGGGTTCCGGCAAAAATGGCGACGAAGGGCAGCTGCAAAAAGTTCAGGTACAGCAGCACCGCCACCAATGCCTGCCCGATTTTCGGGATGGTGAATTGAACAAAATGACTGTACATGGGCGTAAAAAGTGGATGGAATAAGGGAAAGAAAAGGTCGGGGCGGGGGATCGTATGGCATGCCTTTTTGGGGGATGTTTGCGCCGGCCCGGCGGAAGGGCTGATATTTATCTGCCGCCGCCCGCTTGCGGGAGCTTTGCAGGGCGGGCGGCGGGACCGGGGACGGCAGGCGGTGTCCCGGCGTTGGGCAGTTTCCCGCGCTGGCCGGCCGCCCTGCGTAGGGGCCGATGCTCGCATCGGCCCGCCGGCGGGCCTGGCGGCCGGCTGGCGTTTGTGCGTTACCGCCCGCTCGCGGCGGCTTTGTAGGGCGGGCGATTTCGCCCGCCGCGGGGCCTTGCGGCATCGCAGGGTTTGCGGGACGATGCAAGCATCGTCCCCTACGAAGCATCGGGCGAAGCCCTGCCGGGTTTTGCAGGACATTTTTGCCGCCTGGCGGCAATGCACCCCTCCGTCTGCGCCTTGCGGCGCATCCACCTCCCCTTGCAGGGGAGGCTTTGGGGCGGCTGCTGCTTGGAAGGCTCCCCTGTAAGGGGAGCTGTCGGCGCTAGCCGACAGAGGGGTGCGGCACATGACCTTGCCAATACCCTTCCGGGCCGCCGCAAACCTCCACGGCGGGCGTGAACGCCCGCCCTACAATGCAAGGCAAACGGGCGGCGGGACCGGGGACGGCAGGCGGTGTCCCGGCGTTGGGCAGTTTCCCGCGCTGGCCGGCCCCCCCTGCGTAGGGGCCGATGCTTGCATCGGCCCGTGGTCGGGCCTGGCGGCCGGCTGACGTTTGCAGGTCAGTGCCCATTTACGGCCGCAATGTAGGGCGGGCGATTTCGCCCGCCGCGGGGCCTTGCGGCGGCGCAGGGGTTGCGGGACGATGCAAGCATCGTCCCCTACGAAGCATCGGGCGAAGCCCTGCCGG
>ERZ1643246.3232-NODE-3232-length-14334-cov-12.907907_pt1 | contig 14334 bp, 17 predicted proteins | sample MGYA00579265_ERZ1643246 | MGnify/ENA primary metagenome ERZ1643246 (study PRJEB29033, sample SAMEA4952261) | chicken gut metagenome | biome: Broiler Chicken; feature: Gastrointestinal Tract; material: Caecum | place: Ireland | collected 2018 | study: Broiler... | reverse complement strand
CGTTGGCTTCGTAGCGCTCCCCCGTGTCGGCGGCGTAGGCCGTCAGGCCGAAGGAAAACGCAGGCAGGGCTGTCACCGGGGCGCCGTCGGCAGACGATTCTCCGCCGCCGATGGGTCCCAGGGTCACAGAGCCCGCCACCAGGGCCAGGGCGCAGGCGGCGCACACCGCCGCCCGGAGCACCGGCCGCCGCTTTCGGGGCGCCAGGCGCTTGGGTCCGGTGGGCTCTTGCTCCGCCGTCCGTCGCCGGGCGGCGGACAGCACCCGGTCATTCAGCCCGGCGGGGGGCTGGATATGCTCCATCATATTCTGATAGTCGTTCTTCTTCATGGTCGTCTCCTCCCAGCGTGTCTCTCAGTCGGTTCCGGGCCCGGCGGAGCCGGGTGCGGACCGTGGCCGCCGGAATATCCAGCAGTCCGGCGATCTCCTCCGTGGAATACCCCTCGGCATAGTACAGGTGGATGGGGATGCGCAGCTTTTCCGGCAGGCGGGCCACCGCATCCCACAGCTCGGCGGTGCCGCTGTCCGGCTCCGCCGCGGTCTCCGGCAGGTCCGCCAGGGCCAGCACCGGCCGCCGCAGGCGGAAGCGGTGCAGATCATGGCACCGGTTCACCGTGCACCGCAGCAGCCAGGCCCGCAGGTGGTCACCGTCCCAATGTGCGCTGTCCTGGTCCAACAGCCGGAGAAAGACGTCCTGGTACACGTCCTCCGCGTCCTGGACGCTCTGCATCCGGCACAGTGCCAGCCGGTACACGGCGGCGCCGTGGTGTTCCATGGCATTGCGCAGCAGGATCTCTGTATCTTCCATGCAATGCCTCCTTTCTCTCGTCTGAAAAGCGCCTTTCACCCTATACACGCCGGGGGACACGGAAATGTTCCCCGCCGGGGATCTTTTTCCGGGAGGCAGGTGGTCGAAGGCGGCCCGCCGTCAGGAGGCCCCTCTCCACAGACAAAACAGGCAGGCGCGTCTGCGCCTGCCTGTCTCTCACATCTCTTTGATGCCGTAGATCTCGAACCGGCCGATCAGGTTCTGGACCGTCAGCTTCTGGGCCAGCAGCTGCTGGTAGGTGGCGCCCCGGTTCTTTCCCGCGGCGCGGAGCTTGTCCATGTCCGCCAGGACCTTGTCCCGCTCCTTCAGCAGGTCGGCATACAGGCGGTCGTAGGCCGCCAATCTCTCCTGGTCCGTCATCACACGTTGAACCGGAAGTAGATCATGTCGCCGTCCTGGACCACATACTCCTTGCCCTCGCTGCGGAGCAGGCCCTTCTCCTTGGCGGCGTTGACGCTGCCGCAGGCGATCATGTCGTCATAGGCGATGACCTCCGCCCGGATGAAGCCCCGCTCGATGTCGGAGTGGATCTTGCCGGCGGCCTGGGGGGCCTTGGTGCCCTTCTTGATGGTCCAGGCCCGGCACTCGTCCTTGCCGTAGGTCAGGAAGGAGATGAGCCCCAGCAGGGCATAGGAGCACTTGATGAGCCGGTCCAGGCCGGACTCCTCCACCCCCAGCTCCTCCAGGAACATCAGCTTCTCGTCGCCCTCCAGCTCGGCGATGTCCTGCTCCATCTTGGCGCAGATGGGCAGCACCTGGCTCCCCTCCGCGTCGGCGATGGCCTTCACCTGCTGGTAGTACTGGTTATGCTCCAGATCGGTGAAGCCCGCCTCGTCGGTGTTGGCGGCGTAGATCACCGGCTTCAGGGTCAGCAGGTCGCTGGTGGCGATCAGAGCCGCGTCGTCCTCGTCGCATTGGAACGTCCGGGCCAGGTTGCCTTCGTCCAGGTGCTTTTGGAGGGCGGTGAACACGTCCACCTCATGCTGGAACTTCTTGTCGCCCTTCAACGCCTTGGTAGCCTTCTCCACCCGGCGCTGGACCATCTCCAGATCCGCCATCACCAGCTCCATGTTGATGATGTCGATATCCCGCCGTGGGTCCGTGCTGCCCTCCACGTGGATGACGTTCTCGTCGTCAAAGCAGCGGACCACGTGGACGATGGCGTCGGTCTCCCGGATGTTGGCCAGGAACTTGTTGCCCAGACCCTCGCCCTTGCTGGCGCCCTTCACCAGGCCGGCGATGTCCACGAACTCGATGACCGCCGGGGTCTTCTTGTCCGGCTGGTACATCTCCGCCAGCTTGTCCAGCCGCTCGTCCGGCACCGCCACCATGCCCACGTTGGGGTCGATGGTGCAGAACGGATAGTTGGCGCTCTCCGCGCCGGCGTTGGTGATGGCATTGAACAGAGTGGACTTGCCCACATTGGGCAGTCCCACGATTCCTAATTTCATAAAAGCAGCACTCCCTTGCTGATATTTTCGGACAATTATTGTATCATTTCAAGTCCAAAAGCGCAAGGGCCAGCCTGGATCCCGCAGCAGGTTTCTGTCTCGAACGCAAAATGTAAAATATTATTGATATTTCCGGCCCGCTATGCTATAGCCAAAATGTCAAGAAGATTTGACAATTCAAAAAGGAGGCCGTCCCATGAAACTCTTTCGGAAAATGGATGAGATGGAGCTCCACCTCTCCCTGAACGCCATCCGGGTGGCCTGGTTCTTCATGGTGATGGCCCTGTTTGTGTGGGGGACCTGGGGGTACGTTCAGACGGGCCGCTTCACCGCGCCCATATACCTGTTCGTCTTTCAGAATCTGCTGTACTTCCTGGCTCCGCAGGTGGGCCGGTGGCGCACCGGGGACCGGGACGGCGCCAAGCGCCTCCTGCTGTATGTCCTGCTGCTGGTGATCTTTCTGCTGGCCTTCGGCCTGCTGCCGTGGCGCGTGGGGCTGTGAGCCATGGAGAATCGGATCCGGGAGCTGCGGAAGGCGGCAGGCCTCCGGCAGGAGGACCTGGCCCGGCTGCTGGGCGTCACCCGCCAGACCATCCACGCCATCGAAAACAACAAGTACGACCCCACCCTGGGCCTTGCCATGCGGCTGGCCCGGCTGCTGGGTGCGCCGGTCGAGGAGATCTTCCATCTGCCGGAGTAGTGCAGCGCCTTGTTTTGGGGGTTGCATTCGGGTCCCCCCAGTGTTAAAATGTCGTTAAGATGATCAGGCACTGGCGGATCGCCGGCCACCGGTCATCTGCCCTGCCAAAAGGCCCTCCGGCAGGATCTCTCCAGTCTCCGCGGGCCTTTTGCCGGGCGGTGATCCTCAAGGGCCTGCCCTTTGATGAGGCTCCATCTGTCACCTCCCTCTTTACTCAGCACAGGGGCGCCGTTCGTGAAAGCCGGACGGCGCCTTTGTGCTGCAAACACAGGCATCTCATCCGCAGCACGAACAGAAGGCGCACCGCGTTCATAAAACGCGGTGCGCCTTTGGGGTGTTTTGGAGTGTTTGGGGATCTATTTGAAATCTCCGCTGTCCGTCGCATCCGGCAGCCTTTGCTCTTCCGCAGCTTTTGCCGCAGGGCCGCCCACAGACCGCGAAGTGATTTCTCACGTCCCCCTGTCAGGGGATCAGCCGAAGAAGTAATTGAAGAGGTCGTTCGGGTCAATATATCCGCCGCTCTGGCTGTTGTCCTGCTGGGTCTGGCTCTGGCTCTCCGCCTGCTGCTCCGCAGGGGCCGCGCCCCAGGTCAGCTGCAGGATGATGGTCTCCCCCTGGCGGTAGACGGTCAGGGTGCAGGTGTCGCCTGCGGTGTAGGACTTTCTGGCAGCTGTCAGATCATCCAGGGAGGTGATCTCCGTGTCGTCGATGGCGGTGATCACATCGCCCAGCTGCAGGCCCGCCTGGTCCGCCGGGCCGCCGTCCTCCACAGAGTAGACGAAGGCGCCCTCGGTGATGTCATAGCGGTACTGCTGGGCCATGCTGGCATTCAAGGTGCCGATGGTGGCGCCCAGATAGGCCCGGTTGCTCACATAGCCGTTGGTCATGATGTCCTGGATCATGCTGGACACGTCGTTGATGGGGATGGCGAAGCCCAGGCCCTCCGCTGTCTCACCGTTGCTGCCGGTGCTGGAGTACTTGGCGGACACGATGCCCACCACCTCGCCGTAGCTGTTCAGCAGCGGACCGCCGGAGTTGCCGGGGTTGATGGAGGTATCCGTCTGGATCATGTTGAAAGGCGTGCCGTCCACATTGATGGTCCGGTTCACGCTGGAAACCATGCCGCCGCTCATGGAGAAGGTCAGCTCGCCCAGGGGGTTGCCGATGGCCAGCACGTGGTCGCCCACGTTCAGCTCCTCGCTGTTGCCCAGGGTGACGGCCTGCAGGCCGGTGGCCTCGATCTTGATGACGGCGATATCATAGTCCTCGTCGCCGCCCACATACTGGGCGTCATACGTATCGCCGCTGTACAGCGTCACCTGGATGGTCTGGGCATCACCCACCACATGGTAGTTGGTGACGATGTAGCCGTCGCTGGTCAGGATAAAGCCGGAGCCGGCGGACGCCGTCTGCACCGGCTGGCCGAACCAGTTGGTGCCGCTGGTGCCGGTGACGTTGATGGACACCACGCTGTTGACATTGGCGGCGTAGACCTCCGCGTCGCTCATCTCGGTCTGTCCGTCCACCTTGTTTACAGCCACCTGGCTGACAGTGCGGTCGCTGACGTTGATGGTGGTACTGTCTTCTTCGCCGCTGTTGCTGACGCCCCAGACGATGCCGCCGCCCACAGCGCCGCCCAGAAGGGCACAGCACAGGGCCAGGGCCGTGAGCTTCATGCCCACACGATTTTTCTTCACAGGCTTCATCTCCTGCACAGGCTGCTGGGGCCCGTTCTGATATTCCGGTGCCGGACCGGCCTGGGGAGCCGGATGCGTCTCCGTCTCACTGCCGTCCTTGCGGTATGTGTAATGGTACAGGTTGTGTTCGTCGTTATACATAATTGATGCCTCCTATTATGTATCCCGTACATCGTCTCTTTAGAACTGATGATAGCAGGGAATCATGTCGGGAATATGAACTTTGTTTGTATGCTTTTTAAATTTCCTCGGGGAAGCCGCCCGGAAAAACCGGGATCTTTTCAAGGGCTCTTCCTTGAACCTTTACCTGAAGTATAGTATGCTTATCTTAAAATCATCTGAAAGGAACTTTGAACAAGGTGTTAAGAATCGATTCCGTCAAGCTCCCGCCGGAGGCCGGCATGGGGACGCTGGCCGCCGAGGCCGCCCGCCTCCTGCGGGTGCGGGAGAAGGATCTCCTCTCCCTCCGGGTCCTGCGGCGCAGTGTGGACGCCCGGGAGGAGGTCCGCCTGGTCTATACGGTGGAGGTCTCCGTAAAGGATGAGGCGTCGGTGCTCCGGCGGATCCGGAGCCGGAAGGTCAGCCGGGCCGTCCCCCAGGCGGCCTATGCGCCCCCCGCTCCCCTGCCGGCGCCGGCGGTCCCGCCCGTGGTGGCGGGGGCCGGGCCCGCCGGACTCTTCGCCGCTCTGGTGCTGGCCCGGGCCGGCCAGCGGCCCATCCTGCTGGAGCGGGGCCGCCCGGTGGAACAGCGGAAGGCGGACGTGGAGCGGTTCTGGGCCACAGGAGAGCTGGACCTGACCTCCAATGTCCAGTTCGGCGAGGGCGGCGCCGGCGCCTTCTCCGACGGCAAGCTGAACACCGGCACCAAGGACCTCCGCCACCGCTTCATTCTGGAGACGCTGGTGTCCTGCGGCGCGCCGGAGGACATCCTCATCGACGCCAAGCCCCACGTGGGCACGGACTTTCTCCACATCGCCCTGGTGAACCTGCGGCGCCGACTGCTGGAACTGGGGGCGGACATCCGGTTCGAGAGCCGTCTGGCGGACCTGGACATCCGGGACGGCGCCCTGGCCGGCATCACGGTGGAGGGCCCGGCGGGGACGTATGCCCTGCCCTGCCGCCAGCTGATCCTGTGCCCCGGCCACTCCGCCCGGGACACCTTTGAAATGCTCTACGAGAGGGGTGTGCCCATGGAGGCCAAGCCCTTCGCCGTGGGCGTGCGGATCGAGCACCGTCAAGCGGACTGCGACGCCGCCCAGTACCGGCAGTACGCCGGGCACCCGGGGCTGCCGGCGTCCACCTACAAGCTCTCCTGCCATCTACCAAACGGACGGGCGGCCTACTCCTTCTGCGTCTGCCCCGGCGGGCAGGTGGTGGCCGCCGCTTCTGAGGCGCAGCGAGTGGTCACCAACGGCATGAGCGAATTTGCCCGGGATCAGGAGAACATCAATGGCGGCCTGCTGGTGAACGTGACGCCGGAGGACTACGGCGGAACGCAGGATCCGCTGGCGGGCATCGCCTTCCAGCGGAAGCTGGAGGCGGCGGCCTATGACCTGGGGGGCGGCGGCTACCGGGCACCGGCCCAGCGGGTGGGGGATTTCCTGGCGGGCAGGCCCTCCACGGGCCCCGGCCGGGTGAAGCCCACCTACCGCCCCGGCGTCACCTGGACGGATTTGCGCCAATGCCTGCCGGACTTCGTGGCGGACACCCTGGCGGGCGCCCTGCCCCTGCTGGGGCAGAAGCTCCGGGGCTACGATGGCCCCGACGCCGTGCTGACGGCGGTGGAGAGCCGCTCCTCCTCCCCGGTGCGGATCCCCCGGGACGAGACGTACCAGTCCTCCCTCCGGGGCCTGTACCCCTGCGGCGAGGGAGCCGGCTACGCCGGCGGCATCCTCTCCGCCGCTGCGGACGGCATGCGCTGTGCCGAACAACTCTGTCAATCCATCGAGAAAGGATCTTGATCATATGAGCCGTGATATCTGCGTCTATCTGGAATTCCTCACAGCGGGTCACAAAGCCCAAATCCGGGATGCCGCCCGGCGGACCGGCTTTGTCCCTCACTTCTTCACCCTGGACCAGTTTGAGGAGGCGAAGGCCTGCCTCCAGCACTGCGAGGTGCTGTACGCCCACTCCGCGGACCTGCTGCGCACCGCCCCCGCCAGCCTGAGATGGTACTGCTGCTCCTTTGCCGGGGTGGACCTCTACTGCAAGGACCCCGCCCTGTTCGCCAACCCCGACTGCCTGCTCACCAACTCCAATGTCTACGGTGTCACCATTGCCGAGCACGTGGTGATGGTGACGCTGATGCTGCTGCGGCGGATGCCGGAGTACGCGGTCATCATGGGGCAGCGGAGCTGGTCCAACCAGCTGCCTGTCCGCTCCATCCGGGACAATGAGTTCACCATCCTGGGCACCGGAGACATCGGCCGCAACGTGGCGGAGCGGCTGCGGGGCATGGGGGCGGCGAAGATCACAGGACTCAACCGCAGCGGCAGGCCCCATCCCGCCTTTGACGAGGTGCGCCCCATCTCCGACCTGGACGACGTGCTGCCCCGGACGAAGATCCTGGTGATGGCCCTGCCCAGCACGCCGGACACCATCCACATCCTGAACCGGGAGCGGATCGCCCTGCTGCCCGCCGACGCCTATGTCATCAACGTGGGCCGGGGCACCGCCCTGGACCAAACAGCCCTGGCGGAGGCCCTGAACGGCGGAAAGCTGGCCGGCGCCGCTCTGGACGTGATGGACCCGGAGCCCCTGCCCAAGGACGACCCCCTGTGGGACGCCCGGAACCTCATCCTCACCCCCCACGTCTCCGGCAACATGACCCTGGGCTACACCTGCGATGAAAACGTGGCCCGCTTCTGCGCCGATCTGGAGAATTACGCCGCCGGCCGGCCTCTGGCGGGGCTGGTGGACCGGACGCTGGGGTACTGAGCAGTCTGCAAGCGGAAATTGCAGCATTGCCCGCTGGCAGCGGCAGACTTCCCGGCAGTTTCGTGATATGCTGATGCTGTCTAAGAAAGGAGTTTTGCCCATGACCATCGGTGAAAAAATCTCCCTCCGGCGGCGGACTGCCGGTCTCTCCCAGGAGGCGCTGGCAGCACAGCTGGGTGTCTCCCGCCAGGCGGTCAGCCGCTGGGAGACTGGCGAGTCCCTTCCAGACGCGGAGAAAATCGTTCAGCTGTGCCAGATCCTTGGCGTCTCTGCTGACGAGCTGCTGATGAAAAACGCACAGCCAACTCTCAGGGGCAGCCAAAATACCTCGGTTTCAGCGCCCTCTGGACGGCAATGGGCCAGCCTGGCCGCGGCGCTTCTGCTCTGCTTAGGCGTATTATCCATCCTTGCCTCCCTTCTGGCACTTTTCTTCCGTGTATGGGATTACTGCTTTATCACAGCCGGCATCGGATGGAGCTGGTATATTACGGGAAACTTCCTCTTCTACTCCTGGCACGGCCTTCTTCTGACGGTGGGGACTGGAATGACAGCTAGCGGCATCATAATTCGGATCTGGCTGCGGAAAAACGGTTTTTAAATACCACGCTCTCTCCACCCCATATTCCATTCAGAAAGGAAATCATCTTATGAACAACTTCACCTTCTACTCCCCCACTCTCTTCTCCTTCGGCGACGGAGAGGAGAAAAACACCGGCGCCCTGGTGCGCCGGTTCGGCGGCACCCGGGTGCTGCTGGTCACCGGCGGCGGGTCCGTCCGCCGCAACGGTGCCTATGACGCCGTCACCGCCTCTCTGGAGGCGGCGGGCATCCCCTTTGCCGAGCTCTCCGGCGTCCAGGCCAACCCCCGCAGCGGCAAGGTCTATGAGGGCATCGACATCGTCCGGCGGACCGGCGCGGACTTCCTGCTGGCGGTGGGCGGCGGCAGCGTCATCGACACCGCCAAGGCCATCGGCTTCGGCGCGCTGTACAAGGGGGATTTCTGGGACTTCTTCACCGGCGCCGCCAAGATCGAAAAAACGCTGCCTGTGGGCGTGGTGCTGACCATCTCCGCCGCCGGCAGCGAGGGGTCCGACAGCTGTGTCATCACCCAGGAGCTGGGCAACCTGAAATGGGGCTGCCCCAAGACGGATGTCATCCGCCCCAAATTCGCCGTGCTGGATCCCCGCTTCACCTGCTCCCTGCCCGCCTATCAGACCGCCAGCGGCGCCGTGGACATGATGGCACACATCCTGGAGCGGTACTTCACCAACACCCCCGACGTGGCCCTGACGGACCGGCTGTGCGAGGCCCTTCTGAAAACCGTGCTGGACGCGGCCCCCAAGGCCATCGCCGATCCAAACGACTACGCTGCCCGGGCGGACCTGATGTGGGCGGGCATGCTGGCCCACAACAACTCCTGCGGCGTGGGCCGGGACCAGGACTGGGCCAGCCACCAGATCGAGCATGAGCTCTCCGCCTTCTACGACTGCGCCCACGGCGCGGGCCTGGCGGTGGTGCTGCCCGCCTGGATGGAGTATGTGCTGCCCCACGATCCCGCCCGGCTGGCCCAGTTCGCCGTGCGGGTCTTCGGGTGCGAGATGAACTTCGCCGACCCGGCTGAGACCGCCCGCCAGGGCATCGGGCGGCTGCGGAGCTTCTTCCGCTCCCTGGGCATGCCCACCACGCTGGAGGAGCTGGGTGCCAAGGCGGAGGACATCCCCGCCATGGCGGCCCACCGGGCGGAGAAGCCCAACGGCTTCCCCTTCGGCGGCTTCGTCAAGATCCAGCCCGCCGACATGGAGGCCATCCTCCATCTGGCCGAGGGCGGAAAGCAGGCCTGACGACCATCAGGAGGCGGGAGCGCCGTGCGCTCCCGCCTCTTTTTTCCCGCCGCCTCACCGGAACTCCCGGGGGCTCATGTGGAACGTGCTGCGGAAGGCCCGCAGGAAGGTGGAGTACTCGGTGAACCCCGCCTGCTCCGCCGCCTTCATCACCGGCACGCCGGAGCGAATCAGCTCTCCGGCCCGCAGCAGCCGCTTCTGGGTGATATACTGGTGGACCGTATAGCCGGTGACCGCCTTGAACCGGTGCATGAGATAGTACCGGCTGATGAAGAACTGCCTGGACAGGGTCTCCACTGTCAGATCCTCCTCCAGATGGCTCAGGATGTACCGGAGGATCTCCTCCATCTTGGGATCCACCCGGTAGCTGTCCCGCTCCTCCTGGGCCGTGCGGGACCGCAGCACATCCCGGTTCACGTCGATCAGCAGCTGCTGGCACAGGGTGTCCGCCATGCGGGCGGCGCCGAAGCCCCGGTCCCGCTGGGCCGCCTCCATCTGCTGGATGCGCTGCATATAGTGGAGCCGCCGCTCCGGGTCGAACCGCAGCAGGTGGAACCCCCGCTGCCGGGTGGTGTCGAAGCAGGCCGACAGCGCCTCGCCGGGGTCGCTGCGCCGCTCCAGCCACTCCCGGCCCAGCCACACCACCACCCGCTCATAGGGCTCCGCCGGGTCGATGATGGGCCGGTGGATCAGGTCGTGTCCCACCAGCAGCATGTCCCAGGGCCGGAGGAAGTAGGTGACGCCCTCCACCACGTAGGTGACCTTTCCCCCCAGCAGCAGGATCAATTTGTCAAAGGCGTGGTAGTGGTAGTCCACCGTCTGGGCCCGGCTGTCCTTCAGGTGGAACAGGCGGAAGTCCTCCTTCAGATAGCCCCGCTTGCTGATCTCGTTCCGGTCCAGCATCTTCCGCCTCCTCTCCCGTGCAATGGTCCCCGCCGCCCGCCGGCGGCAGGGGCGTTATTGGCTATTGTACCGCATCTCGCCGGTTTTCACAACCGGGAGGCGGAAAAATCCCTCCGATTTGGAGGGCCCCGCCCAACTGCGGGATTGAGTTTTCCCGCCGGATTTGCTATACTTTGCTGTACGAGAAAAAAGTCGAATCCTGAGGAGGGACCGCCATGAGCCGCGCTGATGCGCTCTTTCTCCAAAACTGCCGGGACATCCTGGACCACGGCGTCTGGGACACCGACCAGGCCGTCCGCCCCCGCTGGGAGGACGGCACCCCCGCCCATACCGTCAAGAAGTTCGGGATCGTCAACCGCTATGACCTGCGGGAGGAGTTCCCCATCCTGACGCTCCGCCGGACCTACTGGAAGACGGCGGTGGACGAGCTGCTGTGGATCTGGCAGAAGAAGTCCAACAACATCCACGACCTGAACGGCCACATCTGGGACGAGTGGGCGGACGCGGACGGCTCCATCGGCAAGGCCTACGGCTATCAGCTGGGCATCAAGCACCAGTACCCCGAGGGGGAGATGGACCAGGTGGACCGGGTGCTGTACGACCTGAAGCACAACCCCGCCTCCCGGCGGATCCTCACCAGCCTCTACAACCATCAGGACCTCCACGAGATGAACCTGTATCCCTGCGCCTGGTCCATGACCTTCAACGTGTCCGGCAACGTGCTCAACGCCATTTTGAACCAGCGGAGCCAGGACATGCTGGCGGCCAACAACTGGAACGTGGTGCAGTACGCCGTGCTGGTCCACATGCTGGCCCAAGTCAGCGGCCTGGTGCCCGGTGAGCTGGTCCACGTCATCGCGGACGCCCACATCTACGACCGCCACGTGCCCATCATCGAAAGGATGCTGACCCAGACGCCGGCCCCGGCGCCGGTGTTCCGCATGGACCCGTCCGTGACGGATTTCTACGCCTTTACCCGGGACAGCTTCTCCCTGGAGGGCTACACCCCCGCCCCCTTCGAGGACAAGATCCCCATCGCCATTTGAGGAGGCCTGCCCTGTGAATGCCATTGTCGTCGTGGATCGAAACTGGGCCATTGGCCGGGACAACGATCTGCTCTTTTCCCTGCCCACGGACATGAGGCGCTTCCGCGCCCTCACTCTGGAGGGCACCGTCATCCTGGGCCGCCGGACCCTGGACTCCTTCCCCGGCGGGAAGCCCCTGCCCAGGCGGAAGAACATCGTCATCACCCGCTGCGCGGACTTTCACCGGGAGGGGGCCGTGGTGGTCTCCAGCCTGCAGGCCGCCATGGAGGCCGCGGCAGACACCCCCCAGGACCACCTCTGGGTCATCGGCGGCGGCAGCATCTACGCCGCCCTGCTCTCCAAGTGCCGGCGGGCGTATGTGACCCGGGTGGACGCCGCCGCGGAGGGGGCGGACTCCTTCTTCCCCAACCTGGACAAGCTGCCCGGCTGGACGGTGGCGTCCGTCAGCGACCCTGTGACGGAGAACGGCCTCACCTACCGGTTCTATGACTATGTGAATACGAAGCTGTGCATCTGAACAGGCAGGCGGCCTGCCGGGGTTTTCCCGGCGGGCCGCCTGTTTCTGTATCGTCCGAGCGGCCGGCGGGCCGCGCAGGTCACGGGATCCCCCAGATCTCCCGGGCCCGGGACAGCAGCGTCTCCACGTTCTCCCGGTGGGCCGCCAGCACCGCCTCGTTGGCAGCGTCCTCCGCCGCGTCGCCGTAAGGGATATAGGTCCCGTCCGGGGCGATATACAGCTGATGGCCGGTGCAGGTGACGCCGCCCTCCTGAACGTCGTACTCGTAGAGGATCACCCCCAGCTCCGGCTCCCCGGTCATCCGGGGCCAGATGATCAGGGAGTCCGTGAATACCGCCTCTTCCCCGTTTTCCAGCGTCAGCGCAGGCAGGCCGATCCCCAGATTTCCCGTCCAGTGGAGGAAGCCGGGCCTGGCCACGTTGCAGGTGCAGCCCTCCCCGTCTACGCCGCACTCTGGGAAGCCCGGGTCCTCCCGAAAGCCCGGCTGGGCCCGGAGGGCCTCCACGTAGACGTCATAGGGCCGATAGGCGGTGACGTACCACACGGCAGAGAGCAGGGCGAAGGCGGCGAGGAGCAGGGCCAGGAGGCGGAGGAGGCACCGCGGGCTGCGCGGCCGCGCATCTTCCGCCGGAACGCCGTCTTTCCTCATTCCTGCGGCACCTCCCGCGGCGGCAGTTCCGCAATCGCCCACATCTCCTCCTGGACGGCGGTGGCGGCTGGCAAGTCCACTTCCTCGCCCTCTTTCCACAATAGGACGGCGTCCTCTCCAAGGCCGAAGTAGATCGCTCCGGTCCCCATGGCATCACCTGACCAGCTCGCAAACATGGCGTCTCCGTCCCGGTTATAGTATTTCTTGTCAAAGTTGAACAGCTCCACCCGGAGCACTGGCCGCTCCAAATAATAGTGAAGTCCATCTTCCTCCTCCCGGAACGTCAGGGAATACCAGGTCTCTCGGCCCTCCCGGAAGTCCCAGTGGACCCCAACGCCTCCGCTCTCCAGGCGGTAGACATCCAGCGTATAGTCCTCGCCGTCCATGGGGATACACGTCCAGGTGGTGAGCGCCCAAATGCCCACCGCAACAGCCGCACATACTACCACGGCAGCGATCACACCAATGATATGGGCCCGGCGCTTGCTTCTTTTCCACTCGCTGGAGATCTTCTGCACCGCCGCCGCGTCGTCGGCGGCGGCCTCTTTCTCAGCCCCCGGCAGAGGGGCGTCCATGGCCGCCAGGGCGGCCCGGCAGGTCTCGCAGGTTTTCAGATGTTCCTCCACCGCCGCCCGGCTCTTCTCCGAGCACACGCCGTCGTGGTACAGCGGCAGCAGGTCCTGTACGATGTCATGGTCCAGATGGTCCATCAAATCCCTCCTTCAATTTCTGTCGGGCCCGGAAGTAGGTCACCCGGGCCCAGGACTCCGTCTTGCCGAACAGCTCCCCGATCTGGGCGAAGGGCAGCTCCCCGAAGGTCCGCAGGGAGAACACCTCCTTATAGGGCTCCGGCAGGTCGTGGAGCAGCCGGTGGAGCCGTCTGGCGGCGTCCCGGTCCGCGAAGCCTCGCTCGATGCCGTCGTCTCCCGGGTCCTTCTCCAACTCCCCCCGGCGCTTTCGCTCCCGGCACAGGGAGAGGTACTGGTTCCGGGCGATCTGGCACAGCCACACCCGCAGCTGGCAGTCCCCCCGGAACTGGTCGATGGAGGCCAGAGCCCGGAAGAAGGTCTCCTGGGTCACCTCCTCCGCCGTGTGGGCGTCCCGGCTGAGGGCCAGGACATAGCGGTACACGTCGGCGAAATACGTCTGATAGATCTCCTCAAAATCCGGCACGGCCTCACCTCCCTCTCTCTGCCATAGGACGCGGATGGTCCCGGTTCGTTACAAAAAAGGTGCCCGGAAATCCGGGCACTTTTTCACTGCTTTCCTTTGCGGTACGCCTCCGGCGGGAAGATGGCCCCGCAGACCGGGCAGCGCATGGACCTTCCGCCGTCCGGGTTCCGCTTCGCCCGGGAGAAGTCGATCCGCCGCAGCGCCGCCCCACAGGACGGACACACCGCTACCTTCTCATACCGCCTGCTCCACAGGAGCAGCCCCACGGCGCCCACCGCCGCCGCTGCCGCCCCCAGGGGCCACAAACCGGTCCCGGCCAGGATCATCCCGCCGAACAGGACCACGCACCAGACTCCGAAGCCCGCCCATTTCCTCCAGGTCCCCATCCGCCTCATCTCCTTGTTTTTTCTCTGGCGCCATTATATAATGGAGGCCAGTGATTTGCAAGGCGGGAGGTGATCCAATGGCGGACCTGAACACAGACGTACGGTACATCAAGGGCATCGGCGAGCAGCGGGCCAAGGCCCTGGGCAAGCTTGGCATCGCCACCCTGCGGGACCTGATCTCCTACTTCCCCCGGGCCTATGACGACC
>ERZ1643246.3231-NODE-3231-length-14336-cov-5.064911_pt1 | contig 14336 bp, 14 predicted proteins | sample MGYA00579265_ERZ1643246 | MGnify/ENA primary metagenome ERZ1643246 (study PRJEB29033, sample SAMEA4952261) | chicken gut metagenome | biome: Broiler Chicken; feature: Gastrointestinal Tract; material: Caecum | place: Ireland | collected 2018 | study: Broiler... | reverse complement strand
TCTTAACACAGGCATATGTAAGATTCAATTTCAGGATGCAGTTCCGGGCTTTTCTTGGCGATTTCTTAACTGTATAAATTCATAATTTTCTTATAATCCTTGCAGGATTTCCCACAGCCATAGAATTTGAACAAATATCTTTTGTAACAACGCTCCCGGATCCTATGATCACATTATCGCCTATTGTAACGCCTGGATTAATAATCGCGCCTGCTCCTATCCAGACATCGTTTCCTATTGTAATTGGTCGTGCATATTCCAGGTTACTGTTTCTCTGATCACGGTCTTCCGGATGATTAACGGTAGCAATAATAACATTGGGTCCGATCAGGCAATTCTCTCCTATTGTCACTTTATTACAATCCAGGATTGTCAAATTATAATTCGAATAAAATCTTTCTCCCACACTGATATTTATTCCAAAGTCACATCTAAATGGTGGTTCTATATGTATTTCCTTTGGAATTTCCCCCAAAAGTTTTTCTAAAATTTTCCTTTTCTTTTTATTCTGTTTAACTTTCAAATTACTGTATTTATATGAAAGTTTAATAGCTCTCCAATGCTCCTTTTTCATGTACGGATCTGCATTGCTGTATAATTCACCATTCATACATTTATTTTTCTCATTATATTTTTCTTTCACACCAGTCCTCCAATAAAAGTATCAGGATCGGAAATAAATCCGGTCCCGATTCTCTTCTTATAAATAATTCCGTATTTCTCCTATTATCTGATCATATGAAACCTTATCAAAATCAGTTGCGTCTACTATTATACTGTTTTTTCCTATTACAAAACTATTCATCCCCCTTGCGGTAAAATCAGCACTATATTGGTCGAAAGTTATTGGTTCTGGAATTTTACCTGATTGTTCGCCTGTTACAGGGTAACACTCCGACAAAGCATGCCCTCTATGTCTTTCAGGTGAATAGCTTCTATCTATATAGCGCTTATATAGTGTTTTCATTTCACCGCTAAAAAGAATTGACACAACGTTGCATCGCACTTCTGATATTATTTTATTAATCGGAACAATTGCATTATTTTCAAAATTATTTTCCAGTATAATATCTCCGTCTTCGTTGAGCACTTGCCTGGCCATATAAAGCATAGCAAATAGAGAGGCGTTATTAAGCGCTGTTTTTTCTTCATGGCTTTTAAATCCAATATAGTCAAACAATATTTCCTTAATAGAATCTTTGGAGACAAGCGGAATATGTAATTTGCGACTTGCATATCCGGCAAAACAACTTTTTCCCGAAGCCGGCATCCCCGAAACAATAATCAAATTCCCCATCTGTTCCTATGCCTTTCCCGCGCTTCCAAATATCTCTATTTTATTTTTTACCCTTTGAGCGCATTCATGTCTGATATTCATCATATACGGCCTCGGATCTGACACTTCAGGTTCTACTTTGACAGTTTCCTTTATTGTATCAACAAAAGCCTGCTTTAACTCTGTGCCAACATTGATCTTGCTCATTCCAATACTTATAGCTTTTTTAAAATCTTCATCTGGAACTCCAGTGCCTCCATGAAGAACAAGCGGAATATCCGTAAGCATATTAATCTTCTGAAGCCTTTCAAAGTCAAGATTTGGTTTTTCTTTATAAAACCCATGCGCTGTTCCTATGGCCACCGCCAATGCGTCTATACCTGTCTTTTCCACAAATACCGGAACATCTTCAGGATATGTGAGCATTTTATCCTTTGAATGTACAACGATATTTTCTTCCCTGCCCCCAATCCTGCCAAGTTCTGCTTCCACAGAGCACTGCATTTTATGGGCATATTCCACAACGTTTCTGCATATACTGATATTATCTCCAAATTTCTTTTTCGACGCATCTATCATAACAGAAGTAAACCCCGCATCTATACAGTCTCTTATCAGTTCCAGATCCGTTGCATGATCTAAGTGAAGGCACACCGGTATTCCCGCTGTTTTTGCCATCCCCCTTACTATAGCTACACACTGCTCTGTTCCGATATGCCTGACCGCCCCCATGCTTGCCATAAGAATGATCGGAGATTTCATTTCTCTTGCACCATCCAGCATTCCCTGAGCGTCTTCGAAGCTATTAAAATTAAATGCGCCCACTGCATATTTTTCTTTTTTTGTATTCTCAAGTATTTCTTTCAATGTATATAGCATAATTAAATTCCATCTTCTTTCTTTAAATAATTTTTAATCAGATAGTATGCCCCGTACAACACTACACGATCACATAAATCAGAAATCTGAATCTGCTCATTTCTGATAGGATTTATACTGTGCTGCCTGGCCTCATACATCAAATTCTCTATGAAAAATTTTGAAGCTTTTGATACGCCTCCGCCAATTACAAGCACATCCGGGTCAAACAATGTAAACAATATTCCAATGCCTATGCCGAGATATTCCCCTGCGCTCCGAAATATATCCTGTGCATATTTATCATTCTTCAGCGCAGCTTCATACAGCACTTTTGAATTTAACAGCCGTTCGTCATACCCCGCCATTTCAAACGCTATACTTTTTATTTTTCCTTCTTTCATATCATCCCGGATCTTCTTTGTAATAGCTGTACCGGAAGCATAAAGCTCAAGACATCCCACGCTACCGCATGGGCACTTTAACCCTGATGGAAAAACCGTTATATGCCCCGCTTCCAAAGCACCATCCCCGCTCCCGTGATATATTTGTCCACAATGTACAAATCCACCGCCTATACCTGTGCTGACAGTAATATAAATTACATCCCGCTTTCCAACAGCTCTACCGCACATGTTTTCAGCAAGGGCTCCAAGATTTCCATCATTTTCAAGGCAAACAGGTATTCCATAGTCTTCACAGAGCCTTTTTACTAAAGGGAAATTTGTCCAGTTCATTAAAGGTGCATGGATAATTTCCCCCTTTTTTACATTCAAAGGCCCCGGCGCACCAACTCCTATTCCTTTTAAATCTTTTTTGTCCATACCAAGCGCCCGTAAAGTACTGTTGACTGCATTCCTTGTATTTTCGTATACTTTCTCTTTTCCCTGATCAGTAACAGACTTGGTAGTATAAACATAATTTTTTTTGATATTACCATTTTCATCAAAAACCGCAGCTGATGTTTTCGTACCGCCGATATCAAGTGATAAATAGTATTTACCCAATCTATCCACCACCATTCTTATTATGCAAAAAGGGTCGGCTGCACAAGCCGACCCTCCAAATTAAATTTTAATCACTCTAATACCGGTCTGCTCACAGAATGCAACAATTTCGTTATAAAGATGTTCTCCATATCCCAGGCAGGCATATTCGTTATTCCACCCTTCAATAAAATCATCCATATCACCTTCAACTGTAACGAATCCGTGCGGCCAAAACGGTGTTCCACACTCTTCTTTTCTTTTCTGCAGTTCTTCCGGCTTCGGCTCAAACACTTCGCACCTTGCAACAATCATCTCAAACTTTCCATCCCGACGCCCAAGATGAGCAAGCACTCCTTTCCCAGGCTTACACGTCAGCTGAACCGCGATAGAATCCTTTTTTCCTTCAGTCGGCACATCATGTGTCGCATATACCGCCGGATCCACTTTTCCTGCAAGCGAAGGCGGGCATGCACCGTCGCCGATAATCTTGATTTCCTTATTTTCCCGGTCTATATTCTGTAGATCCCCATAATATACTCTTTCTTCACTGAGTTCCGTTAAAATAATTGTTGTCATTAAAGTATTAAAGTCACAAAGCGTAGAGGTTCCGATACCATCTTCAAGAATCATACTCTGGGCAAAACAAGTTCCTGAATAATCATCGCCAATTCCCGGGAACGACTGAATCGTATAGTAATCAAATCCATATTCTTTCATCATTTTCTTAATCGCAAGGTAAAGACGTATAGAATGATCACTCACTTCATTATCAACCGGCAGACCTCCAAATAGCTTAATAAGCCTCGGCTCTAATGCCTTGATTTCTTCTTGTGTTATACTTTTCGCACACTCTATCAGCTGATAAGTATCTCTTGAATCAATATCGATTCCAAAAGTCTTCATCCACTGTGACGGATCTGCCACGCCACAGCTCTGACCCATCCCCCGGCCTCCAAAAGTTCCGACCGTAGAAAGATTCAGTTTATTTTTTACACTTGCAGCTCTCACATAACTGACGATCTTTTCAATCTGCTCTTCATCATCATATGCACCATGCACAAACCTGTGATTAATCCCCAGTTCCATAAGTGCAGCATGCATAACTAAACCGCCGACATTTCTCCATCCCTGTGACCCCGGATGAGTCCAAATTACGATCGGTTTACCTGTTCTCGCAAAATCCTGAACAGCTCCTACCAAATATCCGGACCATACCCACGTTCCAGAGAAAAGAATAACTGCATCTATTTCATCATCCTTTTTCAATTTACTCATTGCTGCTATCGCTTCCGCTTTTGTTGCAACAATAACTTCTTCTTCAACAAGTTCAATATTATGTTTCCGGATTGCATCTTTACATTTTTCAAACAATTTATAATTCATATGTGGCGTACCCATATTGTCTGTGATGCCATCCTTATGTACCCCATAAATCACAAATCCAACTTTTGTTTTAATCATAATGTCCACTCCTTATTTTTTTATTTAGTTATAAAAAGTTGAATTATGCGGATTTATAAATTAGTAAACGGTGTCTTGATCAGTTATATTCAACGCCATTTCAACTGCGCCGATGATACTTGCATCTTGCTCCAGTCTGGACAGATGAAGCTCCGGAACATATGGAATATGCGCCTTTAATATTGAGTATATCTGCTCTTTTTTATTTTCAAACAATACTTTTGCACTAATTCCTGTGAAAACAATCATTTCTGGATTCAGCACAGATGATATATTCGCTAAAAGCATAGAAAAATAAACTGTGATTTCTTCTAGGCATTGTGCGGCTTTCATATCTCCTCCAGCTGCGAACTCCACAAGTTCTTTCATGCTGGCGAACGGCATTGCACTGTTCATTCCCGACAATGTTTCCTCAAAAATGCCTTCATTTTTGAAGCTATATCGAAGATGATATTTATCCATTATCATATATCCAATTTCGCCCGCCGCATTATTAAATCCATGATACAGCTCTCCGTTTATAATAACACCAGCGCCAATTCCTATATTATAATCAATTAACACCACATTTTTGCATTTAGCGGAAACCCCATGCTTATATTCACCTAAAGCGCCCAGATTTACGACATTATCCTCAATAACTCTAGTATGAAATTCTTTTCTGATCCGCTCGCTTAATCCTATATCCTCCCATCCTGACACGAATGGAACCAATCTGTATTTTTGAAGTTTTTCATCAAACACACCCGGTATCCCCATACAGATACACTTAAGATTATCATGTGAAACTCCGGCTTCGTCCAACACATTCTGTATTGAAGCATGCATAAGGTTATACATATGTTCTCCACCCATAGTCAAGTCGTTTTCACACTGGACACTAGAAACAATATTCCCCATCATATCAGCGCAGACAGCCCTAATTCTTTTAATATCCGAGCACACACCTACAACATATGCCCTTTTCGCATTATATTCCAACATCACCGACGGCCGGCCCATTCCTGTTGAGTGACTGGAATCATTGTTGTATATTATATATCCGTTATCAAGCAAAACCTTTACATTTGATGATACTGCTGGAAAACTCAGGTTTAATTCCTTTGATATTTCCGAACGAGTCATAGGACCTTTTCTTTTTAATATTTTTACTATAGCGCTTCTGTTAATATTTCCAATATTTTCCGGAGAACTTGTTTCCATCATTCTTACACCTCGTACTTTTTTAATGTACTTAAATTATACTAATTTCTCCGCTATAAATCAACATTTCTATCTTTATCCTCAGTTGCCTGTCGATTCTGTAAACTGCTCATAAACATTATCAGCCGCCTGCTGCACCGTTTCATTTCCCATCAGCATATTTTGTGTTTCCGCCAGGAAAATGTCCGCATATACATCATACGCCTCCAGGCAAGGCAAAGCTCTCGAAAATTCTGACTGTTTCCCTACATTTTCCCAATACGGATAGAGCTCAAGGAGTTCCGGATCCGTATAAAGGGATGAATAAATAGGCAGGGTTCCTATTTCTTTCGCCTGTTCCTTATTTGTTTCCTCAGAAGACATGTATCGTATATATTCCCATGCAGCCTCTTTATTTTTGCTGGTTGTCGGTATTGCCATTGCTTCTGGAAGAGTCAGACACACATTTGTCTCCTCACTGTTCGTAATTGTGTATGGCGCAACCTCCGCCTGTCCAACAATGGACGATACTGATTCATCATTCGAAGTCGCATACATACTCGGATATGCCTGAAGGTAAAACGCGGCTTCTCCTGCATAAAACACATTGGCTGCCGCTTCATATTCGCAGGATATAGATGTAGGATTCACTGTGCCATCCGCAAGTATATCCACTGCAAATTGCAGTGCTTCGATAGAATTCGGATCATCCTGTACAACCATATTCCCTTCATCATCAAAAATCTCTCCACCAAATGAATAAATTGTGTAAGTAAGCTCGTTTACGCTGGCAAGACCCTGATGAGACATTATCAGCCCATATTCGCATATTCCTTTTTCTTTAAGAATTTTGCAATCTTCTACCATTTCATCCCAGGTTTTAGGTGGTTCTGAGATTCCTGCATCCGACAGCATTTTTGCATTATACATAAAGAATCTCGTATCATTGTTCCATGTCACCCCATAAAAGTTGCCATCTGCATCACTAAACGTATTAACAAGCCCCGGCAGCAATCCTTCCATCATCTCGTCACAGCCTTCATACTCGTTAAGTGGTTCAACCCAGCCATTGGCAACAAATTTTTCCACCCAGGAATTGTCCAGCTCTACTACATCATATGTTGATCCCCCCACAGACATTTCTTTTGTAACCAAATCAGATGTATTATCCCATGATGTATTGATCAACTCTACTTCTATTCCTGTTTCCTTCTCGAATTCTCTTGTCTTTGATTCTATATATCCCGTATTATCCATCTCATTCCTCGGAAGGCAGACCGTAATCTTCTCCCTGGAATCCTCTTGTGCTTTATCAGAGTTTCCGCAGCCGGACATTTGTATCATCATGGTCATCAATATCGTTATAACGATCAATCTTTTTAATTTTTTTCTCATATTTTCCCTCCATCTGTTTAAATATCATCCTTTTACCGCTCCAGAAGACAAACCCGAAATAATATATTTTTGGAATATCAGAGATAGGAGAACAGGCGGCAAACTCGCTATAACGCCCGCCGTACTCGCCATCACAAAATCAAATCCAAATTTGCTTGAAAATTCACTGATTATTACAGGCATTGTTTTGGAAGCTATTGTAGTTGTAAAATTCATTGCGTAGAAAAATTCGTTCCACGAAATTATAAAAACAAAAATTGTAGTTGCTGCCAATCCCGGCGCCGCCAGTGGAAGAATTATTTTTATGAAAGACTCCATTCTTGTACATCCATCTATACGAGCCGAATCTTCCAGTTCTTCCGGTATATTCGTTAAATATCCTTTCATAATCCACAGAACAAATGGAAGAGAAAGGGACAGATTAATTAAAATAAGGCTTAATTTACTGTCGCTAACACCTAATTTCAACATGATAATATAAAATGGTATAATCAATGCGATAGGCGGAATCATTTGCGTGATCAACGAAACATAAAATAATGGTTTCTTCCCTTTAAAATTAAGCCTTGCAAAAGAATAAGCTGCAATCACTCCTACCAACAGAGATATAACTGTAACTGCTAAAGATACAATCAGGCTATTCATCAATGCATATTTAAATTGCGATGCAGTATCAGTAGTACTGTTAGACGTTCCCATAAATATTTTTATATAATTATCCAGTGTCAAATCCCAATTCCATTCAAATGGTACTTTTATAAGGGCATTTTTACTGTTGAGACTTGAATAAACAAGCCATAGATACGGAGCTAAGACAGATATAACAACTATAATGACCAAAATATAAACTGTAGTCTGTTTAATGCCATATTTTATTTTCTTTCTTCTCATATATAGACACCCCTTCCAATATTTTTTTCGCTATATTACTTCATTGTTTTTCGAAAGCGTCTTGATATACAAGTAAGATAGGACAAATGTCACCGCCATTAATATATATGACATTGCAGCGCCCGACCCAAAATCAAGGAACTTAAAAGTATTTCGATAAATATAATATGTCAGAAGTTCCGTACTTTTTCCTGGCCCTCCAGCAGTCATAATATAGACAAGATCAAATGTCTGGAAAGCCCATATTGTCTTTGTCACCGTTAAAATCAGCACTGTAGGTTTTATACTCGGTAATGTTATATAAAAAAATGCTTTTATTCCTCCGCATCCATCAACTCTGGCAGCCTCATATAATGTATCGTCGATCCCTGACAATGCCGCAATCGTTAATAACACAACATAAGGGGTTTCCTTCCATATATTTGCTATAACTATACATATAAATGCCGATAATTCGCTGCCCAGCCAAATCTGATATTCATCAATGACCCCTGCCTGTTCCAAAATAGCATTTAATATTCCATAGTTAGCATTAAATATCCATTTCCACATAATCGCATTTACTACTGTAGGAAGCGCCCAAGGAAGAATCATAATTCCTCTTACAAATCCTCTGCCCTTAAACTTTTGATTCAAAAGGACGGCAATCAATGTACCAATTACAATTTCCCAAGCGACAGTAATAATAGTAAAAACAATTGTTCGCCCAACTGAAGAAACGAAGTATTTGTCTTTAAATATATTGATATAATTCCCTACTCCTGCAAAAGACCATGTATCGGTTGACAAATCTATCCTGTTCAAACTCATTACAGCAGAATAAATCATAGGATACAGGAATACTCCAAATATAACTATTAAAGACGGCAGTATTAATATATATGGAAATATCGGATGTCCGTCCAATGATTTTATACGCCGGTTGCCAGAATTATCATTACTATCTGCACTCACTTGTCATCACCTCATTTTCTTATTTTATTTTTTATCCTCTTAATCCTTTCTTTTCCTTCTATCACTCCTATCTCTACTATCATTTTTCGCTTTTCGCCTGGTTTTATCACTTCCAGCAAATTCTGCTTCTTCAAAACTGATCTGTTCTCACATATCGTGTTTGCCGGTTCTATCGCCACTACATAATCCTTCTCATCCAGCATCTTCCAATAACAAAAATAAGGCAGTGTATTTGCCGAAGCTTTTATAGTTACAGCTATCCCTCCTTCCATTTTTTCATTTATCACCGCGGCATTAATATATCCTTTTTGGTCGACCAACCCTTTGCATAAATAATTTTCTTCTTTAAATCCTACTTGCGGAACTGATATATTCCACATACCTTTTTGTTTTGATAATGAATATTCATCAAATGCTTCTATCTCTTCAGAACCGATAACAATCTGTGTATTTTCATCCAAAAAAGGATATCCGAAATTAATATGATAAAGTATACAAAACGGACTTTTTTTCGTTCCTATATTTTCTACCTCATCTTCGATTCTTATCCAAGACTCCATCGCTCCGCTTTTAATTATTCTTTGCATACGAAGCTTTGTTCCCATTTGCATGGTATCTTCCATAATACCTCTGATTTCAATATTATATTTGTCTCGTTTCCATCCAGACAGATCGCATACATTTTTGGCCGGCGTAGCGCTTATTCTCCCGTGTAGACCCAGAATATCTCCTTTGTCTTCTCCCGGCGGTCCAATTGTAGTCAGACCACATGTCGTAAGCATTCCGCCAAAAAAAATCCTCCCCCACTCTTTCCCAAAAGATTCATAATATGCAGGATTAACTTCTCCATTTAGCGTTAGATGAGTAAGATTAGTTCCTTTATATCTGGTCATGGATATATCCATAGCTCTATCAACAACAACCGAATACTCCAGACCGCTTCCTGTATTTACGTCAATTACCCTGGTACCGTTATTATTTCCATCGAGCAACTGATATTTTCTTGTTCCAAACATTTGCAATATATTGCCTACTCTACTTTCTATATTTTTTCTCTTCATATTATCCTTTTATACTTTCTACTATAATTATTAATCTTCATTTATTAAATATACTTTAATATGTAAGTATGAATTTGTCAATCAATTTTGTTATAAACAAATAATTTTTATATTTTATACAATTTTTTCACCATATTTTTGTGAATATTTTTGATATTTTTTTAAATACAGATTAATATTGAACTAAAAGTAATAACATGTTCTTCTCTCTAATGCACCATCTTGACCCATTTCTATACATAAATAGACTCACTCTTTGCTATATCCTTAACAAAAAGTGAGTCCGAAAATGCATAATAGGTTCCTCATATTCAGATGTACGCCACTTATAAGCTGATCCTTTTCCCTCAATCCGACATCTTATATCTTACTGTCCATATATTCTTCAGATATAAAAATCTTTTTCACCACGGCCATAAGCTCCTGCTCCGTGTGCACCTCTTCATACACCGCTATATTATCTTCTGGTTTTTTTCGTCTTCTCCGATTCATCCACACCGCATTCCAGCCGACATTCGCCGCGCCTTTCACATCCAGTGCATATGAATCTCCTACAAACCAGATTTCCGCTTTTTCCAGTCCCATGGCGCGTTCCGCATATTCAAAAATCTTCCTGTCCGGTTTCTCTGCGCCGACATCTCTCGACACGAATATATTCTCATGCGGGATCCACCGCTCCACTCGCAGGCTTTTCACCTTATTCCACTGATGCTCCGACGGACCGTTTGTGATGATCCCCAACTCTGCTTTTCCGCTGCAATAATCAAGGATCATATCCATCTGTTCCGACATATGGATATTCCGCTGACGTTCTGCATAGATTGACTGAAACTCAAGCGCCCGCACCTCTGTAATTCCGATGCCAAATTCTTCGAATGCCTTCTGTATCCTGTATATATACAGCTCCTCCATCGTGATCTGCCCCGCCATCGCCTGAGAGTACACCTGATCACTGTACTTTCTCGTGACTGGATAGATCACATCCACCGGTATCTCCGGATTATCCCCGAAAAATTCCGCATATGCTTCTTTAAACGGTACTGTCTGATCGTACAATGTATCATCCACATCAAACAATATCGCCTTCTTCCCGTATTCCAGACCAGTCTTATCAGTTAAACGGCAGTTCATCATCCATAAAATCCTCGTCATCCCCGAATCCATACTCGTCATCCATTCCCATCAGGTAAGCTTCCATCTTTTTGTCATACTCTTCCCTGGCACGATCCATCTTCTTTTCCATCACTTTATTTCCGGTCTTCTGATACAGCCACTCAGCTGCCGCAAAGATTACGTAATTCTCTTCATCGCACGCAGTATCATCCGATATATGCTGTTTCACGATTTCCTCCGCCCCTTCCAGATCATCCGCATTCATCTTCGCATAGATCAGCGCGGCAGCAGCATACGGATTATCCGGCTCTTTCGACGTCCATTCTCTGCATAAGTCCAGCGCTTCTTCTGTTTTTCCCTGACTCTCTAAAGCAGACGCCATCTGGAAACGGATATCTGTAGGGTATTCCTCTTCCCAGGCAAACATCCCCAGCAGTTTCCGGCAGACAGCCTCGAGTTCCGCATTCATCTCGCGGATTTCCAGCTCTCCGAGATAATCTTCCAGCCATCCCTGCAGGTCATGCTCGTAATCCGTCTCATCGTCCAGAAGATAAAGTTCTTTCGCAAAATCCGGATTTTCGGCGCGTCCGTCCGAAATGATCTCTGTCAGAAGTTGAAAGCCGTTGTTCCAATTGGTCATATCCGCTGTATTTCTTATCATGTCTGCATAGCACTGCTCTGCAAGTTCATCAAATTTCTTCCACTGTCTGTTCATTTTAATTTTCCTCTCTTTTTGATAATTTATCTTCCTTTTCCACTCTCACATGTATTCCCGCATCTCCCGTTTAAACGCGCTGTGCCTTGGAAATTCCGCCAGATATTTATTCATGCGTTCCGCTTTGCCGTGGTCTTTCCCCATGGACTCTTCAACCTCGCCAAGCGCTGCTCCCAGTCTGGCGGCTTTATAATAACTTCCGCGGTGACTGCCGCCTACGATTGCCGTCACACGTTCGTCAATTATTTTCACCAGACATGAGAGAAGCTTTTTCTTTTCATCTCCCGGTATTGTGACCTGCTTCTTCCATAGAAGAAATCGTTTTGTAAATTCCGGTTCATCATACTCTTCTTTATAACCAATATACTGTTTTATATCAGAAAGCACTGACCGCATCGCTTTACTTTCAAAGCTATTTTCACACAGAAGCGCCAGGAGCATAGGAACTCCTTCTTCGATAAACCTCCCCGACCATCCCAGAGCAGTTTTCGTTTTACGGCATTCTCTCCAGACCATCCGGCAGTCGCCGTCAAGAAAATATATCCCCAGCCTGTCCTGATCCGTCTGCCGGTATGGGTCTGTCTCTTTGGGTTCACGCCAGTAATACCGGACATAACCTTCACCGTTATCAGCCGGTTTTTGTCTCTTATCCTGCTCCTGTTGGAGCTGCTCCGCCAGTTCCCGAAGGCTCTTCAGGTCATCCCTGCCGCATTCCGGACCGCCGCACGTAAGTACACGGAAATAGTTCGCGGCTGTCGGCTTTGAACAGAACGCCTCTTTCAATGCCTCCGCAGCAATATTACTTTCTCCCGTATTCGCCGCTGCCGCGGCTGTCATGCGGGCTGCTTTATCACGGATCTCCATATTACGGTTCATGCGCCTCAGAGCTTCCATCCCTTCATTCCGCAGCCTGTTCCACTCTCTATCCCGGAAAAACGGATCCAACACCCGTATGTAAAGTCCGGGATGCTGATCTGCTGTCCGCTTTGCCTCTTCCAACAGTCCATCTGTTCCGCTTCGGAATGTGACCGCTTCGATCAGAAGTCTTGATGTATAGCTGTCGTTTTGTTTTCTCAGATACTTGATCCATGCTTTCAGGAATTCATCAATCTTCCGAAGAGGTTCCCTGCCCGCTGACATCATATCTTCTATCCCTGTATCCTTAAACATCCTCCTCGAGAAGAAACTATATAGTCTCCGAATCCTCTCCGGCAGTTCATATGCCTGATATATGGAATACAGCGTCAGGGCTGCGATCTGTTTCAGATTAAGCGAAACCAGCTTTTCCGATACCATATCCTCTATCCCCATTTCTGTCAAGTCTCCACCATCTTCATCATAAGCCGTAATATTCAGCGTGCCAAGCTCCCGGTACATTTGGCTCGCAGATTCATAATCCCGGTCATAGACCGCCTGCTCCGCTTCTTTATAATAGCGTTTTAGCTGCGATCCGATCTCCATCGGGTCTTCATATTCTGTTACCCAGTCGCTGTCCCACCAGCTTTCCCCATACGCTTCATATCCGCTGCTGGAAAGCATGATCTCGCCTTCTTCAACCTTTTCGCACCAGTCTGTAAGTTCTTTCAGTATTTCTTTGTGGCTGCGCGGTTTTCTTGTCTGCATCTGCTCCAGAAAGCTTCCGCGTTCTTCTTCCGGAATGCTGCGGGCGTAGTTTCTGATCCAGTTCCGGAGTTCATCTTCGGTTTTGATCAGAGAGAGATTTTCCTCAACCGTATTCATAAATGATTTGAAATCCATAATGACATTCTCCTATTTCAATTCCCGCTCTTTCATTTGTTACATCTGTTTTCTAACTACAGCATACTCATCCCCATTCCGATAGTAGGGGCACTGGTAATAGCGGTCAGACATTATTCTCATATAATCGTCCTCGTCCATATTCATATCGCACAGATATGCCTCATACTCATCATCATATATATAAAACGCACATGTCTCGCAACTGCTCCGTTCTTTTTGTTTCATATTACTTCTCCTCTTTTTCTTATACCGTCCGCTTTGTTTTACTGCTTTTATTGTACGGTACAGCATTTCTTTTTTTATTATAACATCTGAAACTCACTCCGTGTCAGATTTCTACCTGCCCCTTCGATTTTAAAAAAACAGGAAACTGCAGAAATTCTCAAAATTAAGAATTTCTGCAGTTTCCTGTCTATTATGCAAAATGTTTCTCTGTCATTTTTCCGCTTTCTTCCTGATCAGCTCTTTTCCGGAAGTAAGCACGATCGTTACTCCGAGAATCATGAGAAGCACAGCAACGATAAGCTGAAGTCCCTCAACCATGAACACGCCTGTTCCGGCTGAGAATGCTTTAACAAGAGAGATAAATCTCTGTACCAGTGCCGTAAACGTCACGATCAGCATAATCACGAACGGCGGAACCAGTGTCTTCAGTGTTCTTCCTGTCACTTTCAGGAATA